>DGYMR06203__coassemble_694_pt1 | contig 37492 bp, 35 predicted proteins | sample DGYMR06203__metabat2_low_PE_044 | metagenome-assembled genome bin DGYMR06203
GCAAAGGTAGGCATTGGCATTTATTAGAACAATACGTCAGTTTTGGACGCTTACCAATTGCCACTACAAAATGAAAAACTAAGTGTAGACGCAGAACTCATGAAACATGGAAGTTCACTGATTGGCTTGCAGACTCTTGTATCACAGGAACTGATTTTTATCTGGTTTATATGTTAAAATCGAGTTTTTTGATACTTTTTCGCGGATACGTTTAACTTAATTTTATGTTAAATGGTTTTTCGCAAATTTTTTAAATTAACATAATTAACAATTATTCACCCGTAATAGTGCTTACTTACATGTACTGTCCTGATTATTCAGCATTAAGCGAAAATTTACCATAAACAGTTATAAATAAGGCGTTTATGTATTTCTTCGTACGTCCATACTCCGTTACTTCATCTTATCATTGGTGACAAGGGTGACAGGGTAATCAGCATGTTTCGTAACTTTTTATGCAAATACGCTTTTAACACTTGAGTTAACTTAAATTTTAGTTAAATAATATTACTCACCTGCGCGCGCGTAAGAAGTTTATAAAACTACATGTCATACCTGTCACTTGTTAAGTGAAGAACGAAGAGTGAAGAGTGAAAAATCCAAATGCACGTTTAAGTGAAGAGCATGTTTAAGTGAAGAACGAAGAGTGAAAAATCCTATTGACTTGTTAATCATATTCACTTTTTAGCATATTCACAGGTTAAGCGTGTTCACTGTTAAACTAATTCTCTTACTATCTATGCAGATTCACTTAGAAGAGTGAGGAACGAAGAGTGAAGAACGTCTTACGAAAATGAAGAACTAAAAGTGAAGAGTGAAAAATCCAAATGACACTATTAAGTGAAAAGAGAAAAGTGAAAAGAGAAAAATCCAAATGCACTTGTCATATGTTTTCACCTGGTAAGCACATTCACTGTTAAACGTCTTTACTGTTAAGCCTGTTTCACTTTTGGCAAGGTTCTCTTTATTGCGGAGGGCTAAGCGACAGATTGAATTCGTATATTTCTGATTCTGTTATTGGGTTTGTTATTTGTTGTCCTGTTTGGGACAGATTCCCATTTTGGGATTATGGGTTTTGTATATTTGCAGTGTTTGATTACGCTTGTGCTAATTATCTAAAACCGGTCAAATATGGATTACATAATAACGACAAACATTTCAAGAGGTTTTTATAGACGGCGCCGCCGCAGGTATGCACACATGAGGAATTGCAGGGCTACGCATGAGGACATGCCTGCCGGCCGTTGTATGGTTTCGTCAAAGCAGGTTGCCGACCGTAAGGCCGCGTGTCATGCTCTCCCACGAGTGGTGGGCCACGGTCATGGTCAACGGAAAAGGAATGTCGAGCATCCGGCCTATCTTCTTCAGGTTTCGGTTTATGTTATGCAGGGTGGCGCAGTGCTGTTTCCACTGTTCGTGCGGGTCGGACGAGGTTATTACCGGGAAAAGATACGGTGTATCGGGACGGGCGTGGCGGTCGACTATCTCCTGAAGGATGGGCTCCCACAAGAGGGTGACTTCCCTACCGGTGGACTTGGGGCGATAGACGAGGTGGCCGTCGCGTATGTTGTCCTTTGTAAGATGGAAGATGTCGCCGCCGGTCATGCCGTGGGTGAAGACGGAGAAGAGGAAGATGTCGCGGGCGAACGACAGCGAAGGATGGAGCGAGCCGAGGTCGAGGCCGCGCAGGCGCTTTATCTCGTCGAGCGTAAGGCCGTTCTTTTCCTTCTTTATGCGGTAGCTCACGTCTACACCTTTAAAGGGATAACGTTGTTTGGTCAGGCCGTCGTCGACAGCCAACTGGTAAACGCGCTTCAGGTTGCGGATGTAGAGCGAAATGGTATTGCGCCCGAGCTTACGGTTCTCAAGCCAGGTGCGGTAATTATGCATAAGCAGGGCGTCGAAGTCCTTAAACGGTATATCGTTCTTGCCCAGGAATGCAACAAACCGGCTGATATACGCATTCAGCTTATGGGCGGCGTCGTAACGGCCCTCTGCCTGGATCTTATCAACCCTGGAGCGGGCGTACGCTATGAAACCGACGCTCTGCCTGCGGTTGTACGTTACGGTCGTAGTTCGTGTATTTGTCTGTTCGTTTATCAACTTTCCTTCGTTTTACTTTTCCGTCACCGCGCCATGAACGGTGCGATGTTATACTATCGGACTCTTTATGATGATATAGCACCACTTCGGGTGCATTATTCTTGTTGTCTGTTTACGGGTGTATCGTCGACAAGCCACACTCCGTCATGCACCTGAAAGGTGCTACTTGTTTACAACATGTCTGACTTTTGTATTCATTCATGAAGCCACACCGTGCGGAGATACCTGCGCCAGACGGCGAGATGGACGGTGGAGTTGATCTCCTTGCAGATGCGAATGCAAGTGTCGGTAAGCAAAGCGCGTGCCCTGTCGAGTTCGTCGGTGCCTTCTCCCCTTGTAGTTACGGCGAAGACGTTGAGGGCGTCGTCGCCAATACGAAGATTTCGGACAGCCTTAACTTCTGAACTTTCGTCTGTGAGGACGCGGTACAACGAGGGGGCGAAATTGCGGAACGACTCAACCAGCTTTTCCCTGCCGTCTTTTTCATGCGCTTCATCGGTTTTGCACTTAACCGTTCCACTTACAAGGCGCTCGTTAGCCTTACCGCCGGTGTTGAAATACTCGCCGAGGAACCTGTCCCAGTTGGCGAACAGGGTGAAGCCGTTGCCGGCATTACGCAACATGCCTGTGTGGACGAAGTATGTGGTCGAGAGCGTTTCCTCCTTGCCACGGCTGGGATAGTAAGCCTGCTCGGTTATGCTTACCTTGGTTATAAATTCAGTAAAAGCCTCATGACTGACGGTAAGCTCGCCGCAACCGTCCTCAAACACCGCACCCGGCGAGGGGGTAAGGAACGGACGGAGTAAGAGCTTCTGCCAGTTTGCCTGAACGTAGCCTGGATTGTCCTGCTCGTAGCGTATCAGGTTAATTATCAGTGCGGCGTCCTTTGTGCCGAGCTGTGCCATCCTTCGGCTTAGCTCCACATCGCCCTGCCTGAAGAGTTTCTGGCAAAGGCCTACCAGGGTCGGGGTGGCTGTAAGGTAAGATATAATATCGTAAAGCAGCGGCAGGGTGCGCCTGCCATATCCGCAGCCCTGTATGATGCCTGCAAGCAGGTCGACGGCGCGCTCCTTCATCGTCCCGGCTGTCTGCCTGTCGTTCTCGGCGTTGTGCAGGCGCACCACGTGAAGACTCCAGATGTTGGGGATTGAAACGGCATAATACTTGTCCGAATCAAACAACTTCATGTTGAACACCAGACGCTTGTCCCTGCGGAAACGCGTAAGGTAGCCCTCGCGCCCCTTCAACGGGCCGTCAACTACCTTGATTATCTCGTTAGGCTCGTTTGTCTTGGGGTTGAAAGCATAGTCGCTGAAGGGCTTTTCGAGGACGATAACCTGGTCGGCATAGTTCTCGTTGAAGTCCATGAAAGCACGCATCTGGCTCTCCGGTATGGTCCACAAGCCTGCCTTCTTGCCTTTCTCTTTCCTGCGTTCATGGAGTACTACGCCCTCGGGATAACACCTGTCGATGAAGTCTACAAGCGCCTGCTGGGTCGACAGCACGAACACATGGCCTGCAAAGAGCGGCGCCTTAACGTCGCGGCCGTTCCTGACAACGCTCACTGTGGTATGCGTAGGGCAATACACCTCGAGGATATTGTCAGTCTTTGCCTGGTGCAGCCTCAACATGCCGGCAAGTTTCTCCTCCTGGTGCGGGAGCGTGCGCACTATAAACCAACTGAAGTCAACACTGTTGAGCTTGTCGCGGTTGCGCAGCCTTGCCGGCCTTGTAGCCTGAGTGTCTGTCCGGATTGCAGTCGTCATTAATATAAAGAGGTACAGGTTCGGAACTTCCGTAATGCGGATTTTCCTGATGAAAAAGGTAACGTGCAGGTATGTTTCTCATGCTCCTCTCATGTCAAACGCACAAGAGTTAAGATAAACCTGTTTTCAGGTGTAACGGCGGTATTCTGGAAGAACCTCAGCAACAAATAGCCCCCGTTGTTATGTGGCAAGATGAACAAAGCGGCATGCGCTTCATTAAATCATTTTCCATACCACAAAGATTTGTTATTACATCAATTAAGTCTCTGTCGGACAGCGATTTTCATACTGCTGTATAAGTATGAAGCAATATCATAATGTAAAAGGCTTAATGTCAGAACTTTGCTTCGGTTACTGTATGTGTTCGGCTAAACTTCGTAAAGATTACACTCGGGCCCTTAAAAAAAAATTATATAAAAAAATCCTTTCAACACGCACTATATCCGTACTTTTTAGTATCTTTGCATCGAAATGGACGCTTCATACTTATAAAACAAAAAAGTCCAATCAAACAAAATCACCTACTTTAATCATTACCCTTTCAGTAAAAGCCGGCACATCTGCATGCCGGCACAAGGCAAACTGCAAAATAATAACAAACATAACGGATGAAACACAATTGCCGCGGATGTGGATATAGCGGAATGCCGGCAAGCAAAAATACACAAAGGCACAAGCATAAGCATGGCGGCAAAAGGACAATAAGGCTGGAGGGCGGAACAGCCTGAATGTCAAGCCGTTACCTAATGCATTCAAAAAGGTCATCTTTTACGCTGCAAAAGGTTATCTTTTACCGCGTGAAAGGCCGCCTTTTACAAGCCAAGACATGACCTTTTGCAAAACACAGGATAATTATCCTGTAAAAACAACATTACAAATCGAAATCAAGCACGTCTTATATAACAAACAAGACAACTATCATGACGACTATCAAACTTAAATCGCTATTATCGCTCATTGCGTTGTTGCCGTTCCTGGCAGCCAGCGCAGGCACAGACCATAACAACCTGACGGACAAGAACACCAGCGCGGCGGCAATGCCCGAAACCATAGCCACAATAGGCAATGCGCCATTCAAGATGAAAGACCTGAAGCGCCCAAAGTTCCCCGACAGAACAGAGAGTGTAACGGATGATTTAAAAGGCGACGGCGGAAAGATAACCGAAGGCATAAACAAGCTGATTGCCGACATGTCAAAACGTGGCGGTGGTACGGTGGTAGTGCCTGCCGGCCACTGGCTGTCTGGACGCATCGTGCTTAAAAGCAACGTGAACCTGCGGCTTGACAAAGGTGCCGTGATAGAGTTTTCGGGCTCGATAGACGACTACCAGCCTGCCGTGTTCACACGCCACGAGGGCGTGGAGATTATGGGCGCAGGAGCCTTCATCTACGCCAACGGCGAGAAAAACATAGCCCTGACGGGCGAAGGCAAGATAATGGGACCGCCCATGACTGCTGCCATGCGCACACTGCCCAACGGCAAGAGCGTGGTGGAGAACGACGTGCCCTACGATATGCCGGTGAAGGAACGTGTATGCGACGGCTACGACGGGCGCACGTTCTACCGCCCGAAATCGTTCTCGCCCATCAACTGCAAGAATGTTTTGGTTGAAGGCGTGACGTTCGAACGCAGCGTGCTGTGGAACGTTAACCCCGTATATTGCGAAAACGTGATAATAAGAGGCATAACGGTAAACTCTACCGACGTGCCCAGCGGCGACGGTATAGACATATCGTCATGCAGGAACGTGCTGATAGAATACTCGACGCTGAACTGCGGCGACGACTGCTTCACGCTTAAGGCGGGGCGCTGCGACGACGGACTGCGCGTGAACAAGCCGACCGAGAACGTGGTGATACGCTACTGCCTGGCGAAGGAAGGACACGGCGGCATAACCTGCGGCAGCGAGACCGCAGGCGGCATACGCAACGTGTACCTGCACGATTGCCTGTTCTACGGCACTCGCACGGGCTTCCGCTTCAAGACAAGACGCAACCGCGGAGGCACCGTGGAGGGTATAACCTACGAGAACGTGAAGTTGGTAAACGTGCGCGAAGCTTTCACATGGGACCTGTTGGGCTCAAAAATGTACATGGGCGAACTTGCCCGCCGCTATCCCCCACTCGACATAACGCCGCTTACGCCGACCGTGAAGGACATCACGATACGCAACTTCACGGTAGAGTCGGCCGACAGGCTGCTGACCGTAAACGCAATACCCGAAATACCTTGCTCGAACGTCAGGATAGAGAACGGTAAGATAAGGACAAACCGTATTATAAGGACCATGAACGATGCCGACGGCTTTACGTTCAGCAACCTGGAAATACAGGCAACCGACAACAGGATGGTTTTCGACGACAGCCGCAACGTTACGTTCGACAACGTTACGTTCTACGTGCCCGGCAACGCACTCGACCTTGAGATAAAAGGCAGGAAGGCAGGCAACATCATAATAAGAAAGGGGGACAAGGTAAAGACATGCATGCAGGGACTGAACTACGTTGACTGACAGGAAGCATTAAGGCCGGATACGTAGAAGGACGAAACACGTTTTACATGTCAATAAACATTATTTTAATATACTGTGCAATATTTTAAGACTTTAGGGGTTTATACTTTGTAACTGTATAACAAATGAATGTTTATGAACATATACATATATTGGATAATCGGCGTCTTTATTATAAGCATGGCATGCGGATTCGTCTTCATTCCGATAATCCTTAACTTCTGCAAGGCAAAGAAACTGTACGACATTCCGAACTCACGCAAGATACATAAAAGCGCAATTCCACGTCTCGGCGGCATCTCTTTCATGCCAAGCATGTTCATAGCTTTCGCCATAGCCCTGTCGGCTATAAGCGTAACCGACAAGCTGATAACCATAAACATCTGGAGCCTTTATTTCCTTATCAGCATACTGCTTATATACGTAATGGGCATAATAGACGACGTTGTAGGACTGTCGCCGCTGATAAAGTTCGTTGTACAGATAATAGCAGCGTGCTTCCTGCCGTTTTCTGGGCTGTATATTAACAACCTGTACGGCTTCATGGGCATACACGAACTGCCTTATTTCATAGGATTCCCGCTCACCGTTCTTGCAATTGTCTTCATCGACAACGCCATCAATCTGATTGACGGTATTGACGGACTGGCCGCAAGCCTGTCGATAATGGCACTGGCAGGGTTTCTATACATGTTCGCATCCCAGGGAATATGGGCTTACGCCATACTGATAGCCGGACTGATAGGCGTGTTGGTGGCGTTCCTGTACTTCAACATGTTCGGCGACCCCGACAAAAACAGAAAGATATTCATGGGCGATGCGGGCAGCCTTACCCTTGGATTCATACTAGGATTCCTGTGCGTGAAATACTCAATGAGCAACACGGCCGTAATAACCGAACACAAGTTCGACTTCTTCATGGCGTTCACACTGCTGATAGTGCCCATGTTCGACGTTGTAAGGGTATCCATGGTACGCATATACCACGGCAAATCACCGTTCATGGCAGACAAAAGCCATATTCACCATAAACTAATCCACGCCGGACTAAGCCAACATCAGGCGCTGGCGTTCATAATTACAATGGCCGCTGCATACATAGCACTAAACTACAATCTGCTTAAATCGATAGAAAACACCTACGTATTCATTGCGGACGTAATAATTTACATCAGTCTGAACCTTGTGCTTAACTACTACATTAACAAAAGAAAAACAGTAAAAGCCTGATGTTGCAAAATAAAGCCTATATCACATTTTCCTGAACTTAAGGCGAAGCTCATCGGAACGCAATATCATCTTGCTGCCTGAGAAGCTTTCAACCGTGAAATCCTCTTCAAGCTCGTTTACGCCAAACGGCGAAAGCATTATGATGTTGGTCAATGGCTTGTCGCCGTTCTCACGGTCGTAAATATACGGGTCATACAACTTCAGCGTCCCGTCTGAAAATTCAAAACGGTAAAGCACGCTGTTATTAGCTCCCGTCTTGTCATCAAGCTCGAGCAGTTTGTTCTGAAACGACCAGTATATCCTGTCGCTTGTCATATCCCTAACGCCTGATGTAGTCAACGTGTCTACCGAAACAAGGTGCCACATGCCGTCAAGCTCGCCGTTGCCGGAAGTCTCAATCTCACACGAACACAACGACATTACTGCCGCAATAAAGGCAGGCAATATGCAGATACGATAAAATTTCATTCTTGGAAAATATTTATAAGTTCAACAATCCGCTCTTTGATACGGTTATCTGGAATCCCCTGTTGTTGCCGAGAATCTTGCCGAAGTCCATGGCATAACCACCCTTAAGCCTCCATCCGTCAAGCAAGCGGCCCGAGAAGCTGTACTCGCCCTCGACTAGGAAGCTGAAGTTATAGCGCACCTTGTCGTAAGGATCGTCGTAAGTACCGAGCCCCTCCTGCCACGAAGCAAGCACACGATAGGAAAAACGCTTGGCAGGACGCCCGTCGATACCTACATGGAACGCCATGAAACGGTTGTCCTGGACGTTGATGTTGTTGTCGTCATTATATATGGGCGAACGGTATAGCGGATTGCCAATCACCTGGCCCCAATGCTGCCAGCCCGTGTAAATGTAATGATTGTAGAAGTTGTCCTTGCCGCCAAGATGGTCTGGCACGGCTGATGTATGGTCGTGGTATATCGGGCCGCTCTGGTATTTTGAATAAATATACTCTACAACTACATTCCTCAGCCAAGTGCCGTTCTTCAAATTAAGCTCCGCACCAAGCATTATGTCCTTCAAGGCATAGAGGAAATAGCGGTTGTCCTTTTTTTCATGCCACTCGGGACCCTTCCCGTAACCGTCGTAATCAAGGAAGAACATGCCTGAATGGTCTTCAAAAAATTTGTCTGCATATACGCCTAAACGCCACTTGCCGGCATCCCAGTTCAGGCGCATCAGCCAGCTGCCGAGGTGGTTGCCCTCAACGTTCTGGTATGTAGTCTCAACTGCTTCGTATCCACCGGGAATAAAGGCGTTGACAAAGGCTTTCAGTCCTGAATTGTTATCAATACGCATCATTCCGCCCTTGCCGTCGGGCATATATGTCGTACCGCCGAACGTGGCAGCCATCTCCATACCCATTTCTATCGAAAACGGGAACTGCTGGGCCTCGTTGCCTATCTTTAGGTAAGCGGCCTTGCTATGGTACAGCACGTCGTCAACATACTTGTTCTTGCATTCCGTAAAGTCATGCTGCCAATTGTCGTCAGTCATTTTACCAAAAGCCACATGTCCCTTCAAGGAGAGCCAACCTTTGGTTAACGGCACAGCCCAATACTCAGGCAGGGCTATACGTGCCTGGGGTATGGGACGCGCGTTTATACCGAGTGTCTGCGAACCACTGCTGAGCGTGTTGTTCTTCAGCTCCATGGGATATTCCTTACTGCCTAACGTCAGCACTCCATGAAGCCAGCGACCCTCTATATAAGCCTGCTGTATAACCACTTTACTGGTATAATTATAAGGCACGGCCATGTCCAAACCAAAACCCAGCCCCCAACGTCTGGCTGAATCTGACTGTAAAGGCTTCGACACACCGGCCATGATGTAGCCGTTGCTTTTCTCCAACGAACTAAGGCCGTAGCGGTTGGCGTTCAACCACAACGGTGTACGTCCGCTTGACAGTGAGGACTGCATTTCTATATTATACTCGAGCCCGTCACACAACGGAATAACACAATCCACGCCGTCATCGGAATCTTGGGCGGACACACCCGCTGACACAAACAACGACAACGCAAACAGATACTTCCTCATTAAGAACATTACTTTAATTTATAACGCCTATTTCATAAATTTATTATAAACGGCAACCGTAAGGAGACGAAAAACCGTAATCAGCAGGCATTAGAAGCCCGTCCGTGGATTCCGAACACCCCAAAGCCACATTATTCAGACAATACCAACAGTCTGCAAAACATAATACAATAGTATAACCCGGAAATAGAAGAAACCTTGCTTCAAACAATATGTAAAATAGGGATTTCCCCGATTGTTGTTAGGGAAAAACCTTTTACCGATACAAAATAAATGACTTTCTTTGCAACAGGAAAACCTGAAAGGCTGTTCCGCAGAAATACAAGTAACATACAAAAACATCAAGTCATGAAAAGGATTATAGCAATAACGGCACTGCTCTTCACGCTTACGGCCACGACAAGCGCCATGAGTTACGAGCAAGCACGCGAGCAGGCGTTGTTCCTTACGGATAAGATGGCTTACGAGCTGAACCTGACCGAAGAGCAATATGACGCTGCTTACGAAGTGAATCTGGACTACCTGATGAGCGTAAATACACCTGACGACCTGTACGAGGCTTACTGGCGCCAGCGCAACCTTGACCTCAGCTACATACTTCTAGACTGGCAATACAGGGCTTTCTGCGCTGCAGCATACTTCTACCGCCCGCTGTACTGGACGTCGGGCGTATGGCACTTTGCCGTATACTCGCGCTATCCGCGGCGCCACTACCTGTACTTCGGCCACACCAACATATACGTGACTTACCGCGGAGGACACAGTTGGAGGCACAACGGCGGGCGCAGCTGGTATAAAGGGCGAACCTTCCACCACGGGCAAGGCTCAAAATGGAACGGCATGAAGGACCGCTTCGACCGCGGCGAATTCCACCATGGTGACAGGAAAAGGCCTGGCACACACACAGGAAGAGACAACAGAGTCAACAACATGCACGGCAACCGGCACACAGGCGCGCCCGTGAAAATGCAGAACAACAACAATAAGCTGACCCAGAAATACAAGTTCAAGGGGAACCGCGGCAGTACAAGAAGCCACAGGGAAAGCAGCACACGGACCACGGCGCGTCCAAACAAGGGCGCAAACTTCGGCAAGAACGCGCAAAAACGGCCGAGCAACATCTTCACGCCCAAAAGAAGCAATCAACATACCACCATAAATAGAAATACAGGAACGAGAAAATCATTCAGCGGAGGTAACAGGAACAGCGGAGGACGCAACAGACAGTCCGGTGGCAACAAAGGCGGAGGACACGGAGGCAACTTCGGAGGCAAACGATAAACAGCAACAAATAGTCATAAGAATCAAGTACAGTAACAACATATTTTCCTATCATACCATACCTGTAAACGGCCGTCCATGCAAGTGGACGGCCGTTTATAATAAATACGGACAGCTACGACAATCACTCAAAAAAACAGCATGACACTCTAGGGCGGCATCCGGTCAGGCACGAACTTGGCTAATGGCTGACCTGCCCGCATGTCATACGCCAACGCAACAGAATAACGGCAACAATCACGTAACAATCGGGAAAAGGAGCGGCTTACCGTACATCCTTCCATCATTGTGTTTTCAACAACATGCCGCACAGTGGCACAATGCTTGCAAAAGGTCGTATTTTGCATTGTAAAAGACAACCTTTTACATCACAATAGGTTACCTCTTGCAACGCAAAAGGCAACCTATTGAAAAACGCGACTGCCTGTTGACTGTAAAAGCAGGCTACCGGACAAATAATCAACGGAAATAACCAAAAATCACGCAATAGTATATATAAGGGAAACATTGTTTCGCCACGGCACGGTACATGCCGTAACTAAACAATAAAGCGGACCAAAACTTACTTTTGATCCGCTTTATTTCATGTATGATTATTTACTACACTATCAGATTACTCGGCAATCATGACTTTCTTAGTAGTACCGTCAGACATCTTGATAATGTTGATGCCCTTGACAGGAGCGTAAATCCTTGTGCCGTCAATGCTGTAACGTGCTACTTCCTTAACATCCTCACCGCCGTTAACGATGCCGTTGATGCCGGTTTCACCGCTTAATACACGAGTAATGTTTGCATTGTTTACCCACATATCTGTAACATCGCTCTCTTCCTTAACAGGACGTGAAATGAATGCAACTACATTCATGTTCTTCACATTCCAGCTTCCGTCCAAAGTTACGGTGAAGTCGTTTGAGTAATGTGTATCGTCTGTCCAGTTGATAGCGTCGCCAAATACGTTCTTGCTTACTACGTCGCGCAAAACATGGTTGTGCACGTATTCATTCTCGTAGTGCGGATAAGGATCGTTGCTAATCTGGCGTGCAATGATACTGTCTTCCAACAGGTATACGGTCAATACAGCATCCTCGCCGACAAATGTCTTGAAGTCAGCAACAGCTTCACCTGAAACGTTGATGTTAAGCTGGCGTGTATTCTCATTGTAATCAGCCTTGAGGTCTACAGCTGCAAATGTAGGTATTGAATTAGTCTGCTCGATGAACGGATTAAGCGTCTGGTCTATTACCATTTCATGGTAAGAAGAATTATAACCCATACCGATGCTTATTGCACCTTCGTCAGAATTATAATACCTGTTGAATGAAGCACAAGGCAGACCTGGGCCAAGGAATATACTTGCCAACATATCAGATTCAGTAGTGATCATAGGATCTGAATCACCCATGCCACTGTTATGGTTGGCAACAATAATTAAGTCGTTACGTGTTGCAGTCCATTTCTCAAAAAGTTGATGTGCGAGCGGGCACCATCCACATGCGGTAGATGTATACTCCTCAATAAGGTTCATCTGGCGCGGCAGGCTTTCGCTGTATACATAGAAAGAAGCCTCGGCATTGTCGTCGCTGACATTCTCGGTAGGAGTTTCGCCGTTGATCTTGGTCACCTTTGCAACAATCTTGTGCTCGCCGACAGACAGGCCTGAAGGCAAAGCGAACTTGCCTGTAACAGTCTGTGCTGTATTGGTAAGAGCGATAGGACTTTCAAGCGTTTCAACAACGTTGCCGTCAACTGAAAGCTCCAAAGTGTATGATGTAGGTACGTCGTTACCCATGTTCATGACGCCGAAGCTATATTCCAATTCACCGTCAGCCTTGAAATACTGCTTAGCCAAAGACATCTTGGTCAATGCTACGTCATTGTCAATATAGCTTCCGCCCTTTACAACGAACTGGATGCAAAGGTTTCCGGCATCTGTCACGCTATACCAACCTGTACCCTGGCCAAGGTTGCCATATATCAGACAGCCTTCGCCTGTCTCACCATTAGGATTAATGTTCATGTCAACAAGAAGAGGATAGTTCCTTGACGTCTGAGTATAGTCATAAGAAATCAGATAGGCTTTGTTTTCCTCTACTGTCACTGGAGTTGTTAAGACAACATCGTTCCAGCCTTTCTGAGTACTTGCAACCGCTTCCTCGGCTGCAGCCTCACCAATCTGGCCTGTATTAAGATCAACAGGGAAAATGCGAACTGTCGTAGATCCGATTGATTCGGCAACTGCGAAACGAACCTTTGTAATCTGGCCGCTTACTGCATTAGAAAATCCTGATACAACACCTGAATGGAATACCGCTCCAGCATAATAACTGCCGGGATATTGAGTCAGACCCATGCTACTGTTTCCGCTCAGGTCAAGTTCGTCAGTATTATAAAAGCCGAAAAGGCGCTCGCCTTCGTCAAGAGCGATTCTGTTGGGAACAGACGGAGCCTTCATAGGCTGTATGCTACGCAGAGCTTCCTTCTTATTCAAAACGTTGGATGGAGCATTCAACACTCCGGCTACTTTCTGCGCGTCGACCACTGTCGCCGACAGCAGTAAAGCGAACAAACAAAGTAATGTCTTTTTCATAAACATAAAATTTAATTAAACTATAAACCTGGCTATTGCCACTCTAATTCAACATAATCATTGCTTACATATTATAAAGCAAAAAAGATTGAAAATGCGGTCTATTACCTCATAACAATCAGATATGTTCCTGCGGGCAACTGCTTAACTTAGCGACGAAAAAGTATATTGTTAAATTACACTTTATTCATTTTCATTACCCTAACGTTTGCAAATGTATGTAAAAATCATGTATTAACAAAACTTTTATAGAAAAAAAAGCCATATAAATCAAAAAAAGCGGAAATGCAAATTGATTAATTCACATTTCCGCTTTAAATTATAAAAAGCTGATTTCAAGCAAAATTATTCGGCCGCGTCACCGCCTTCAGACTCGCCGCCTTCACCTGTACCGGGTTCTTCGGCTTTCGGTATGAGCGGAGCCTTGGCAGCCTGCAATACGCCTGAGTCGTTGAATACGAATGTTACAACCGACATGTCCTCAGGCTTCCAATCCTCACTTACAGTATAAGTGAATGTGCGTGTCACGTTCTCGCCTTGTGCTATGCTTATGTCGTCACCGGCCTGAGCATTGACAGTAGCACGGAAAACGTGGTTGTGGACATAATTCTGGTCAACTACATTGTCTGGAAACATCTGCACACTAACAATGTTATCTTCAGTCAGCCATACCTGAAGTTTACCATTTATATTCTCGAGTCCATCAGCAGAAACTGTTATTTCAACATTGCGCGAAGCCTCGTCATAGTTGCATGAAGCCTCCAATAATACAGGTGCCTTCTGCTGGATCCTGTCACGTACATACGTTGGCCATGTATCAAAATCGGAAATAAAATCGCCACGGTCGATCCTTGCCATAGGCTGTCCCTTGTCAGCTACACCCCAACTGGTATAATACCACTGCGACTCATCACAAGTAAGAGGCAAGGGCTTACCGTTAGTCAGATGCCCATAAGCGCCACCATACAAACCTACCGCTATGATGTTATCTTCACCATAGTCTGCAATTAACTGCTCTATCACAGCAGTTCCGTCAGGACAGTTAATACAGCGCTGGCCAGTAAGGTCTTCTATCAGGACGCGTTTTGCCACCTCTGCCGGTTCCACATACTCGAACCTGTCGTCCTCGGCAATATCACTACATGCCGCAAGTGTAAGCCCGACAGCAAATAACGAAACGTTGTATATAAGTTTCTTCAGTTTCATACAGTTTTAGAAATTATAGTTATACGACAAAGTGAATCCCTTACTTGAAGGCACACGGCGGCAGACACCACCCGAACAGTTCCAACCCTCGCGTGTACGTCCGTAACCGAGCTGCAGACGGTGTGAACCGTGGTTGAATGTTACGTAGCCTTGGTAATAATGCACATTTGTTTTGCCGCTGTTATACATGTCGGCAATGGTGAACATCCAGTTCGGCAGGAACGAGAGTTCGAGCAAACCGTACATCCAGTCGCCATCATCGTCGTCAGTATTCAGATACTGCAACTCTCCACGCAAGGTGAATTTCCTGTTAATGCGGTACTTACCTTCCACGATGTAGATGTCAGAATGTATCATTCCGCCTTCACCTTCAACGATTGTCTGGTTGTAGAACTGGTTCATATACATCAAGTTCAATTTGAAAGAACGAGAAAGAGGTTTCTCAATCTGGATATTAAGATCCTGATAATACATCTGGTCGCCCCATTTCCAGAATGCTGATGTATAACCGTCTGTACCCTTTGCAGTATTATCAAACTGGTTGTCAGGCAAATCGTTACGTTCTATTGAGTGAACATGAGAATAGTTGATTTTCAGGTTCATTCCGTATTTACCGCCGAGCAGTGTGTGTCTCTTGAACCTGTAACCGAACTCGGCCTGGTATGCCCATTCGCCGTTAGGCTGTGTGCCGTATGGATAAAGGGCGGCAAGAGCGTAAGTCTGGTCCATCGTAAATGCCGGCAAGTGGTTGATTGAAGATGCTATGCTGCTGGTCTCGCCGCGTGTGCTGCGGAATACCATGGCATCGCTGCGCTTTGCCTGGACGAGGAAGCTCATACCACTCTTTGAATATGAAGCCGAAAGCATGGCAACATTACCTTTACGGTAGATGTAAGAATAATTCCTGCCGGTCACAGCACTACCCTTTGTCGGGTCTGCGCCCTTCCATGCGTACTCGGCCAAAAGGTTAAGTCCGCCGGTCTGCAAATTGGCCCTGACGTCGAATGCGTTGACAAACTCAGGCAAGTTAAGCTTGTGGGTTGCACCCACCATTATGTCTTCGCTCTTCTCGTACTTGTTTACCCAAGACGCACCGAGCGTAAGATAAGTGCCCTTTTCAGACATTTTCTTGAACCACTGGTCTACGCTAAGCTCCACATCAGCTCCGCTTATAAGCCCGTCGCTGAGTTTCCAGAAACGGCGCTGCTTACCCGAAAGGGCTTTTACGGTAACGCCCTTAACCGGCCTTACAACAATCCTACCTCCCAGCAACGAGTTGTCGATACCAAGAGTGCGCTCCTCGTATGTGCGGAGAATGAATCCCGAACCGAACTGCTCGTAGAAGTTACCGGCAGTAACCTCGAAATTCTTGAAGTGCGCCTTTACATATATATTAGGTACACCCCATCCTTTATACCCGTCTTCATGATAGAACGTGGGCAGCGGATGCTCCAGATATTCGAGACGTACGCCTGCATCAATGTACTTGCTCATGAGGCTCACATCCGCATAAGTGTTTGTCAGACCCCACTCCTTATATTTTTCAGCTCCGATAGTCTTGTCCTCCTGCGGGATCAAGATGTCACTCTGCACACTTCCGCTCACGGTCACCTTGTTGCCGCCGTCCTCTTCCTGGGCGAACGAACACAATGACAGTGCAGATGCAGCAAAAAGACAAAGCAGTCTATTTGTCGTTACAATCATTGAAACTTTCTTTTAGCTATAATTCAACAATAAACCTTAGCTGCGCTGCATTATTGGGCAATCAACTCCCTGACCTTTTCAATAAGTTCCTGCTCGGCACCCTCGGTATAGCCATTGTGCTTGTAAACAATGTTGCCCTTACCGTCAACAATGATTGTATAAGGAATCATGTTGATGCCGAGAGCACGCTTGAAGTCGCTGTTCGGGTCGAGCAATACTTCATAAGGCCATCCGTGGTTGTCGACCAAAGGTCTTACCTTATTAATATTCTGGGCCTGGTCTATCGATACGGCTATAAGTTTAACACCTGTTTCCTCTTGCCATTCCTCATAAACTTCGCTTATTGCCGAGAGGGCGCGGTTGCAGGGCTTGCACCATGTGGCAAAGAAGTCGATAATAAACGGTTTTCCGTTGTTAGAAAGTGTGTCAGTCCTTACCGTTTTACCATTAATGTCTTTCAATGTTATTGACGGAAGCTGAGCGTTGGCAGTGTAAAATGTGCCAACAACCAATACGATTAAAGAAAAAAGATGTTTCATTTTTATTTAATTTTAATATGTTTATTCCGTGCAAAAATACATGCAATTTCCCAAAAAAGCAAATCTTATCAAAAATAAATTACAAAATCACCGTTTTTCTTGTCATTTAGTTGTCCAAAATACAATAATAAATCAATTAATGTAACTACAAAAGCGTAATTTTTAATATTTATGAAAGTTATATGCAGATATTATCAGCTTTAAACCGAATACACGATTACAATTTGTCACAATAACAATTTACGGACTTCGGCATTACGCATGGGCGTAATCTCCTTCATCTCCTTGCCGTAGAATACCGACTGTATAGCTTTATTTATTATGCCATGCCCTACGGCGAGAACGGACAGACCTGGATAATTATCTTTCACGTATGCCAGGAAACCGGCGGCTCTTTCTTTCAATGCTTCAACTGATTCAATGTCATCAGGCCATACGGCATCTTTGAGATCGGGAATGAACTTGCCTGTAAAGCTGCCCCAGTCGCGTTCCCTGAGCAAAGGAGTCGTAACCACACCAAGTCCATGAGGGGCGGCAATGATCGTGCATGTGTCATACGCACGCTTCAAGTCGCTCGAAACAAATGCGTCGATATGCGTACCGGCCATTTCGCCTGCCAACACGGACGCCTGTTTGCGTCCTTCCTCGTTAAGCTCGCCCTGCGTCTGACCTTGCATTATACGGTTGGCATTATCAACCGTCTCACCGTGCCGTACCAAATACAACGTTGTCATTTATTCTGGAGAAGATTTAAGTTAAAGTTATTTATTATTGCCGCCTGAATATATCAAGGCTAATCAGTCTCAGGCATACGGCTTACAGTTTTTCACACATATACCGCACGACCGCTACAAAAGTAATAAAAAAATTTGCCGTGTATCCATAATTTTAGTAATTTTGCGTAAATGAAGGCTGTAATCGGCCCGAATACGTATCCTTCAATCACCCACCGGTGGAATTACCGCCTGCCGGACAAGCTGCACCAGACTTAAGAATGCAGACAAAACAATAGGGACGACAAAGTAAACCATTATGTTTCAACTAACTTTCAGAATATGAAAAAAATCCTTAGAAGTTCTATTTTCCGCGCCATTTGCGCCATAATAACAGGCGTGCTGCTCGTCAACAATCCCGACAGCACTGTCGTAGGAATAACAATCGCCATCGGAGTAATGTTCCTGATTTCGGGAGTTATTTCGTGCGCAACATACCTTAATGCAAGAAAGAACGCCAAGGACACCGAAGTCTACGACGCCCAGGGCAGGCTCATCATGTCAAGCAGGCCACCGTTACCAATAGTGGGAATAGGCAGCATACTGTTCGGACTGATACTTACACTGTTCCCCGACAAGTTTGTAACATCGCTGATGTATGTCCTCGGAGCCTTGCTTATATTAGGAGCCGTAAGCCAATTCATGTCACTAATCGGCGCCAAAAGGATGTTCCACATACCCGTATGGTTCTGGATTCCCCCTTCGGTGGTGCTAATCACAGGCTTCTTCGTCATCGTAAAGCCTATGGCTTCGGCATCCATTCCGCTTTTGATTATTGGCTGGTGCCTGCTGTTCTACGGCGTAACAGAATGCGTCAATTCGATAAAGATATACAGGGAAACAAGGAAATTCAGGGAGATTACAAGCCAACAATAAAAAATAAAGCGGTAAGGGCCATTGCCCTTACCGCTTTTTCTATCATCGTAACCAATCATTCAACCAGTCTTTCGATATACTTGCACAGAATGTTTATGCCGGTACGGTTCTCGCCTCCCTGCGGAATTATCAGGTCGGCATACTTCTTGGTAGGCTCGATAAACTGTTCGTGCATAGGCTTGAGCACCTTTAAATAACGGTCGATTACCATTTCAACCGTACGCCCGCGCTCCAGTACGTCGCGCTGGATGTTGCGGATAAGCCGTTCGTCAGAATCGGTGTCGACAAACAGCTTAAGGTCCATCATGTCGCGCAGCTTCTTGTTAAGCAGAGTCATTATACCCTCTATTATAATTACCGGACGCGGTTCGATGTGTACGGTCTCCTTCAACCTGTTGCACAGCAGGTATGAATAAGTAGGCTGCTCAACAGGCCTGCCGTTACGCAATTCGTTCACATGCTTTATCAACAGTTTCCAGTCAAAAGCGTCAGGATGGTCAAAGTTTATGGCGCGGCGTTCCTCTTCCGTCATGTGGGAAGTGTCGTTATAGTAAGAATCCAGCGGCACTACAACTACATAATGAGGCGGCAGCGCCTCGGCAATTTTCTTTACGACGGTGGTCTTGCCTGAACCCGTGCCGCCGGCTATACCTATTATTGTCATGTTTCACGAATTTTTCATGATATGCAGTCAAACTTCCGACTGCCGGGAATTTTGCAACATGCCCACTGACGCGAACATGCCTGCGTAAAACTCAGCCTTGCGCTCCACCTTCATGGGATACGCCCTCGAGCTGCTTGGCATACGGTAGAGCCTGAGCTCGCGGCCTTCGAAGGCAAAAGCTGACGACGCGCCGACCTTGGGCGGCTTTATGCCGAAATGCGACGTGAAAACGTCAGTGGCTTTTTGTCCCGTTGTCACAACAGCCACGCATTCCGGCAGACGTCGCAGCAGCGCATCGAGGTCGGTCTCGCTTACTATTTCGAGGTCTTTGTCCGACGCCGTATTCCTGGTACGCCGCACTGCGCAGGCTGTGTCATAAAGCGCTATGCCCTTGCCTGTCAGGAATTCTACAATGTCGTCACGGCGGAATGTACCGCCGGCGCGGTCGACAAAATGCTCCTTATCATTGAAGAACACTATGCCGAAGATGCGCCACATGTCATTGATGAAATTGGGATAGAAGAAGTCCATACACCAACGCCTACGCGCAGGCGGAAAGCTGCCCAGCATAAGCAGGCGCGCCCCTTCTGGCATGAACGGCTCGAGCGGATGCTGCTCTACGTCGCTCATTTCTGCTCCTTTACAAGATAAACCACTACGGGCAGGTGGTCGCTAAACCCGTCGAGCCATATTCCGCTGGCATGCGTACGCTTAGGTGTGCCTTTGTAACGGCCTTCCGTATTCATGAGATAGTCGCGGCGGAATATCTGGTTTTTCCAGTATTTCAGTGTGGAAAAGTCTTTCTTGCCGTCAGTATTGACAAGGTTGGGCGTCATAACAATCTGGTCGAACAGGTTCCACGAGCCCTGGTATGACAATGTTCCGGTGCCCTGCTTGACAAGTATGTTGTACCACGGGTTATACATACAGCCATCCTTTACGTCCTTGACCTCGGGTTTGGCACCAAGTATGTCTTTCATGCTCTTGTTGGTAGGGTCGTCGTTCATGTCGCCCATTATGAGCACCTTGGTAGCAGGGTCCACACGCAGCAGCGAGTCCTTGATGTCCTTCACGAGGTATGCCGCACGCTCACGGTAGGCCGGACCCGAAAAACGGCTAGGCCAGTGGCACACGATGACCGTTACCGGTTCGCCGGCCATCTCGCCGCTTACGGTAAGGAATCCGCGCGTCTTGAAGTCGCTTTTCATCGTCTCGTCAGGCACGTACGGCAGAAGTTTAGCGTCCTTTACTTCAAACAGGGACGGGTTATACAGCATTGCACAGTCGATTCCACGTGTGTCGGGACCTTCTATGTGTACATATTTATATCCACGCGCGCGCAATGGCTCCTGGGCGGTGAGGTCGTCGAGCACTTTCGAGTTCTCAACCTCAGAAAGTCCTATCACGGCGCAGCCCACATCGGGCAACACGTCGGTGCCCATGTCGGCAAGCGCGCGCGCCATGTTGCGCAGCTTATGGGTGTATTTCAACCCGTTCCACCTGTATGAACCGGTAGGCAGGAACTCGCGGTCGTTCTTGCCTGCATCATGACAGGTGTCGAAAAGATTCTCCTGATTGTAAAAGCCTACGGCGTAAACAGAAAATTTTTTCTGGGCGTTGCCGCATACTGCCACCAAAAGAAGTGACAATACTAAAAACAATGATAACTTATTCTTCATGTCGTTGCAATATATTAACATTAAGGCAAGCGCAAACACGTGAATTTGACCAAAGTTACTTCAAATCACCGAGCACATGTAAATTTTATGCAAAGATAGCGCAAGTTTAATAAAATCCAAAATAAAAGTTTTATTTTTTCAACACACACGCACCTTGTAACACATTTGTAAATCCGTGAAAATAATCCAGGGCAACATTCACGGGCGCACCATTCACACAATGCGGCAAAAAGCCTTGCAAGGACCTGACAGCATGCTGAAAAACACATGAAAAACAAAAGGTGGCATATTGCGCCGTCAAAGGCATCCTTTTGCAAGGCAATATGCCACCTTTTACATCATAAAAGGCAACCTTTTGCAAACAGTGGCAACAAGCGTTAACACCACATGTACCAACAGGGCTCAATTAATAGGGCCTTTTACAAAAATGCACACGCGATAATTTCGCCCAATCGAAAAATTGCATTATCTTTGCGCCGCAATAAAAGTATCAAAGATGAGCCGTATATATTCAGTGTGGAGATACATCTGCCGCAGGAAATACCTGATAGTCACGGTGCTTGGTATTGTTTTCGTAGGTTTCGTCGGTGAAAACAGCATACTGAAACATGTCCAGAACCGCATACAGGTAAGCAGGATGAAAGAAGAAATAAACAATTACCAGGTACAGCACGAAGAAGCCGAGAAAACGCTTAAGGAACTGAAGCACAACCCGAAGGCGATAACGAAGATAGCGCGCGAACGGTATTTCATGAAAGCCGACGACGAGGACATATTCGTATTGAGCGACGACAACAAAACAGAAGAAAATACAGAAAACGGAAATGAAACAGCTGAATAAGTTACAGACAATAGTATTCCTCGCAGGAGCCGTGCTTATGGTCGTAGGTGCCGGCGTATATGTTTTCAGCGCATGGGCTGCCGCTTCGGTGGTTTTCGCGGCAGGCGCCATAGCATTCGCCTCCATGCAACTGATGCAGACATACGAGGGCAACAGCATAACGGTGCGCAGGCTGCGCCGCATAATGGACATCGGCGACGTTATGTTCATACTCTCGGCCGTACTCATGCTTGAAAACTCGTTCCAGTTCCTGCTGCCACTGTTCCTTAAATATTTCGAGAACGGATATTACCACTACGTGACTTACATTCACAACAACTGGGTGGTACTGTTGCTGATTGCGGCAATTATCGAGATTTACACCACCCACCGCATATCAAACGAACTTAAAAAAGACAATCAATAAGATGTAATAATGCGGCACAGGCACGGACGCGTCAGCAAACCGTGCCTCCAGACTGCATACAGCCTGCTAAAAAAAAACTAAAAGACAGCGCATTTGTTTTAAATAGCATAAATTTATTTTTATACATCAATAATACATTGTAATTTTGTGACGACATAATAACACGAATCTATGATAAGAACTCTTTACGCTCTATTCACAATATTGTCGTTCGTATCCTGCGCGAACACGTACAACATCCAAGGCTCGTCAAACGTACCTACGCTTGACGGACGCATGCTGTTCCTCAAGTCCTACGAGGGCGACGACATGAAGAAAATTGATTCATGCGATATAATACACGGTGAATTCAATTTCAGCGGAACCCTTGACTCGACCAAGATAGTGATGCTCTTCATGGACGACGAAGGAATAATGCCCGTAGTGCTCGAAAGCGGCGAAATAACAATAAACATCGACAACACACAACAGAAAGTTAGCGGTACGCCGCTTAACGAGAAACTGTTTGCATTCATCGAAAAATACAAACAGCTCGAAAGCGAGGTGAACGAGCTTGGACACCTGCAAAGCCAGGCTATAATGGACGGCAAGGACCTCAACACCGTGAACATGCAACTTGCCGAAAAAGCAAGCCAGATAGCCGAACGCGAAGACAAGCTGGTAACATCTTTCATTGTTGAGAATTTCGACAACGTACTCGGTCCGGGTGTATTCTTCATGATGACAGCAGGCCACCGTTATCCTGAACTTTCACCGTGGATAGAAGACATAATGAGCAAGGCTACCGACAAGTTCAAAAGTGACCCGTACGTAAACGACTATTACAGGAAAGCACAGCAAAACCAAGCTATAATGAACGGCACGGCCGTGCCGGACGAAGTAACAATGCCCGCAGGTGATGCGCCGACGCCTAACGAGATGGCTGCCCCGGCAACAGGAAGCGTAGCCGACTCGACGGCAGCGCCTTTGGGCCAATGATGCAAGCCTGGCAAGACACAGGCATATAAGTTTGTTTATGAGAACACTGATAGGACACGCCACAATTGTAAACGAAGGCAAAGCAACAAAAGGATCAGTCGTAATTGAAAACGACCACATAACAGACATTCTAAAGGAAAACGAAACACCCCGCGGACTCTTCGACAGCATAGTCGACGCCACGGGGTGTTTCGTATTGCCGGGAGTCATAGACGACCATGTACACTTCCGTGAACCGGGACTCACGGCTAAAGCCGACATGGAGAGTGAAAGCCGGGCTGCAGCATACGGCGGGGTGACATCGTTCTTCGACATGCCGAACACAGTCCCGCAGACTACGACGCTTGAAGCCCTTGACGAAAAATTCAAGATTGCCGCCGGCAGCAGCCACGTAAATTATTCGTTCTTCTTCGGAGCGACAAACACCAACGCGGCCCTCTTCAGCAGTCTCGACGTACACAGGATTCCCGGCATCAAGCTGTTCATGGGCTCGTCTACGGGCAACATGCTCGTCGACCGTGAAGAAGCCCTTGACAGGATTTTCGCCACTGCCCCGCTGCCAATCATGGCACATTGCGAAGACACGGGCATAATAAACGACAACATGAAAGCGGCAAAAGCCGCCTTTGGCGACGACCCTGACGTCACGCATCATCCAGAAATACGCAGCGAGGAGGCTTGCTACAAGTCTACCGAACAGGCCGTGCGCCTTGCCAGGAAGCACGGTGCACGCCTGCACGTGGCACATCTTACGACGGCACGCGAGCTTGAACTGTTCGAGCCGTGGACAAGCTCTATTCCGCAAATAACGGCTGAAGCCGTCGTAGCGCACCTGCTTTTCACCGATAAAGACTACAAGACGCTCGGTACAAGGATAAAATGCAACCCTGCCGTTAAAGGCAAGAGCGACCGTGAAGCACTACGCAAGGCACTGGCAGACGGACGCATAGCGGTAGTAGGCACAGACCATGCCCCCCATCAGTTTGCCGACAAACAGGGCGGATGCGCCCACGCGGCATCAGGCATGCCGATGATACAGTTCTCGCTGTTGGCTATGCTCGAATTGGTAGACGAAGGAGTGCTCACCATAGAACGTGTTGCCGAACTGATGTGCCACCGTCCGGCTTTGCTTTTCGACGTCAACGGACGCGGATTCATACGCAAAGGCTATAAGGCCGACCTCGCAATAGTGCGCCAATGCAATCCGTGGACAGTCACCGACGACATTATCCAGAGCAAATGCGGATGGAGTCCGCTTACGGGACATACGTTCAGGTGGAAGGTGGAACATACCTTCTGCAACGGCCGCCACATACTCGACAACGGCAACTTTGACAACGGATGCCGTGGCGAAGAAATAAGATTCAGATAATACCCGAAAGGCCGGCATTAACAAAAGACCGGCCATCATAACCAAAGACACAAAATGATTGCACGCATCTTCATATACCTGCTATTGTTCATCACCCTGCCCGACATTTATCTCGACCGCCGTTTCCTGCGCCGTCGCACACGATACCTGTGGTGGCAAAGGGTGTTGTGGTGGCTTCCGGGAGCGTTCATGTTCGTTTACACCATTGTGCTTGCATGCGACAAGAACTTCGCACCAGAAATCCTCGCGTTGCTGCACATCTATCTGCTGCTCTTGGGAGTACTTATAACTCCGAAGTTCATATTCGCCCTTTGCTCGTTCCTCGGGTGGGCACATTGTCGTTTCCACCATACGAAAAACAACTGGGGAAACCTCGTAGGACTAGTTCTGGCCCTTGTTGTGGATGCGTACGTAATATACGGAGCAACAATAGGATTCAAGAAATTTGAGGTCAGGCACGAGGACTACTACTCGGCCGACCTGCCTGCCGCTTTCGACGGATACAAGATTGTACATTTCAGCGACGCGCATGTAGGAACTTACGGAACGGTGTACGCCAGCGTACTTGAAAAGGCTATCGACAGCATTAACGCACAACAGGCTGACATGGTGGTATTTACAGGCGACCTGCAAAACATGGAGCCAAAGGAGATTTATCCCTTCATGCCAACTTTAAGCCGTATAACAGCCAAAGACGGAGTATTCTCCGTTTTGGGCAACCACGACTATTCAGGATACATAAAGGCTGACCGGAATACAAAAATTGCAAACGAGAGGGAACTTATAAGCCTTGAACGCCAGATGGGCTGGGACTTGCTGCTTAACGGTAATTGCGTAATCAGGCGCGGCAACGACTCCATAGTAATAGCAGGCATGGAGAACGACGGCGGCAAGAGATTCCCTCAAAAAGGAGACGTAAAGAGGACGATTGCCGGCATCAAAGGCAACGCATTCGTTATAATGCTCGAGCACGACCCGACATCGTGGCGCAAGAAGATACTGCCTCAAAGCAACGCACAACTTACGTTAAGCGGACATACGCATGCAGGACAAATGGCCGTATTCGGACATTCGCCGGCTGAAATAAATTATAAGGAATGGTTCGGCATGTACCACGAAGGCAACCGTGCGATAAACGTTACAGCCGGCATGGGTGGCTTCATTCCATTCAGACTCGGCGTAAGCAACGAAATTGTCGTAATAACGCTGCACAGGAAATAGCAGCATCAGTACATACGGAAACGGCTCCCACAGGCTTATGGCAACTGCGGGAGCCGTTTATCTTTATATAATAATTATTACTTGTACTTTTCCACTAAACCTGAATGTATTGCCTTATAACTCTCGTCCATTAACCGGCTTATGTTATCGGAACCTTGCGATTGTGGATAAATCGGTGCATGTATGGTTAGCGTCAGCTTGCGGCGGCGTACCCAATACCATTTGCTTGTACGCGGCAGCACGTCAAACGAACCGTTGATAGTAAGCGGCACTACAGGCAACTGCAGTTCGTCCGCCAGCATGTATGCGCCACGCTTGAATGTTCCCATGCGTCCCGTATAAGTACGCGAGCCTTCCGGGAATACAACAACGCTCATTCCGTTTTTCAGGGTCATGCGCGCCTTGTCGTATGTCTCCTTAACCTTGCTAGGTCCGCGTTTGTCGACAAATATCTGATGCGACTTCTCGCATGCAAAGCCTACAAACGGAATCTTACGCAACTGGCGTTTCATCATCCACTTGAAGTTGCGGCGAAGATGTCCGAATATCAGGAAAATATCAAAAGAGCCCTGATGGTTGCTAACAAAAACGTAAGACTCGCCGTGTTTTAAATTCTCGCGTCCTTTAACCTCAACCGGCAGCAGAAGCACCTTCAGCACCAATGTAGACCATATCACTGGCGGATAATAACCCCAAAAGTGGCCATTGCCGAGAGTACAACCGATACTCGTTACGACTGAAGTCAATATCGTAAGGAATATTACTATCGGTAAAGCAATGAAAATCTGGTAAACTCGATATATGTATTTCATTATAATGAAACGTTTTTCGTTATTCAACCAATTAGCTGATTTTAGGATATTTACGGGTCCACCCGTCCCAACGCAACCGCATGACACCGAAGAACGCCTCGCCGAATATGCCACCGCTCATCTTCGACACGCCTTCGCGCCTGTTCACGAAAATTACCGGCACCTCCTTTATCTTGAAACCTATCTTATAGGCGGTGTATTTCATCTCAATCTGGAAGCCATATCCCTTGAACCTGATCTTGTCAAGCTCGATAGTCTCAAGCACCTTACGGCGATAACACTTGAAGCCGGCCGTTGTATCGTGAACCTTGAAACCGGTAACAAACCTCACATATTTTGAAGCAAAATAACTCATCAGGACACGTCCAATCGGCCAATTCACGACATTAACCCCACTGACATACCTCGAACCGATAGCAACATCGTAACCCTCGTCATGGCAAGCCGAATAAAGGCGCGGCAAGTCATTCGGGTCATGGCTGAAGTCAGCATCCATCTCGAAAATATAGTCGTAACCATGGGCCAACGACCACTTGAAGCCCGTTATATAGGCAGTTCCAAGTCCAAGCTTTCCGCTACGTTCAATGATGAACAACCTGTCACCGAACTCATTGTCAATCAGACGATGCACGATGGCCGCCGTCCCGTCTGGCGAACCGTCGTCAATTACAAGAATATGGAAGCACTTTTCAAGATTGAATACCGCACGGATTATTTTCTCGATATTCTCTTTCTCGTTGTATGTCGGAATAATTACGATGCTGTCACTTTTGTTCATCATGCTTACTTACTAGAGGTTTACATACTGCAAAATTAGCATTTTTATTTAAATATGACGACAGTTTTTCAATATAAATCCGATAAAAGCATGAAATCTGCGCATTAAAAGAGCTTTTTAGTAAAAATAACAGATTGCGAAATTAAGAGGAAAGTGAAACAAGTATCAAGTAAATTATTTACATCACAACAAATGTCTGGTTATCCATAACAAACCGCTTGTTTACGACCAACAAAACGGCTGCTTTCGTATGAAAAACAGCCGAGTTTTGCATTGCAAACAGCAAGTTTATGATTTAAAACCAATACACATTGTTTTACTTACGGTTTATTACAAAAAGACATCCATACTGACCGTATACAAATATTATAATGCGTTTCAATTACGATTTTTTGACATGGTAAAAAAGCTACAAGCGTTTTACAGAAAAAATCAACCCGGTATTTAAACAAAGAAAAAAGAAAGAGGAGACTCAGACCTAAAGAAACAACCAATGGCTGAAAGTCTGAATCTCCTCTTTACAAATACCGTCAACTCTGCTTATTCTTCGCAGTCGTCTTCAGAAACCTTGACTATGCGTTGTGCGTTCCGTGCCCTGTTTGCAATTATCAGCGGAACACGCTCCACAACTACGACCGACGTGTCAAGTCCCAAAGCGTTAGGCTCTCCAATACCAATCCTGCGGATAAGGGCATAAAGGCTCATCAGCAGGTTCTGTTTACGGTCGCGTGAATCTTCAGGATAATATATCCTATGAATAATGATAAAACAGAAGTCGCCGGGTATCTTGTTCTTACGTAAAGAAGGATAAGAACTCGTAAGTTCCAGCTCGCCGTCGGCAACAAGGTCTTCAACGACCTGCCTCAGGTAAAGGCTGACACGCGGCTCTATGCGGAAGCCTATGCGCATGTTGACGCTGAACAATGTATCCTTTATCAATGTGGAGCAGGTGTACTCGAGCGTGTCGGGCGTATCGACAAACTCAAGGTTAATCAGCCAGTAATGGTCGGCGCGTTTGGGTTGCTTGTTGATTATTGAATACAGCAACTTGTCGTCCACACACCCGTCCTTGTGCGCGTGGTTGACATAGACAAGATTTGAAGCGTACTTAGGTATGCTCTCGTCGGCCTTAATATCGGAGATAATTCCGTAATAATCGCTCAAACGCCTGGTCGACATGTAGCGGCGGCGTATCTTCTGCGCCCCCACCCACACGAACATTATGAAACAAATCAATCCTCCGATAAGCAATGTAAACCAACCGCCGGCCACGAACTTCGACAAATTGGCAGCGAGGAAAATTCCTTCAATCACACAATAACCGCCCACAAAAAGCACGGTCAACGCACGTGAGACGCCACGCATGCGCAAATAGAAGCCCAACAGCTGTGTCGTCATCAGCATGGTTATGGTAATGGCAAGACCGTAAGCCGCTTCCATGTGGCTTGAGTCACGGAACAGCAACACGGTGAAAACCACTCCTATGTACATTGCAAGGTTCACCATCGGGATGAACAGCTGCCCTTTCACGTTTGTAGGATGCTTGATGCGCATGCGCGGCCAGAACCTCAAGTTCATGGCTTCACTCAATATCGAGAACGAGCCGCTTATTAGGGCCTGGCTTGCCACGATGGCCGCCCCGGTAGCCATAACGATTGAAAAGAGCAATATGCCTTGAGGCATAATGGCGTAGAACGGATTTTCATGGCCAACAGCCATGTCCGGATTTGACAGCACCCATGCGCCCTGTCCGAGATAATTCAGGATGAGCATTGACTTTACAAATATCCAGCTTATCGTGATGTTGCGCTTGCCGCAGTGACCCAAGTCGGAATACAAGGCTTCGGCACCCGTAGTACAAAGGAACACCGCACCAAGTATGAGGAACCAATGCGGCGACTCAATCAGCAAGCATATAGCATAATAAGGGTTGAAAGCCTTCAACACCTGGGGACAAGCCACCAGGCCGATTGTGCCAACAATGCCCAGCAATAGGAACCAAAGCAGCATGAACACACCGAACGGCCGTCCGATATGCTCCGTGCCGAAACGCTGTACGAAAAATATTACCGTAATAATGCCAAGGGTGATTGGAATTACTGGCAATTCCGGGTCGATGCCCCTAAGTCCCTCTATTGCCGTAGTTACAGTAATGGCAGGGGTAATAATACCGTCGGCAAGCAACGTGCCCGCCCCTATTATGGCTATTATGTAAATCCACTTCCTCCTGTGTTTTCGCAGAAGGGCGTAGAGCGCAAGTATGCCTCCCTCGCCGTTGTTGTCGGCATTAAGGGCTACCAACACATACTTTATCGTAGTTTGGATAGTCAGCGTCCAAATAATGCACGAGAGCGCGCCCAAGACATAATTGGTGTCAAGCGTCTCGCCCGTGTTTACAATAGCTTTCATTACATAAAGCGGCGACGTTCCTATATCGCCGAAAACAATACCCAATGTAACAAGCAACCCGGCAAACCCGACCTTATTCATAGCCTGGGATGTACCGTCGTGTAATGATCTTGCCATAAAACGTTAGTTTGTTATTATATGATTAATCTCTTTTTACGCGCTGCAAATATAAAGCAATATTTCAATCGTTTCCACTGACGCATACCATTACTTGCCAATTCGGGCCAAAAATTGACATACATCATTAACAGACGAAACTTTAGCCTGTATTCGAGACAGCATTACACAAGTAGGACAATGCAGCAGAACTAATACCTACAACCAACAAACAAACAACCTTTATCACCACCTTCAGCTGGCCGATATTTACCGCTCTAAAATACATCTTTGATTCGATAGCATAAAAAAGCGGAAAACCTTATAAAGGATTTCCGCTTTTTTATTGAAGGGTGGAGGGTGGGGCTCGAACCCACGACATTCAGAACCACAATCTGACGCTCTAACCAACTGAACTACATCCACCGTGTTATAAATGCCTTATCTCTTAAGGCGGTGCAAAGATACGGGATTTATTCGATTCCGCCAAATAAATCCCGTACTTTTTTCGTTTTTTAATTATTTTGCAGGTGTCTTAGGAGCTTGCGGAGCCTGATTTGCAGTTCCTTCAGCAGGAGCGGCCTGCTTAGCCGGAGCAGCCTGCTTTGTCTGGCTGGCGCCAAATCCAGGCAGATTGTTAGGATTGGTCTGCTGCTGTTCGGTTGCGTTTCTTTCTATAACGCTCTCCGATGTGGTTGCCTTCGGAGCAACATAAGCACAGATTACGCTCAGAATTACCATTGCGATGGCAAGTCCCCAAGTTGTCTTTTCAATGACATCCGTAGTCTTGCGGACACCCATGATTTGGTTTGAAGATGAGAAGTTGGATGCAAGTCCTCCACCTTTTGATTCCTGTATCAGCACTATTCCTATCATCAGCAGTGCCACCAGTACGATTAAGATTACAAATAATGTGTACATTGTCTTTATTTATATTTATTATTTATTATCAGTTTTTCCAAAAACCTGATTTGGTCTGCAAAGTAAGCATTTTTTTTTGGATAATTCAAATTTAAACGCTTAATAATTTCCAAAGCCTTTGAATATCGCCCCTGCTTTATGTAAATCTGGGCTAAAGTCTCTGTAAAATATTTCTCATCGCCTTCTTTTTTCTCACTGCCTTCAAGTTCGGGCAGATACTCAGGCTCGTCCTTGAGCTCTATCTTTCCGTTCTCGTTGTTTATGAAATTGTCGATAAGGTCTTGTCCCTTCATTGCAGGACTCTCGTCTGCCGAATTGGATTCGTCATCACTCTCTGATTCAAGCAAATACGCAACATAGTCTATTGCCGCGTCTGCCGGTGTAGGCTTGCGCTTCTTGCGTGTTTCCTTGTCCTTTACCTCTTCCGTATCGGCTGGTATTGAGTCAAGGAACTGGTCGATGAGCGATATCGTACGGCTGCCACCGCTGCCATCCTTCTCCTTCACGGCAGCTTGCTTCTGCTTTTCCTTCTCAGCCATGCGCAACCTGTAATGTGCGGCCTCGACAAGATTGAACACCACCTTGCGGTCGGTCACATATACGGCCGAGCGCCTTAATTCCTCGTCGAAAGAAGGGTCGTGGAGCAGATACAGGTTCTGCAACAGCAGCAAACGAGCTGTCTGGAAATACGGATATAAAGCAAGAAGAGAACGCAAATCGTACAGCGTTTCCTTATCCATCAGTTCCGGATGTTTTATCAATTGCTCTAAATCCATAGGCTTATTTAAGGCTTACCAGTTAGCAACCGTCGCATTGAATATCTGGTCTGTTATGTCTTCAACCATTTGCGTTACAAGCTCTTCCTGTACCGAAGTAAACGATGTCGTCGTCTCAAATGAAGCTGTAGCAGTAAACTGCCGCTCGAAGTCCTCGCTATGATTGGCGTTGTTTGTGAACCTTACGTTGACCGTCATTGACAGTTCAGCCTGTGCCGACGTTCCTTCAGCCGTCACAGACTTGTTCCTTTGCGAATACTGGGTTATCTCGCCCTCTATCTTCAGGTCGCCGTTGTTCTTGACCTGTATGAGGCGCGTATTGTTGGCGAAGATGTCTTTCAGCTCATTGTTGAATATGCTTGCCATGGGCGCCCATACGTAGCTGGACCTGATCGGGAAATCAGCTATCTGGATGGTCTTTGTCTTCGTATAGTCGATGCTTGCACCGTTGAACTTGTATGAAACGCTACACGACACCAGGCATATTACGACTGCAACCAGCATCGACAACCGCCTGAAGCGCGGGCTGCCGGTACCGGTAATACGCCACTTCGTGTATGATTTGACCTTATTTTTCAAGTCCATATTGCTTAATCCTCCTATACAGGGTGCGGTCTGATATTCCAAGCTCCTTTGCCGCCTTCTTCCTGTTGCCGCCGTTGCGCTCGAGCGCCTTTTCTACCATCTGCCTGCCCAAGTCGTCAAGGTTCAGGCTCTCGGGCTCAGATATTTCCTCCGCTACGGCATCCTGCACCACGGGCGCCTGCCTTTGCGCCGGACGCGCCACGGGCACGCCGTCTGATATTATCGCAGGGAAACCTGGCTCCTTACGCTCTACGGCGTTTACCTGCGCCATGTCTATCTGTTTCCTGAGACTGTTCATCTCGCGGCGCAGGTCGCTGACGTTACCGCGCAGTTCGTAAAGTATCTTGTACAATATTTCGCGTTCGCTATCGAACGAATGGCTGCCGCCTCCGGAACTTATCGTGGCAAGCTGCGTGCTCTCGACGTTTTCAGGTATGAACTTACGTATCGCCATGCCGTCAATCTCACGCTTCTCGCTCAACACAGACATCTGCTCGGTTATGTTCTTCAGCTGCCTTACGTTGCCGGGCCACTTATACTTCATCAACGCGGCTTTTGCCTCGTCGGTAAGGGTTATTTTCGGCAGTTGGTACTTGTCGGCCATCTGCATGGCAAACAGGCGGAACAGCAGTATTATGTCTTCGCCACGGTCGCGCAGGGGCGGCATCTGTATTGGTATGGTGTTCAGACGGTAATACAAGTCCTCCCTGAACCGTCCCTCGCTTATGGCCTTGCGCATGTTGACGTTGGTGGCGGCAACTATGCGCACGTCGGTTTTCATTATCTTCTGTCCGCCTACACGGATGTACTCGCCCGTCTCGAGCACCCTCAGCAGCCTTGCCTGTGTGGCAAGCGGCAGCTCACCCACCTCGTCAAGGAAGATGGTGCCCTTGTTAGCCACACCGAAATAGCCTTCACTCTCGCCTATCGCACCGGTGAAAGAGCCTTTTTCGTGGCCGAACAGCTCGCTGTCTATCGTACCTTCGGGTATGGAGCCGCAGTTGATGGCAAAATACTTCTCGCGCCGGCGCGGAGAGTTGTCATGGATAATACGCGGTATTATTTCCTTACCGACACCGCTCTCGCCTATTATAAGCACGGACAAGTCTGTCGGTGCCACCTGCAAGGCAACATCGAGAGCCCGGTTCAACGCGTCGCAGTTGCCGACAATGTTGTACCGCTGTTTTACCTTTTGAAGCTCCGTAGTGTTCATTTAGCTGACAAAATTACGCATTTTATTTTAATTATGCAAAACGCCCGTGTAAAATATATGTTTAATTAATGATGTATGGCGGATTATGATTAATTTTGCACATTGAAAAAACCTGATTATGATTGGAACGATTGTCAATACGTGCGCAATAATTGCCGGCACCATTGCAGGAACAATTCTCAACCGTGGAATAAAAGAAAGATACAAGACCGCATTATACAACGCTCTCGGACTTGCCAGCCTCATGATAGGGCTTAACGCCGCCATAAGCAACATGCCCAAGAGCAAGTTTCCCGTGCTGTTCATACTTTCGCTGGCCATTGGCAGCGTGGTCGGCACGGCGGCCGACATCGACGGCAGGTTCAGGCGCGCCGTGGAACGCCGCTCGAAGACAAACAACGGGCGCAACCTGGCCGACGGGCTGTCGACCGCCATACTGCTATACTGCATCGGACCGCTGTCGATGCTCGGCCCGGTAATAAGCGCACTCAACGGCGACAACACGTTCCTGTACACCAACGCCACGCTCGATTTCGTATCTTCAACCATATTTGCGTCGACTTATGGCATTGGCATGATTCTCGCCGCCCCGGTGCTTTTCTGCTGGCAAGGACTGTTCTACCTTGTAGCCGAAGTATCAAGCTCGGCGGTAAGCGAGGCGCTCATGGCCGAACTGCTGATTGTCGGCGGACTGATGATAACAGGCAGCGGGCTGTCGCTGCTCAACATTAAAGACTGCAAGACGCTCAACCTGCTGCCTTCACTGCTGGTGCCAGTGGCGTGGTTTGCCGTCAAGGCACTGTTCTGACCGGCGCACAAGTACTGTTTAACCATGAATTTAATTCCAAAAACAAGTATGAAAATTATCAAAACCGCAAAATTATTATCAATCATCGCAGCCGTAATAATGCCTTGCTCGTGCAACGGCAGCAAACAGCCGGCGCAAGAAAACGTAAACAACAATACGGAAGGAGTGACTGTAATGAAGATGGGCAATGACCTGACGCTTATGGCCATCAACGACAACGACGGCGAAAAACGCATGCCCAACTCGCTCTTCTACGGCGAAGACGACTCGGCGAAAGTAAACAACCTCTCGCCCGAAGGCTCCGTACCGTCGTCGATAAGCTGCTTCATCGTTGAGACCGGAGGCAAGAAGATATTGTTCGACACCGGCAACGGAACCGCGCGCGGCGGCAAACTCGTGGAGCGCATGAAGAACGCCGGCATCGAGCCGGGCAACATAGACGTGCTGATGCTGACGCATTTCCACATGGACCACCTTGGCGGCATGGTGCAAGAGGGCAAGAAGGTATTTGCCAACGCCGACGTCTACGTACCCGAAAAGGAATACGCCGCATGGATGGCGATGAGCGGCAACAACGCCAAGGAAGCCATGAACGTGTTGGCGGCATACAATGACCGCCTGCACAGATTCACTTACCAGGACACCCTGCCACTGGGAGTGAAAGCCCTGCCTGCACCCGGACATACGCCGGGGCACACGGTATACCAAACAGGCAGGCTGCTCATTGTGGGCGACCTGATGCACGGATACGACTTGCAGATACAGGACCTTGACATCTGCCCGTCCTACGACATGGACAGGAAGCAGGCAATAGAGTCGAGGAAAAAGTATGTGGACTACGCAAGGCGCAACAAGCTGACGGTGGCAGGCATGCACTTCCCAGGCAACGGCGTCAAGGAAAACTTGTAAAACAACAATGACACACCCCGGCCGTCAATGATGATTACCACCAAAGGACGGCCGGGGTTACAGAATGCCGGCAGGCAAGCAATGAGCCTGCGTCGTTTACTTTTCAAGCATGACGCTCCTTGTCCACTCTCTTATGGCGTCCTCGCTTGCGCCGTTCAACAGCTTGCCCTCGTTCCAATCAAGGGCGGGATACGTCTTTTCAAGCGTTCGCACGCTGTTGCTTATCCCGCTTCCGCCCGACGTAGCGAACGGAACAATCATTTTACCTTTCAAATCATTACTCTCGATAAAAGTGTTGACAACCCTCGGAGCCTCGTTCCACCAGATAGGGAAGCCTATGAATACGACGTCGTAACCGGCAATGTCGACGCCCTCTTCCTTCAGTGCGGGACGGGCTTTAGGGTCGTTCATCTCGACCGAACTGCGCGACTTCTTGTCGTTCCAGTCAAGGTCGGCAGACGAATACGCCTCCTTCGGGACAATCTCATACAGCGTGCCGCCCGTGGCTCCGGCAATGCTGCGCGCCACTTCTGCCGTGTTTCCGGTGGCAGAGAAGTAGGCTACTAATGTCTTCGGATTGTTTTCCATGTTCTTTTTTCCCGTTTTTTGTGCGCAGGCGGTAAAGCATACGGCTGCAACCGCCGCAATTGTGATTAAGATCTTGTTCATAAATATTAGGTTATCTGTTGTTTTACTTGATTTTCAATCCGGGAATAAGAGGTTCAACGTCAACAAGTTCCAGTTCTTCGACCATGGCCGACGTTCCTTTTTTGTATTTGTTAAAATGCGGTGTGGACAGATGTTTACTGTAAGCCGTAGTATCCGAGTAAATTTCAAGGATGGTTATCTTGTTTGGCCTGTCCTTTTCAGCAGTGGCATACAGAGTCAGAACGCCCGGTTCAAGCCTCATCGATGCTTCAATCTCCTCCTTCAGTAAACCGTTGTAGGCATCGAGCATGTCCGGCTTTACCGTTATCCTTGACAGGCGTACAAGATTAACACCGGCCTTTATCGTCCGGGCATATTCCTGCTTTATTATGCCAAGAGCCTTTATTGCTGCCGGAAAACCTATATAAGGCAGGCACTGTATTATTGCCGCAGTCATAATTTCAGGTGTGTTGCCTACGTTCACGTTTCCATGATAATGGGAGCGTAGCTGGCTTTCAGCTCCAACAGTAGCCAGCACGCAGTAGCCCAGCAGCTCGCGCGTCTTAAGGTCAAGAGCGCCACGGCTGTATATCTCTCCGAAGAAATAGTCTGTAAGGAAACGCTCAACGTCATTGCCCATACCACCAGGCACACCCTCCATCGCAGAAGATATGCCGCCCGGATAAAGCCTGTCCTGGATGGCCTTGCCCGTGTCATGGCGGCTGCCGTCAGTCACACAGCCCTGACTTTCAAGAGGCAACTCTATGCCGTGTTCCTCAAAAACTGCATTGACAGCCACCGTGGCGTTAAGCATCTTGGGGAACCCTATGAACGGAGCCGTAAGATAAATCACCTCACGCAGTTCTTCAGGAGAAACTCCAACATTGAGTGCGGCACCGGCGTGGGCTTCAAGTTGGGGTATGGCCTGCTGTACGGCAAGAGTGATGCAGGTAATCATTTCACGCTGTTTCATGGTAAGGTCGCCAGTCTGGAACACTTCGCCGAAGATGAATTTCTGCAGTATATCCATCATTTCCGGGTCTGTGCCCTGCCCTGTCAGCGCCTCGGCACCGAACAGCTGGCGGTAATTCAGTTTGCAAGCATCTATCCTATTCATCTTTTCTGTTGTTTGCGCTATCACCGGCAAGCAGCCTACAACGATGAAAGCCATTATTCCTAAAATCTTCCTCATCTGTAAAATATTTTCCATTCCTAATATAGTTGTCCATGTGTGCGCAGCGACTTTAACGGCATGCGTTTCCCAACCATATTGCAATACATGGCTTTTCGTCTCATAAAAGGATGCCTTTTGCAGGCTGAGAGGCCATCTTTGGCACGGTAAGAAGCCATCTTTTGCAACGCCGTTTGCTGCGAACTGTTTCCCTGCTGCTAAAGTATTGGATTTCAGTATATCTCCAGACTTTTCACAACAGTGCAAAGATAGCAAATCCGGATGAAATGTAATGTATCTGTTTCATCGGCAAATCAAAACATTTTACTGAATATAACTCCTACCGTAAGCTCACCGTCCATGACGGCTGGACCTGCAATGCGCAGCCTCTTTAAATCATTTTTATGCTATTTGCCGGCAATTTCGTTTTTTTCCATTATCTTTGTCCGGCCCTTATCCTGTAATGACAGGCAGGGGCTTGGTATAAAGTATTGACCTGATTGGACTGAACAATTAAAAATTCAAGTTTCGCAAGTTAATAGATAACCTTCTTCTTGGGATATAAAAGAGGCAC
>DGYMR06203__coassemble_740_pt1 | contig 33558 bp, 27 predicted proteins | sample DGYMR06203__metabat2_low_PE_044 | metagenome-assembled genome bin DGYMR06203
AGTTTATTTTGACATTTTTTGTATATTTATGATATAATTAAACAAAAAAAGATTTATTCATTTATAAAACCAATAGAAACGGCATTGCTTAAACGGGCTGATTTAATTGTAGTTACAAGTCCAATATATAGGGATGCGTCTATTCCGTTGCAGCCATTTAAAAACAAGGTGAAGATATTGCCGTGTGCTATTGACGAAGATAATTTTATCCTCCGAAATGGTGATATAAAGAAAATTGAAGATATTAAGAAAAGATACGAGAATAAACCTATTGTATTTTTCGTAGGAAGACATATACAATATAAAGGTCTGCCACATTTAATTGAAGCGGAAAAGTTTGTAAAGTCGGATTGTGTTTTTGTAATAGCGGGCAGTGGCCCTTTAACTGAAGAATTAAAAACAAGATGTCATTCTACGAGGGTTCGTTTTGTCGGCCGTTTGTCTGATGAAGAATTGAGACTTCATCATTATGCTGCATCCGTATTCGCTTTCCCTTCAATAACCAAGAATGAGGCTTTCGGAATAGCTCTTGCTGAAGCTATGTATTGCGGGACTCCTGCTGTAACATTTACAATTCCTGGTAGTGGCGTTAATTGGGTGTCTTTAAATGGTGTAACCGGAATTGAGGTGCCAAATGGTGATGATGAGGCGTTTGCAAAAGCGATAGACACGTTATTGGAGAATAAAGAATTATATAGGGTTTATGCAGAAAACGGAATGAAACGTGTCAAAGAAAAATTCACAATTCCATCCATGACAAATACAATGGAAGGGTATTATAAGGATCTGATGATCACCAAAAAATGATGGTGAAATTATTTATTTTGTACTTAAAACATAAGGTAAGGATTTTATTACTAGTTCTTCGTGTTTGTCAATATAGGCTAAAATAGATCCATTTTTTATAAGCTGGATTGTTTTTAGATCATTTACAATAATGTCTTTTATTGGCATTTTATATATAATTCCAAAGGCATCAAGTTGTTGGGCTGTTTTAAATTCGTAACCAACTTGTATATTTATTTCTTTCCAAGTTTTATTCATAAAATATAGTTTCACATGCTTGTGAAATAAAAACAAGTTCTTATTCTGTTAGTTCCAAGTGCATCTAAACAATATACTTTGTGCAAAAATAATATAAATATCGAATAATTACAAAATAATACTGAAATGTCTAGTATAAAATTTGAGGTTGTCCCAAATTAGATTTGGACAACCTCTTTTTTATGTGCGCCTGATAGGACTCGAACCTACACAGCGTAAGCTACTAGATCCTAAGTCTAGCGCGTCTACCAATTTCGCCACAGGCGCGTGTTTTCGTGGGTGATACGGACTTGGGGATGCTAAAGCTGATGGCTGAAGTCGCTTGCCGAATCTTGAAAACCGGTGCAAAGGTACATTCTTTTTATGGAAAACGCAAGAATATTGCTGTTTTTTTAACTTTAACGGCATAATGCGGGGCGAATGTTGCGCAATGTGCCGCTTTTTTAATGCCTTTTTGCTGTTATGAAAGGGCTGGCAGGCATCGGTATATGACGACAAGAAGGAGCATGGCGAGCTCGGCAAGGGTGTTTATCCTGACGGCGGTGCGCATGTCGGCGGTGGTGAGCCGGCGGTCGTTTTCGCCGATGAAGGGCTTGTCGATGTATTCGTTGAAGTAGTAGTGGCCTCCGCCGAAACGGCAGTCGAGGATGCCTGCCAGTGCGGACTCGGGGTAGCCGCTGTTGGGGCTGGCGTGTTTGCGGCCGTTGCGTGCGACGAAGGCGATAAGCGACGGGCGGCCTGAAACGAGTACCATGAGCAGGGCGGTAAGGCGCGCGGGTATGTAGTTGGCAACATCGTCGAGGCGTGCGGCGAAGGTGCCGAAGCGTGCGTAGCGCTCGGTGCGGTAGCCTATCATGGAGTCGAGGGTGTTGACCATCTTGTATGCCACCATGCCGGGCACGCCGAGCAGGGCGAGCCAGAAGAGCGGGGCTATGACGCCGTCGCTGAGATTCTCGGCGAGTGTCTCAAGTGCTGCCTTGCGCACGTCGTTGTCGGAGAGTTGGGAGGTGTCGCGCCCGACTATGCGTGAAACCTGGCTGCAGCCGCGTTCGAGCGAGACGTCGAGGGCGGCGAACACGCCGCGGACTTCCCTGATTAATGTGGTGCCGGCGAGGCAGTAGAATACGAGTACCGCCCCGATGGCGAGGCTGAGGACGGGCGACAGCATGGCGGAGTAGCTGACAAGGATGAACGTGGCGGCGTAGGCAAGGGCTACGAGGACGGCGGCAAGCAGGGCGCCCTTGAGCCGGCGGTGGCGGCCCTTGTTGAGGCGGTGTTCGCCTGCGGATATGAGTTTGCCGAACAGTACGACGGGGTGGGGCAGCCGCTCGGGGTCGCCCAGCAGTTTGTCGGCCGTCCAGCCTGCGAGTATGGGTATGATTGATGTCATCTTTCCTGTATTGTTATTATTGTAGGGTATGCCTGTAACGGTCTGGCAGCCGGTGCTTGGCGTTATACGGCTGACGCGGCGAACTCCCTTATGGCTTCGACAAGCATGTCGTCAGCCTGGCGCCCTTGTGCCGCCACGCGGAAGTGTGAGGACGAAAGGCCTTCAAAGTTGGATGCGTCGCGTATGAGCAGGCCATGGCGCGTTACGAGGTATTCCTTGAGCGAGGCTGCCGTGTGGCCTTTGATGCATGCCAGCATGAAGTTGGTGTGCGTGGGGGCGACGCTGACGCCGCTGACGGACAGCAGGCCTTGGCGCAGGCGTTGTGCCTCGGCAAGGTAGGCGCCGGTGTCGGGCATGAGGTTGATGTTGTTGCCTATAAGGAAGAGGCCTGCCTCGATGGCGAGCGAGTTGACGCTCCACGGACGGCGCAAGCGCTTGAGCCGGGCGGTCGTCTCGCGGTTTGCCACGGCGTATCCGAGCCTGAGGCCGGGCACGCAGAAGCGCTTTGTCATGGAGTGGAGCAGTATGATGTTGTGCCTGCACACGGCTTCGCGGTCGGCAATGGCCGGCTCGAGCGTGTAGTGCTCGTAGCTCTGGTCTATAATGAACAGGTCGCCGGGGTGGGCGTCTGCCGTGTCGAGCAGCTGTTTTGCAGGAATGACGCTGCCTGTGGGGTTGTTGGGGTTGCACAGCCAGTGTACCCTGTGGCCGGTGGCGTGGCGGCTGTCGCATGCTATGCCGGAGCCGTAAGCCCTGCAGGCGTCGGCGTATTCGCTGAACGTGGGGCGGCTTATTATGTTGGTGAAGCCGTCGGTGCCGTACTGCCGCACGTTGTTCTCGGCTATGGTGTAGATGGCCTCGGTGGCTCCGTTGGTGACGGTGACCTCGCTGTCGCTGATGCCCTGCTCGGCGGCTATCGCCCTCTCGAGCGACTGCGGCGCGGGTTCGGGGTAGTTGCCTATAAGGTCGAGCCGGCTTGCGAGGTGTGCCTTCAGCAGGCTTAGGTCGGCACTCTGGTAGATGTTTGAGCTGAAGTTGGCCTTGACCAGTCCTTCGTATTTGTACAAGTCGTCGCCGTGTCCGTAAATCATCTTGCTTGTTTAGTGTCTGGAAAAGTGTACCTTGATTGTCTATTCGGCGCCTTCCGCCAATATGCGGTAAACCTGTTGCATGTCTACATGTTGCCTTAAGAAGTCGGCAAGCATGTCGTACTGCCTGTCCTTGAACGCCTTGTAGTCGCTGATTGCGCCTTCGCTGCCGACGGCCTTGCCGCACGTGGCGAGCAGGAAGTCGACAAACGGCGGATTGTCGAGCACGCCGTGCATGTAAGTGCCCATGCAGTTGGCGCCGCAGACGCAGCCGTCGCTGCTGCCGTCTGCCTTTATGAAGAGCGGCTTGCAGGGCTTCAGGCCTGTGGACGATGTAACTCCGTTGTGTATCTCGTAGCCGGTCATGTTGCCGCCGCGTCCCGAGGCAAAGGTGAAGTCTGACTGCCGCAAGGTCTTTTCAGGCTCGAGGTGCGTGCTTACGGGCAGCAGTGACAGCCCTTCGGCAGAGCAGGCGGGGCCTTCTATGCCGTGAGGGTCGGCCACGGTGGCGCCCATCATCTGGTAGCCGCCGCAAATGCCAAATACCGTTTTGCCGCAGTGGGCGGCTTCCGTTATGGCTTCGGCCATGCCGGTGGCGCGCAGGCGGGCAAGGTCTGAAAGCGTGTTCTTGCTGCCGGGCAGTATTATTATGTCGGCACTGTCAAGCTCGTGTGCGTCGTCGCAGTAGTAGAGGTTTACGCGTGCGTCGTGTTCCAGCATGTCGAAGTCGGTGAAGTTGCTGATGTGGCTGAGCTTGACTACTGCCACGTTGACCTTTGAGCCGGTCGTGGCGTGCTGTTTCTTGGCCGCCAGTTCCATGCTGTCTTCCTCTTCGATGTGGATGTTGTCGAAGTAGGGCACCACGCCCAGCACGGGCACTCCGCAGATGTCTTCAAGTATCTTGCGGCCGTTGTCGAAGAGGGTGGCGTCGCCCCTGAACTTGTTTACTATGATTCCCTTGATCAGCCGGCGGTCTTCAGGCTGTTGCAGCATTACCGACCCGTAAGCCGAGGCGAACACTCCGCCGCGCTCTATGTCGGCGACGAGTATGACGGCGGCACCGGCGTGGCGCGCCATGCTTATGTTGACGATGTCGGCGTCGCGCAGGTTAAGCTCGGCCACGCTGCCTGCTCCCTCGATGACGACGGGCGAGTGGGCGGCTGCCAGGCGGTCGAAGGCATTGCAGACTTCGGCGCGCAGCATGTCGCGGCGGCTGTCTTCGTAATAGTCGCGGGCGTGTACGTTTGTGACTGCCCTGCCGTTGAGCACAATCTGGCTTATGCTGTCGCCCAGCGGCTTCAGCAGTATGGGGTTCATGTCGGCGCACGGGGCTATTCCGCAAGCCTCGGCCTGCACGGCTTGCGCGCGGCCTATCTCGAGTCCGTCAGGCGTTACAAACGAGTTGAGCGCCATGTTTTGCGCCTTGAACGGGGCGGGACTGTATCCGTCTTGCCTGAATATCCGGCAGAAGCCTGCTGCAAGAACGCTCTTGCCTACGTCGCTGCCTGTACCGGCGAACATCACCGGGCGGAGTCTTTTCATATGCTTAAGTTGCTGATTGGTCATAAGACTTGCAAAGGTAATATAAATTGGCAAGTCTGCAAAATGATAATACTTCTAAAGATTTCACTGGTAAAAAATCAGGACAAAAGTTTTTTCTGAAATAGAAAATGGATTGTTTGTTTATGTTAATATTCTGCCGTTTGTCAGGTCGATTGTTAACATACATTTGCTTGACAGGGTCATGCGGAGTGGCAAAAGGTTGCCTTTTGCAGCCCGGAATGTTGCTGATGATGAAGCTGTTTGCGGTCTTTTGCGGTGTAAGAGGTTACCTTTGTGACCGTAATCCGACGGTTGCGGTGGCTTGGTTGTTGCGCTGTTTGCTTGTAAATATCTGGTTGATAGGGCTTTATGCCGAAACTGCCGTTTTGTGACATTTCTTTAAATGTAAGCCGTTTTGCCGTGGGCGACGGCCTTCCTGACGCGTTAACCGGTTTGTATTGACGGTCTTGTTCGGTTTCGTTTGTACATTCCCGGCGGCCATGTCGAGTGCCTAAGAATGTTTCCAGGCATCAGTTAAGGGGTGTTCGCACGGCTGCCTGAATATGCCACAGTCATGCTTGCCGTCCGGGCGCAGGCAGGCTGTCAGTGTAAGTCGCGGCGGCTGCTTAATGCTTAAAAACCAACTGTTTATTTGTGAAAACCGATTTTTTGCCGTATCTTTGCAAGGATGCAGTTTCAACCGTTTTAAAACGCGTTGTTTTAGCACGCCGTTTAGAGAGCTGCATAAAATCATTTTAGGATACATGGACAACGAAATAATTGACGATGAAATGATGGAGCTTGAGGCAAGTGCCCAGGCTGGAGGTGACGATTCCGGTTACAAGCCCGTAAACCGGTTTGACGCCTCTGCCGTACACCACCTCAGCGGAATGTACCAGAACTGGTTTCTCGACTATGCTTCATACGTCATCCTCGAGCGTGCCGTGCCCCATATAGAGGACGGACTGAAGCCCGTGCAGCGACGAATACTGCACTCGATGAAGCGCATGGACGACGGACGCTACAACAAGGTGGCGAACATAGTGGGACACACCATGCAGTTCCACCCGCACGGCGACGCCTCCATAGGCGACGCGCTTGTGCAGCTGGGACAGAAGGACCTGCTGGTGGACACGCAGGGAAACTGGGGTAACATACTGACGGGCGACCGTGCGGCGGCGCCGCGATACATAGAGGCGCGACTGTCGAAGTTCGCACTTGACGTGGTGTTCAACCCGAAGACTACGGAGTGGCAGCTGAGCTACGACGGAAGGAACAAGGAGCCGATAACGCTTCCTGCCAAGTTTCCGTTGCTGCTGGCGCAGGGTGCCGAGGGTATTGCCGTGGGACTGTCGTCGAAAGTCCTTCCGCACAATTTCAACGAGATATGCGACGCCGCCGTGAGTTACCTGCACGGCGAGCCGTTCATCCTGTATCCTGACTTCCCCACAGGCGGAAGCATCGACGTAAGCAAGTATAACGACGGACAGCGCGGCGGAGTGCTGAAGGTGAGGGCAAAGATAGAGAAACTCGACAACAAGACACTCGTAATACGCGAGATACCTTACGGCAAGACTACTTCCACGCTTATCGACTCCATATTGAAGGCCATAGAGAAGGGAAAGATTAAGGCGCGCAAGGTGGACGACAACACGGCGGCGCAGGTGGAGATACTTGTACACCTGGCTCCGGGCGTGTCGTCGGACAAGACTCTCGACGCCCTGTACGCCTTCTCGGACTGCGAGATAAACATATCGCCCAACTGCTGCGTCATAGAAGACAACAAGCCGCAGTTCCTTTCGGTGTGCGACGTGCTGCGCTATTCGGTCGACCATACCATGGGGCTGCTGCGCCAGGAGCTTGAGATACGCAAGAACGAACTGTTGGAACAGCTGCACTTCGCCTCGCTTGAAAAGATATTCATCGAGGAGCGCATATACAAGGACCGCAAGTTCGAGCAGGCTCCCGACATGGATGCCGCCTGCGCGCACATCGACGACCGCCTGACGCCGTTCTACCCGCAGATGATACGCGAGGTGACAAAGGACGACATACTGCGCCTCATGGAGATAAAGATGGCGCGCATACTGAAGTTCAACAAGGACAAGGCCGACGAGCTGATGGCCAAGATAAAGGCCGAGATTGAGGACATTGACCGCAAACTGGGCAACATGGTAGAGGTTACGGCAGACTGGTTCAGGTTCCTGAAGCAGAAGTACGGGGCCAACCATCCGCGACTGACCGAGATAAAGAACTTCGACACGATAGAGGCGACCAAGGTGGTTGAGGCCAACGAGAAGCTCTACATAAACCGCAACGACGGCTTTATAGGCACTGCGCTGAAGAAGGACGAGTTCGTATGCAACTGCTCGGACATCGACGACATCATCATTTTCTACAAGGACGGCAAGTACAAGGTGGTGCGCGTGGCCGACAAGATATTCGTAGGCAAGAACATACTGCACGTGGCGGTGTTCAAGAAGAACGACAAGCGCACCATCTACAACGTCGTCTACCGCGACGGAAAGATGGGCAAGTATTACATGAAGCGCTTCAACGTTACCAGCATACAGCGCGACCGCGAGTACGACCTCACTACGGGTGCGCCCGGTTCGCGCGTGGTTTACTTCACGGCAAACCCCAACGGCGAGGCAGAGGTGATAAAGGTTACGCTCGACCCGGCGCCGCGTCTGAAGAACATCTTCAAGGAGAAGGACTTCTCCGAGGTTGACATCAAGGGCCGCGGGGCAAGGGGCGTGGTGCTTACAAGGTTCAACGTACACCGAATATCACTGAAGAGCCACGGCCACAGCACGCTCGGCGGGCGCAAGGTATGGTTCGACCCGGACGTTAAACGCCTCAATTATGACGACCACGGACGGCTGCTCGGCGAGTTCAACGAGGACGACAGCATACTGGTAGTGCTCGACAACGGCGACTTCTACCTGTCAAACTTCGACGTGAACAACCACTACGAGGACAACATAAAGATAATAGAGAAGTACGACGAGCACAAGGTGTGGACGGCGGTGCTCTACGATGCCGACCAGCAGGGCTATCCCTACCTCAAGCGTTTCATGCTTGAAGGCTCGAAGCGCAAGCAGAACTATCTGGGCGAAAACCCCGACACGCGCCTCGTATGCCTGACGGACGAGCCTTATCCGCGCTTCCGTGTCACTTACGGAGGCGACGACGCATTCCGCGGTTCGACAGAAATCGACGCCGAAGACTTTGTCGGCGTAAAGGGCTTCAAGGCCAAGGGCAAGCGCATCAGCACGTGGACCGTGGACAGCATAGAGCAGATTGAGTCGCTGAAGCGTGCCGACGACGGTGCTGAAGACGGCGGACAAGAAGGTGAAGGGCAGCCCGACGAGCCTGAAGACGAGAATCTCGACCCCGACGCAGGCAAGAGCCGGCAGCAGGTGATTGACGAGATAACGGGACAGCTGCGCCTCTTCGGCGACGATGACCCGCAGGAATGACACTGCGCCTGTTTACCAGACTTATGGCGCAAAACACTCCCAAGCGCAATGATAGCAATACGTTCACTACTCATATCGCTGGCCGCGCTCATGCCTGTGGCGGCCATGGCGCAGCAGGCTGACACCCTGCACAGCGACAAGGTCGTAACCAACGCCCGCATGATAGGCGTTGGCCGTGCCTCGACACTCGACACTTACCTGTCTCCCGAAGAATATTCGGGCATGGAGTTGCGTTACGTTTCGCACACCATACGCCGCCGTGAGGGGCGCAGGTTGTCGCACATGCTTGTGCACCAGGGCTCGTTCTCGTACCTTGACAACCGCGCTGGCAACGGCAACGAAATGTCGGGCATGTACACGTTCAGCTACGGCCTGCATTACAACTGGGACTTTCTAGGCGGCCGTCTCAATGTCATGGCAGGCGGAAAAGTAGATGCTTCGGTCGGATTCCTATACAACACGCGCAACGGCAACAATCCGGCGCAGGCGCGGGTGGGCATCGACATTGCCCCTTCGGCAGCCGCATCATACCGCTTCAGGTTATGGAACGTTCCGCTTGCGGCGCGCTACGAGGTGAGCGCACCACTTGTCGGACTTATGTTCAGCCCCAATTACGGACAGTCGTATTACGAGATTTTCTCCCGAGGCGACTACGACCACAACATAGTTCCCACGACTTTCGTCAATGCGCCGTCGTTAAGCCAGATGCTTACCGTCGACATTACATTGGGGCGGACATCGCTGCGCCTTGGCTATCTTGGCGACTTCCGCCAGGCCAAGGTCAACAACCTGAAGTACCATACGTATTCAAACATGTTCGTTATCGGCTTTGTGCGCCGTTTCAAACTTACAAGCATAATCCCATGAGAAAGGCTGTTTACATGATTGTCGGTCTCGTTTTCACGCTGGCTTTCGCATCGTGCGTGGACGAGGAGGAGTTCAGCGACGATCCGCGCGGCAACTTCGAGGCGCTGTGGAAGATAATCGACGAGCATTATTGTTTCTTCGACTACAAGAACGAGGCTTACGGGCTGAACTGGAACGAGGTGTACGCCAAGTACTCCAAGCAGGTGTCTGACGGCATGACGGACGACTGGCTGTTCGAGGTGTTGGGCAATATGCTCGGTGAACTGCGCGACGGACATGTCAACATGTACGCCCCGTTCGACAACGCCAGATACTGGAGCTGGAAGGAAGACTATCCCGCAAACTTCAGCGACTCGCTCCTGCGACGCTACCTCGGCACTGATTACAAGATAGCTTCGGGGCTTGAATACCGCAAGCTCGACGATAACATAGGCTATGTTTACTGTCCTTCGTTCGCCAACGGCATAGGCGACGGCAACCTTGACGAGGTGATGCTGTACCTCGCCCCGTGCAACGGCTTGATACTTGACATACGCGGCAACGGCGGCGGACAGCTCACTACGGCAGAGAAACTGGCAGGACGCTTCACTGACGTGACCATCCTTGTGGGTTACATGTGCCACAAGACGGGGCCCGGCCACAATGACTTCTCGAATCCGGAGGAGCAGAAGCTGAAACCGTCGTCGGGCATAAGGTGGCACAAGAAGGTGGTTGTGCTGACCAACCGCGGCGTGTTCAGCGCGGCGAACGAGTTTGTAAAGTACATGAAGTGCTGCCCCAACGTTGTCGTGGTGGGCGACAAGACCGGCGGCGGAGCAGGCATGCCATTCAGCAGCGAGCTGCCCAACGGCTGGGCGGTGCGCTTCAGCGCGTGCCCGATGTACGACCGCGACATGCAGTGTACGGAGTTCGGCATAGAGCCAGACTATAACGTCCAGCTCGCCGACGGCGACTTCCGCAACGGTAAGGACACGCTGATTGAATACGCCCGGATGCTGATCAACTCGCAATAAGGCCGCTTGGACGCATGACGGCAGCCGCCGGAGCCGTGGCGGCAAGTGCCTTGTGCAGGCAATTAAACGCTTTTCACGATAAAAGGATACACACGGATTATGGACTCTATATCACTCACCGGCCTCTCGATAGGCTACCGCATCAAGGGCGGCGAAAAGATTGTGGCCGACGGCATAGACGTCTCGCTGCACGGCGGCGAACTGACATGCCTTATCGGTTCGAACGGAGCCGGCAAGTCGACACTGCTTAAGACGCTTGCCGGATTTCTGCCTAAGCTCGGCGGGCACGTGCATATAAAAGGCCGGGAAATATCAGAATACACGCAGAAGGAATTGTCGAGGCTTATCAGCGTCGTGCTGACCAGCCGCCTCGAAGTCTTGAACATTACGGTTGAAGAGGTCGTTGCGCTCGGACGTTCGCCTTATACCGGATTTTGGGGTACGCTCGGCGACGAAGACAAACGTATAGTAAGCGAGAGCATGGACCGCGTGGGCATATCACACCTGGCAGCGCGCACGGTGTCGACGCTGAGCGACGGCGAGCGGCAGAAGATGATGATAGCCAAGGCCCTGGCGCAACAGACGCCAGTAATCTTCCTCGACGAGCCTACTGCCTTCCTCGATTATCCCAGCAAGGTGGAGACGATGCTGCTACTATCGCGCCTGAGCCACGACATGGGGAAGACCATCTTCATGTCGACGCACGACCTGGAGCTTGCCCTCCAGACGGCAGACATGTTGTGGCTGATGCCCGGCGACGGCAGTGTGGACACCGGTACGCCGCGGCAGCTGGCCGACAGCGGTGCCTTGTCAGCCTTCATAGAACGCTCCGGGATAACCTTCGACAAGGATACTTTGCGCATAACCGTTGCTGACAACGTAAGCCGTTGACGGACAACGTGTTACGACAGACGTTGCAAAAGGTTGCCTTTCGCGTTGCAAAAGACCGCTTTTCGCATTGTAAAAGGCTACCTTTCACAATGTAAAAGGTAGCCTTTTGCATGAAGGGGCTTTTTAAGGCGTGTCACAGGTCGCCGTACCGCATAGCGTTAAACGCACCACATCGGGCTTTTTAACGTTGCGCATATTTGAATTGTAATAGTAAAATAATATTCGTAAGCATTAATTATATTATGGTTTTTACAGCAGAAAACATACTCTTAATCGGCTCCGTGCTGATTTTCTCAAGTATCATAATAAGCAAGACCGGATACCGTTTCGGCATACCCACTTTGTTGTTGTTCCTGCTTGTAGGCATGCTTTTCGGCAGCGACGGACTGGGACTGCAGTTCAACAGTGCCAGGGATGCGCAGTTCATAGGAATGATAGCCTTGAGCATAATACTGTTTTCCGGCGGCATGGATACAAAGTTCCAGGACATAAAACCCGTACTTAAGCCCGGCATCGTGCTGTCTACCGTGGGCGTGCTGCTTACCACTGTGCTTACCGGCGTGTTCATTTACTTCCTGTCGGGACTGACACATACTAACATTGAACTTACCATGATGGCTTCGTTGCTGCTGGCCGCGACGATGTCGTCTACTGATTCAGCGTCGGTGTTCAGCCTGCTCAGGTCGCAGAGGATGAACCTGAAGGAGAACCTGCGCCCGATGCTTGAGCTGGAAAGCGGCAGCAACGACCCCATGGCCTACATGCTGACGATTGTCCTGATACAGATTATTTCGAGCGGCAGCGAACTCAGTCTGGCAGTAGTGGGACGCGACCTCCTGGTGCAGTTCCTCATTGGTGGAAGCGTCGGCTACGCCTTCGGGCGTTTCGCCGTGTGGCTGGTCAACCGCATCAACCTGTCTAACAGTTCGTTGTATCCCATATTGTTGTTGAGCATTGTGTTCGCGACCTTCACCATGACCGACCTGCTGAAGGGCAACGGTTACCTGGCGGTATACATCGCCGGAGTTATCGTTGGAAACGCAAGGCTGGTTTACCGCAAGGAGATAAACACCTTCATGAACGGTCTGACGTGGCTGTTCCAGATCATAATGTTCTTGAGTCTCGGACTGCTTGTTAATCCGCACGAGATGCTCGACATAGCCGCCGTGGCTCTGCTTATCGGCCTGTTCATGATTGTCATAGCCCGTCCGGTAAGCGTGTTCGCCTGCCTGCTGCCGTTCCGCAACATCTCCAACAAGGCACGCTTGTTCGTCTCATGGGTCGGACTGCGCGGCGCCGTGCCCATAATCTTCGCCACCTATCCTGTCATTGCAGGCATCGATGGTTCGCAGCAGCTTTTCAACATAGTGTTCTTCATCACCCTGCTGTCGCTGGTTGTACAGGGAATGAGCATTTCCTCATTCGCCCGCTGGCTGCATCTTGACCTGCCAGAGGAGAAGGAAGGCAACGAGTTCGGCGTGGAACTGCCTGACGAGATAGACACGAAGCTGGAAGACATGACGCTGACTACCGAAATGCTTGCCGGCGGCAACCGTCTGAAGGACATGAACATACCTAAGGGTTCGCTTGTCATGCTGGTGAAGAGGGGCAACGAGTTCATAATACCCAACGGACAGGTGGAGCTGCATGCCGGCGACAAACTTCTCTTCATATCGGAGAACAAGGACGGCAAAGAGGATTGAAACAGTGTGGCTTGATTGCACTTATGTAAAACTGGTTGTTTTTTCGGTAAATGAGGTACGCGCCTGCAAGATGTTTTATTGTAATTTTGCAGCGTGGAAACATTTAACCAATATAAATATAACAAAATGAAGAAACTTGTCATATTCGTTGTCGGGCTGCTTGTGTCTGCCGGCATGTGCGCCCAGTCAAAAGTTTATTTCACCAGGGATATTACTCCTGAAGCCCTTGTCCGCATTTACAAGGCGCTGGGCAAGGAGGCAAAGGGCCGTGTGGCGGTGAAGATAAGCACGGGCGAGGCCGGCGGTCACAACTACCTGAAGCCGGAGTTGATACGCAACCTTGTTGACGAGGTTGGCGGTACGATTGTCGAATGCAACACGGCTTACGCCGGAAGCAGGAACACCTCTGCGGCACATTGGAAGACCATACGCCAGCATGGTTTCGACAAGATTGCCAAGGTGGACATCATGGACGAGCACGGCGACATGCGCATACCGGTAAAGGACACCACGCACATAAAGTACGACATAGTAGGCGCCAGCCTTGCCAACTACGACTTCATGGTAAACCTTGCCCACTTCAAGGGCCACGCCATGGGCGGCTTCGGCGGAGTGCTGAAGAACCAGTCGATAGGCGTTGCTTCGTCGGCCGGCAAGACTTACATACACACGGCCGGCAAGGTGCAAAGTCCGGATGAGTTGTGGAACAACCTGCCTGCGCAGGATTATTTCCTCGAAAGCATGGCGGCAGCCGCACAGGCCGTGGCAGACTACTTCAAGGGCAACATTCTTTATATTAACGTCATGAACAACCTCAGTGTTGACTGCGACTGCGACAGCAGTCCCGACGAGCCTAAGCTCAAGGACATGGGCATAATGGCTTCGCTCGACCCCGTGGCTCTCGACAAGGCTTGCCTCGACATGGTGTTCAACCACAAGTCGACCGAAGGCGACGATGCCAAGCCGCTCATAGAGCGCATCAACCGGCAGCACGGTACGCACATAGTAGACTACGCCGAGAAGATAGGACTTGGCAGCACGGCCTATGTCGTAGTGGACATTGACAATAAGTAAAAACAGTACATAACGGGGCGTGGCGGCTTGTCTGACTGACCGGAGCCGGCCATGCCTTGCCGTGTGTTTCAGGCAGCGGTTACGTGCCGACGGTAATAACATTTTTTTAAATCTAAAGTTTTGATTATTAATGAAAAAACTTATTTTTGCAGTTGCTTTGTTGGTTGCCGCAACCGGAAAAACGCAGGCACAGACAGACTCTGTCGGGCATGTTCTCGACAATGTTGTAGTGACTGGTACGCGTAATACGGCCGACGTAAGGCACCTGCCGATGAACATATCGGTGGTATGCCGTGAAAAACTGACAGAGAACCAGCGAAACAATGTGCTGCCGACACTGTCTGAACAAGTGCCCGGACTGTTCGTTACGGCACGTTCGATAATGGGCTATGCCGTGAGCGACGGTGCCGCCGGAGGCATAAGTCTGCGCGGCATAGGCAGCGGAGCCGGACGTGTAATGGTGCTTATTGACGGGCATCCGCAATACCAGGGCATCTTCGGCCATTCGATAAGCGACTCATACCAGTCAATGATTGCCGAGAAGGTTGAGGTTGTGCGTGGTCCGGCGTCGATGCTTTACGGCTCCAACGCCATGGGCGGAGTGGTTAATATCGTGACACGCAAGATGCCTGGCAATGGTGTGAAGACCGACATAAGTCTCGGTGCAGGTTCTTACGGCACGTTCCAGGGAGAGTTTACCAACCGTGTAAGGAAGGGCGGTTTCTACAGTGTTCTTTCAGGCCAGTACGGCAGGAGCGACAATCATCGTCCGCACATGGGTTTCGAGCAGTATGGCGGATACCTTAAGCTGGGCTATGACTTCTCGCCGCACTGGACGGCTTACGCCGATGTCGACGTAACTCACTTCAACTCTTCATACCCCGGCAGTACTCACGAGCCGCTGTCAGGTGCGCGCCAGTGGATTACGCGCGGCGTGGCAACGGCGGTTGTGGAAAACCATTATGGCAACACTTCAGGAGCTGTCAGCGTGTACCATAACTTTGGCCGCCATAAGATTAACGACGGATATGCCGCAGGAGAGGAACCGCAGGATAAACTTTTCCGCTCGGACGATGCTCTTACCGGCTTCTCAGCATACCAGAGTGCTACATTCTTCGCAGGCAACCGTGTGACGGTTGGTGTTGACTACCAGCATATTTACGGCAAGGCGTGGAACCGCGTGATTGCCACGGGCGAGGATCTTGACCCAATGGCTGACGCCCATGAGAACGAGATAGCAGGATACGTGGACTTCCGTCAGGATTTGTTCCGCTGGATGACTATTGACGCCGGAGTGCGCCTTGACCACCACTCGCAGAGCGGCACGGAATGGATACCGCAGGGCGGACTGGTGTTCCGCCTGGCCAAGGATGGCGAGCTGAAGGCCATGGTAGGCAAGGGTTTCCGCAATCCTACAATACGTGAAATGTACCTTTGGGGACCCGCTAATGACGCCCTGCAGCCCGAGCGCATGGTGAACTATGAGCTGTCATGGAAACAGCGCATGTCGGACGGTGCTTTCTCTTACGGCTTGAGCCTGTTCTATATCAGCGGCGACAACATGATTCAGACGGCAATGGTCGACAACAAGCCGATGAATGTGAACACGGGCGAAATTGAGAACTCTGGCTTCGAGGCCGAAGCTGCATGGCGTGTCGACCGTTACCTCAGTCTGAACGCCAATTACAGCTATCTACACATGCGCAACAAGGTGCTGGCTTCGCCTGAGCACAAGGCTTATCTTGGTGCCGGTTACAGGCGCGGTAGGTGGACGTTGGTCGGCGGATTGCAGTATGTCGGCGGACTATATACGCAAGTCGGTCAGGCAGAAACCAAGGAAGACTTCTTGCTGTTGAACGTGACCGCCTCGTGCCGTGTGTTGCCCTGGCTTGATGTTTGGGCAAAGGGCGAGAACCTCCTGGCACAGAAATATGAGATAAATTATGGCTACCCTATGCCGCGTGCGGTGTTCATGGGCGGCGTTAATATAAACATTTAATATTAAGTTATGGGAATAGGAATGCAAGAAATTCTTGTAATAGCGCTTATCGTGCTTCTGCTTTTCGGTGGAAAGAAGATACCCGAGCTTATGAAGGGCTTGGGCAAGGGCGTTAAGAGTTTCAAGGATGGCATGAACGGAACGCTTGACGACAAGCAGGAAGATACAAGGAAGAAGGATGAATGACGGCGACGGGCTGACGTTTTGGGAACATCTTGACGTGCTCCGTGGCAGTCTTATACGCATGTTGGTTGCAACGGTGTCTGCAGGTGTTTTGGCGTTCGTGTTCAAGGACATGTTGTTTGGCGTCGTGCTGGCTCCTGCCGGTAGCGGTTTTTTGACATACCGCCTGCTCGGTTTCGAGCCTTTCACCTTGCATCTGATCAACACGGGCCTGACCGAGCAGTTCATGGTACATATGAAGGTGGCTATGTTGGCGGGCCTGTTGATTGCATCGCCATACATACTGTACGTCTTGTTCCGTTTCATATCGCCGGCACTTTATGACAACGAACGGCGTTATTCCGTTAGGATTACTGTTTCGGCGTACATTATGTTCATGGTGGGGATTGTGGTTGACTATTTTGTCATCTTCCCGCTTACGGTGCGCTTCCTCGGCACTTACCAGGTAAGCGCCGACGTATCCAACATGCTTACCATAAGCTCTTATGTGGACACGCTGGCAATGATGAGCCTCGTCTTCGGCATAGTGTTCGAGATGCCAGTGGTTAGTTGGCTGATGGCCCGTGCCGGACTGCTTCGTGCTGAATGGATGAACCGTTACCGCCGCCATGCCGTTGTTGCTATTCTGGTAGTCGCGGCTGTCATAACGCCGACGTCTGACATGTTCACCCTGCTTGTGGTATCGTTACCGATATGGTTGCTCTACGAGGCTAGCGTCGTGGTGGTACGGATGACGGCTGCGACAAGGCCGTTGGGAGAGGAGTATAAAAATGAAATGAATAATAATAAATATCAGTAGGATTATGCTTAGAAAAGTGAGGATGACCCTTGCTATTGTGGTATTCGTGCTGCTGACGTTAATATTTCTTGACGTTACCGGCTCGGTGCGCAGATGGTTCGGCTGGTTGGCCGAGATTCAGTTTTGGCCTGCCGTGCTAGCCCTTAACGTGGCGGTGGTGGCACTCTTGTTGCTGCTGACGCTTGTCTTTGGGCGTATTTACTGTTCAATAGTTTGCCCGTTGGGCGTGATGCAGGATATTGTGTCGCGCATCCGGGGCATGAGGATGAAAAACAGGTTCGGCTATTCGCCCGAGCGGCGCTGGCTGCGCTACGGCTTCCTTGTAGTGTTCATTGTGTCGGCCGTAGCCGGTGTCAACGCCATTGTGTCGCTTCTGGCGCCTTACAGTGCTTACGGACGTATCGCTTCCAGTTTGATGAAGCCTGTCTACCAGGCCGGTAACAATGTGTTGGCAGCCATAGCCGAGCATTTTGACAGTTACGCTTTTTACAGTGTTGACGTATGGTTGAAGAGCGTGCCGGTGCTTGTTGTTGCCGTTGTTACACTTGTGGTTGTAGGCTTCCTTGCATGGCGCGGCGGCAGGACTTATTGCAATACTGTTTGTCCTGTGGGTACAATCCTTAGCTTTTTTGCCCGTTTCTCATGGTTTAAGGTACATATTGACGGCGGCAAGTGCGTAAGTTGCGGCCTTTGCTCGAAGAACTGCAAGGCGTCGGCCATTGATATAAAGAACGGCACGATAGACTATAGCCGCTGCGTGGTGTGCGGCGACTGCCTTGACAAGTGCCACAAGGGAGCCATGAGCTATGCCCACGCCAAGCCTGCCGCTAAGGGTTGTGCAGGCACGGATAGTGGCAATGGTGGTAATAGTGCTGTTGCCGACGAGGGACGCCGTTCGTTCCTGTTGGGCATGGCTATGGCAACTGCCGGTGCCGCATTGGGACAGGAGAAGAAAAAGGTTGACGGCGGACTGGCTGCGATAGAGGACAAGGTGGCGCCCAAGCGCCTTACACCTGTCACTCCTCCAGGGTCGTTGTCAGCGCAGCACTTTGCGCAGCATTGTACTGCTTGCCAGCTATGCGTGTCAAACTGTCCTAACGGAGTGCTCCGTCCTTCGTCAGACTTGTCGACGTTCATGCAGCCCACCATGTCTTACGAACGTGGTTACTGCCGTCCCGAGTGTGCAAGGTGCGGCAAGGTGTGCCCCACGGGCGCCATTAAGCCCATAACCACGGCCGGGAAGTCGGCCACGCAGATAGGCCACGCCGTATGGGTGCGCGAGAACTGCGTGCCGGTGACAGATGGTGTCGAGTGTGGTAACTGCGCGCGCCATTGCCCCACAGGGGCGATTACCATGGTGCCGATGAATCCTGCCGACGAGCATTCTCCGAAGATACCGGCTGTCAACGAGGCGCGTTGCATTGGCTGCGGTGCATGCGAACACTTGTGTCCTTCGCGTCCGTTCAGTGCCATATACGTTGAAGGCCACGAGGTACATCGTGAAGTGTGAGGCACCATGTACATGTATGAAGCAAAGAACTTTTCAGAGAATCATTAACGACCGTAACAATGACAAAAGATATATCAAGACGCAGTTTCCTGAAGATGCTCGGTGGCGGAGCCGTTGCGTCGTCAGCGCTGCTTACAGCCTGCAAGTCTGACAGGCAGAACCCTGCTGCGGCGCTTGAGCCGGAGAAGGGCAAGATGAGTTACAGGACAAATCCCAACACCGGCGACCGCGTGTCGCTCCTGGGCTATGGCATGATGCGCCTGCCCGACAAGAACGCAGGCAAAGACCCCTCTACCGGTACGGGCGAAATAGAGGTTGACCAGGACATGGTGAACCGCCTTGTAGACTATGCCATAGAGCACGGCGTGAACTATTTTGACACATCTCCAGCCTATACACAAGGCAAGTCGGAGCGTGCTACGGGCATAGCCCTCAAGCGCCATCCGCGCGACAAGTACTACATAGCCACCAAGCTCTCCAATTTCAATCCTGAGACATGGACACGCAAGGCATCTATTGAAATGTTCGAGAACTCATTGAAGGAGCTGCAGACCGACTACGTGGACTACCTGCTGCTACACGCCATAGGGCAGGGTGACGACCCGCTGGCCACATTCAACGGCCGCTACATGGACAACGGAATCCTGGACTGGCTGGTAGAGCAGAAGCGCAAGGGGCGCATACGCAACCTCGGCTTCTCGTACCACGGTGACGTCAAGATATACGACCTCATGCTAAAGTGGCACGACGAGGGCCGTTACCATTGGGACTTCGTGCAGATAGAGCTCAACTACCTCGACTGGAACTACGCTGACGAGATAAACCCGCGCAACACCGATGCCGTGTATCTTTATGGGGAATTGAAAAAACGTGGAATTCCAGCCATAATAATGGAACCACTCCTTGGCGGACGTCTTGCCAACGTGCCTGACGACATAGCCGCCAAGATGAAACAGCGCCAGCCGCAGCGTAGTGTGGCCTCGTGGGCTTTCCGTTTCGCAGGAACTCCCGACGGCGTGCTGACCGTGCTCTCCGGCATGACCTACATGGAGCACCTGCGCGACAATCTATGCACTTACTCGCCGCTTAAACCCGTCACTGCCGACGAGCAGAAATTCCTCATGCATATAGCCGACGACATTTACAACCTCAAGACAATACCCTGCAACGACTGCAAGTACTGCATGCCCTGCCCGTACGGTATCGACATTCCCGGCGTACTGCTGCACTACAACCGCTGCATAAAGGAGGGTAATATGCCCAATAAGGGGGCGAAAGATCCCGACTACCGCCGTGCACGCCGCGCCTTCCTCATAGGCTACGACCGTTCAGTGCCACGCTTGCGCCAGGCTGCGCACTGCATTGGCTGCGGCCAGTGCGTGGAGCATTGCCCGCAGGGCATACGCATACCTAAGGAAATGCACCGTATTGACGAATTCGTAGAACAGCTTAAGCAGAATGGATAGCTTGATACAGATGCTTGCCGACGACGACTGCCGTGGCGTGGCCCGTTCAGGTGACGGCCGCCTTGCCGTGTTTGCCCACAGTGGCGTGGCCGACCTGTTAGCCCTTGTAACAGACAACCCGTCGTTTCTCGACGGTGCTTCAGTTGCCGATCGGGTGATAGGCCGTGGCGCTGCCCTGCTGCTCGTACTTGGGCGCGTGGCTCATGTTTACGCCAGGGTTATCAGCACAGGCGCCCTAGGCGTGCTGCGTGATGCCGGGGTAGACGTAAGTTACGGCACGCTCGTGCCTCACATCATCAACCGCGCCGGCACGGGCGTATGTCCTGTCGAGCAACTCACGGCCGCGACCGACTCGCCTGAAGAGGCTTATGCCCTGATAAAACAGTTCATTGAGAGCCATGCCGCGCCGCGGTAGTGAGCCCCGGTGCATGATAAACCACGATAAACAGAATTAACAACATAAACATCTTACAATAATGGAAACATCATCTTACGCAGCGGTAAGCCAGCTGGGCTGCCGCGAAAGCAAAACTTACATGGTTGCCGCACTCTTTGTTCTCGGCAACATCGTGCTGCCACAGTTGTGCCACCTCATACCGCAGGGTGGACTCATCTGGCTGCCTATTTACTTCTTTACTCTTGTGGCTGCCTATAAGTACGGCCCTGTGGCAGGCCTGCTGACGGCAGTTGTTTCGCCGCTTGTCAACAGCGCGTTCTTCGGCATGCCGGCAGCGGCTTCACTGCCTATAATACTTATCAAGTCGGTAGTGCTTGCCCTTGCCGCCTCGTTCATAGCCTCAAAGGTGCGTGGCGTACGCTTTTGGGCTGTGCTGCTTGCAGTAGTCGCTTATCAGGCGATAGGCTTTGTGGCCGAGTGGGGCATGACCGGTTCGCTCGTTGACGCCTTCCAGGACATACGCCTCGGCTGGCCCGGACTGCTTGTGCAGGCTGTCGGCGGCTTTGCCCTTATGCGTTATGTTAAGGTACTCAAGTAAGCAATTATTTGAATTTATATGAATATAAGACCGGCACGCATTTTGCATAGCCGGTCTTTTTGCTTCATATTGTTGCCTTTCTCAGTTGTTGGCATGAGTCAGGCTGCTGCGCATCTTTAATTATAAACACTGTTAATACCTGCCAGGTATGCACAAAAAGTCAGATATGTGCATGTTTTACTGATATTCTGTTGCCGTAATGATGGATTTGTTGCAGATTTTTTTTGATATAATAGAATTATTTTGTAAATTCGCAACATATATTTGATTACACATTTAAAACTAACACGACTATGAAACATTCATCATCAACATCTTCTTCAAACTGCAGCATAGGCTGGCGCAGCTATTTCTGGGTTACAATAGTTACAGGCTTAGCAGATGTTGTACTTTCTGCCATGTCGCCAGGTTTGGCCGCATCTTTGTTAGGTCTTGTTTCGGCCATCCTCATATTGGTTTACTACATGGTGACTTTTTCCGATTCAGATGTTGCCACAGGCATGTTCCGCCCATCCAGGCCGGGCAGTTTCAGGGCCCGTCTTTCAGCCATGCCGCGCGCATGCCGCTATGTTATGGATGTTTTATTAATTGTCATGCTTGGCAGCATGTTTGGCTACAATGATTCATTGGTATGGATTCTTGTGTTGGCAGCAGTCATTATAGAGGCTGCCGTATTCGTGCGTACAAGCAGGCAAGCGCACAAGGCAAAAGCGTAGAGCGTACTTTACGGAACGGTCATTATTTAGAGTATATAACTGCTTTGTCGCAGTTTCTGATTTAAACTTCTGATTATTCATGCATAAAAGATGCATGTAACTATAAGCCGTGGCAACATTCCGTGCTGCCACGGCGGCTTTTATAAAGAAGGCGATAAAGACGAATTGTCGGTAGGCACGTCTTGTTATATCCAGTTGCTTAAGCCCTTATATTTTTGCGGTAATTGTCATTATGTATTGATATTCTGCTTGCCGTGAAGGTTAATTTTCTTACTTTTGCAAGCATGAAACGACTTTTGCCCATCGCATTCGCGCTTTTTTTCATGATTGTTTCGTGCAACAGGTACGCCAAATACGAAGCCATGCTGTACCCGATAGAAAGCATTTCAGCCAGTCGCCCCGACAGTGCATTGCGCCTGTATGAGGCGTTGGCTCCGCAAATGGAAGGTGCGCCGGTGCGTGTGAAGATGTATTATGACATGATGATAACCAAGAACATGGTCAATTCAGGTGCGCAGTTTACTTCAGACAGCATGATACGCGCCGTTGCCGACTTTTACGACAGCCACGGCGAAGACAGCCACCGCATGCTGTCCCGGTGCCTGCTGGGCTGCGTCAACCTAAGGATGGGCAATACGCCTGAAGCCCTCTTCAACCTCGAGTCGGCAGCCGGCTGTGCCGACACTACCGCCGCCGACTGCGACTACCACCTGTTGGGGCAGGTCTACGCACTGCTGGCGCACACATATCTCGAGGCCATGCTGCCGCGCAACGTGCTCGAGGCGTCGCGCCTCTGTTACCGTTACGCCATGAAGGCAGGCGACACGCTCGTAGCCCTAAGCGGCTTCGACTACATGGCCAACGCCTACATCAGTCTCGGCATGCCCGACTCTGCCATCGCGATAACCGAGAAGTCGTCGCGCCGTTTCCGTGAGAGCGGTTACAGCGAGGCGTCGGCAATATCGACGGCAAAGCTCATCGAGATATACATCGACCGCGACGAGCCTGAAAAGGCGTCGCGTTGCATGGCCGTGTTCGACCGTTACTCGCGTGTGCTCGACAAGAACGGCGACGCCAGTCCCGAGTACCAGGGCATCTACTACGTTAAAGGCATCTACTCTGTCTATACCGGCCGGCCCGACTCCGCCGCCTACTGGCTGGGCAAGCTGCAGCGTGCCGACAGTCTGCCGCTAACCCTGCGCCAGGCACTTGCCGACGGGCTGTGGCGTATGTATGACAAAATGGGCGAAACCGACTCCGTAATCAAGTACGCCAAGATGAGCAACGGGCTGATGGGCGACATCACGACAGACCTGATGAAGAAAAGTTGCTCGTCGGTCCAGGCGCAGTATGAACGCGGCAGGCTGCGCAGCGAGGTGGCTGACAAGACCATTGAAGCCGAGCGCGCCAAGACCACCGCACTTGCCGTAGCCCTTGTGCTGTTGGCCGTAGTGTCGGTATCGGTGCTGGTTATAAGGAAAAGGCGTGCCGAGTCACGCCTCCGTGAAGAACGCCACCGGCGCGACCTTGACACGCTGGAGAGGGCGCAGCGCGAGCTGCAACAGCTGCTTACGCTTACCGGCGAGGAGCGCGACGCACTTGCGGCTGAGAAGCGCGAGGCCATAGAACGGCTGCAAGCCATGGAGACCATGCAGCGCCATGCCGACGAGGCAACAGTAGAAGAACGCCTGTCGGCAGCCCCGGCGGCGCGCCGCTTCAGGCAGATAGCCACGACTCCAACCGACTGTCCTACCGCCGGCGAGTGGCAGGCGCTGCGCTCGATGATTAACAGCGAGATACCCGGATTTTACTCTACGCTCAACAACGGGCACGTCCTCCGCCCTGACGAGTACGATGTCTGCATACTGCTGCGCCTGCATTTCAAGCCGTTGGAGATAAGCAACCTTACAGGCATATCGCAGAAAAACGTCTCGGCCATGCGCCGCCGCATGTTGCAGAAGGTTACCGGGCGCGACGGCAAGCCGCACGACTTTGACGACTTCATTTTGAGTATCGTGAAATGACAGTCCGCGCTTAACGCCCTTTGTTTCAGGCGTTTGCACCAGCATGTAGATTTTTGTAGAAAATATCGGTGCTGCCTGTTTTGCCCGTAAAACGGCAAATCGTTATCTTTGCCGGCGTATCTGAAACACTGTGCAACGATGAAAAACTTTCTGATAATCCTTTTGTTCCCGTTCTGCGCCCTGCCCGTGGCAGCGCAGACCGTTGCCGCCGACTCCGCACGCATCGACAGTCTGGTGCGCACCCTGCCCGAAGTGATGGTAAGCGGCGAGCGTCCTGTCGTCAGAGTTGAGGGCAGTGCCCTTGTCTACGACGTCGGCCGCATGCCCGGCAGCGCCACTGCCGACAACGCATACGAGGCGCTGAAGACCCTGCCCGGAGTCATCGAGACCGGCGGCAGCCTGACGCTGTCAGGCCAGGCGGCAACGCTGATACTCGACGGACGCGCCACAAGCCTGACGCAGGAGCAGCTCGCCCTGCTGTTGAAGAGCATGCCTAAGGACAGGCTGGAGAATGTAGAGGTGATGTATAACGCACCGGCGCGCTATCAGGTCAGCGGAGCCTGCATCAACATAAACCTGAAACACGAGACCGCCGGGCGGCAGACGCTTACGGGCGAGGCGTTCGCCGCATACGACCAGAGCCGCCGGGCGGCGTTCCAGGAGCGCGCCACCATAGTGTATGCCGGCAGGAAGCTGACAGCCGACCTTATGTATTCGCTCAACCACGGCCAGTCATATTCGACCACGGCCATAACCTCGCACCACGGCCTCGCCGACGGTACGGTGCACGACATATCGTCGCTGCAGCGCACCGTGGCCGACGGCCACAACCACAGCCTGCGCCTCTCGCTCGGCTACAACTTCTCCGACAAGCACCGCCTTGCCCTTAGCTATTACGCCACATACGCCGATACCGAAAACCGCCAGGCCACCACAGGCTCGATAAACGCCACCAACCGTCTTGACTCGCGCCCGTTGATGCACAACCTCTCGCTCGACTACAACCTGCCAACCGGGACCAACATCGGGGCTGAATACACCTATTACCGCAATCCGCAGACGCAGACGCTTGGCAGCATACTGGCCGACCGCACGCTCGACTACGTGTCTGACAGCCGCCAGACGCTCGACATCTGGAAAGTGTATGCCCGCCAGGCGCACACGCTGAAGGCAGGGTGGGGGCTTAACTACGGTGCGTACTACACGTGGACGACCGACCACAGCCGCCAGACATACCGCCCGGCAGGCGAAGCCACAGGCACGCTGCCCGGCGACCAGGACACCCGCAGGCGCGAGAACACGCTCAACGCATACGCCGGATTCAGCAAGAATTTCAACAACAAGGTGATCGTCGACGCATCCCTCGCCGCCCAACGTTACGACAACAGGGCGTGCCGCGAGTGGAGCCTGCTGCCCACGGTCAACCTTACTTACATCCCCGCGCAGGGGCATATACTCCAGTTAGGGCTCAGCAGCACGGCAGCCTATCCCGAGTATTGGGCGGTACAGGATTTTACGGCATACAGCAACGGCGGTTACGACGAGATAAAGGGCAACCCCGGGCTTAAGCCCTCGCGCGACTATACGGCAGGGCTTGTCTACGTGCTGATGGGCAAATACGTGTTCAGGGGCTGGTTCTCATATACCGGCGACCTGTTCATGCAGACCCTTTACCAACGCCCTGACCACTTGACCGAGACTTTCAGGTATGTCAACTTCGACTTCCAGCAGCAGGCCGGGCTCATGGCTTCAGCCCCGCTGAAGGCAGGGCGGTGGTATACGGGCAGCCTTACGGCCGCAGGCGTATGGATGCGCCACAAGGACTCCGATTTCTACGACATACCCTTCGACCGCAGCATTGCTTACGGCATGCTGACACTTGACAACGATTTCACCCTCGCCTCTACGCCCGAGATAAAGCTCTCGCTCAACGGCTCGGCACGCACGCGCGCCATCCAGGGCGATTACGACCTGCCCGCCTCGGGCTCCGTCAGCGCGGCGTTGCAGGTAAAGTTCCTTAAGGACAAGCGCGCCACGCTCAAGCTCTATTGCAGCGACATATTCGAGACCTCGCATACAGACCCATGCATAGACTTCAAGGGCCAGCGGTTCAGCATGGACATGTCCAGCTACCGCCACTTCGGCCTGTCGTTCAGCTACGCCTTCGGCAACTACAAGGAGAAGCAGCACAAGCAGGTAGACACGTCGAGGTTCAGGAAATAAGTATGCACGACTTTGCATTTTATATCTCTCTTATTTTCAATAGTTTACGTTAGCATTTCTAAAAGGTGGCCTTTTGCGTTCCAAAAGGCCGCCTTTTATGTCGCAATAGGTATCCTTTTACGAGCCGAAAGGTAACCTTTCGCAAATGGTGCGGTACGCACTTGCCGTTTCATGTTACAAGTTACATGAGAATGATGATGGTTTTTACTGCCTTCATTGTTGCTTTTTATAGTAATTTGCTATGGGCGTTGACAATCTGAAAAAGTATTTGATAGTGTATTATTGGTCTTTGAAACGTTTGCTGCAAAGGCGGATTTTTATTACTTTTGCAGATATGAAAAATACAATTTACATTGTTTTATTTATAATGCTGATCACCGTTTCGTGTAGTGGCGATGGCGGTGTCGGGGGAGAGCTGGCTGCCATCGATTCACTGGCGGACACACGAGCCGATAGTGCGCTGTGCCTGCTCGATGCCATGAAGGAGCGCATGGCCGGCGAAGACACGCCGGCGCAGATGTATTACAGTCTTGTACGCATCAAGGCAGCTGACAAGGTAGGACTTCGTCCGGTGTCTGATTCTGTTATCCAGCGTGTTGTCAGCTATTACGAGAATGACGGTGAACAAAGGCTGTTGCCTGTTGCTTATTATTATGCGGGGCGTGCTTACCGCAGGATGAACGACGCTCCGCGGGCGCTTGGCTATATGCAGAAAGCTGCAGAAGCAGCTGATGGACAGGGCGTTAAGGGACGGCTACGCAGCAAGATATATTCGCAGACAGGCTATCTTATGTCTTTACAGGGCTTTGCAGCCGAGGCGCTGGAGTGCCATGAAAAAGCTTATGCTGCCAGTCGTGCTGTTGGTGACACGTTGGGAATGGTGTTTAGCCTGAGAGACATTGGCGAGGAGAGTTGGAGCCTGAACCGGGGAGATTCGGCACTTTCGTATTACAGCCGTGCGGCAGAGCTTGCACTGGCGTGTGGTGAAATGGAAGCCTATGCCAACGTGAACAGGCAGATGGCTGTAATCTGGCTGATAAAGGGGGATACGGAAAATGCTGGACGTGCGTTGCGGTGCTCGGAGGTATATGTTGACTCAGCCGATATTAGTTCCACGCTGTCAATCTATGCCGACTATTACGCACAGGCCGGTATGGCCGATTCGGCATTGATTTGTGACCGGCGTCTTGTCTCGGAAGGAAACGTTTATGGACGGCGTGCGGCTTACGGCAGGATGACGGAATATTATCTTGAACGTGGCGACGTGTCAGCGGCGCGTCGATGTTTCGCCATGTACCGCGCTTATGGTGATTCCGTAGCGGCCGTGACGGCGGCAGATGAGATGGCTGACGCTTACGCCATGTATGACTATAAGTTGAGGGAGAAGGAGAACATGGAATTGATAGTGAAGCGTAATAATGACCATGTGAAACTGGTTGTGCTCGGTTCATTGTGTATTGTTTTAGCTTTGGCGACGGCTTTTCTCGTTGTACGCAACAGGTTGCGAGCCCAGTTGCGACGTTTTAAGAAAGAACGGTTAAGGCACATCGAGGCTGAGGCTGCCGGAACAGGCGGGCACGACGGACGGTTTGAGCAATTGGTGGCTACCGGCGCATACATGAATGTACAGAAGAGGATAAGCGAGTATCCTGTTAAGCAGGTGTCGCTGACAGACATCGAGTGGCGCGAATTGGACGAGGAGGTGAACAGGGTGTACTGTGGCTTCGGGCGCAAAGTGCGCGAACTATGTAGCATGAGCAGGCACGAATACCGTGTTTGCCTGTTGGTAAAGATAGGCGTGGCACCGGTAAACATAGCCCAGATGACCAACCATAGCAAGGAAGCCATAACTTCAGTGCGGCGAAGACTGTTCTTCAAGGCTTTCGGCGAAAAGGCTTCACCTGCGGAGTGGGATAAGGTAATACGCTCATTATAAGGGAGTTATGGTTGTGTGCGCATGCGCTTATGCCAGTGTGCATGAAGATGCACACCGCTTGAACACGCTTTGCACACGCAGAAATATTGATAAGTTGAACCTATAATATAATTTTGCAAATGAAAAGGACGAAGAAAGTTAAAAACATTTTTTCAGTCGTATCAGTGTTGGTGACTGCCGTCATCGGTTTGTTGGCTGACGGACTGTCGGGTGTGATGAGCCTGATAGGTTTCCCGCCCGACAAGAAAAGCGACAAGGGCAACGACATTATATGACGACACCGGCGCTCGGCACGGCTGGAAAACAAGACAAAGGCAGACCTTACTGCTGATAAGAAAAAAGGACGGTTGCGAAAATCGCCGCCGGTATATGGTTAACATTATAATATTTTATTATTATGAAAAAGTTTTTGTTTTTTGTCTGTGCCTTGGTGGCAGCCTGTGTAATGAGTTCGTGTTCAGGCAATGAATACGTGAAGGTCGATTCTGGTTCTTCTTATTATATCAGTTTGGGTTAATTACGATTTCAATTTATGATAAATGTAAGGTATATGGAAGAACTGTTTTTTAAGATTGTCTCACGCCTTCGCTTTACATGGAGACGTTATTTCTGGGTTGTCGTCGCACTTTATGCCATAGGATTGCCACTTGAGTATTTTGTAAAGTCTGATGTTGTAAGTTTGGTAGGTTCTATGTTCGAGTTTGCGGCAGACCTGCTTGTTGTGATGCTCGTTATTGTGGTTCCTGATGGCGATGGGTTTAAACCAGAGATAAGTGGAGCCATGTCAACCGGCCCTGGGTCGGTGAAGAATGAGCTGAGAGCTATGCCTTATGGATATCGGCTCATATTGGAAGGGATAATGCTTGTATCCATAGGTTTTAGTTTTGGTTTCAATAATTGGTGGTTTCTTCTGTTATTGGGGATTGATGTCGTCATAGAATTGGCTTTTTGGATAAAGCGGAAATTTTTGTAGCCAACCAGTAACATTTATTTTGATTAATACATGCTGTTTGTTTAAACAGTTAAGCCCATGGTGTTGTGCGTCAGCCATGGGCTTTGCTGTTGTATTGGTGTAAGTCAGCCGTCAAGATGTCGTACAGTAACGTTTCTTTTGTAAACGCTGCGGTGTAAGGTAACAATAAAAAAGCTTGTTTAACGCCTTATAATTTTGCTTTTAAGGCTAATTGCATTATCTTTGCAGGCAAAAGCGGGTGCGCGGGTGGCTTTTTGTAAGCGGCGCATGGCTCTTATTAATCGGAATATAACAAATAAGATATAAGGTAAAAGAAACAAAGAATGGCACAAGATGATGTTTTTAAGAAAATAGTGTCGCACTGCAAGGAGTACGGCTTCGTGTTCCCGAGCAGCGACATCTATGACGGTCTGGCCGCGGTGTACGACTACGGGCAGAACGGTGTTGAACTGAAGAACAACATAAAGGAGTATTGGTGGAAGAGCATGGTGCTGCTGCACGAGAACATAGTGGGCATAGACTCGGCCATCTTCATGCATCCTACGATATGGAAGGCGAGCGGACACGTTGACGCCTTCAACGACCCGCTGATAGACAACCGCGACTCTAAGAAGCGCTATCGTGCGGACGTGCTGATAGAGGACCAGATAGCAAAATATGAGGAGAAGATAAACAAGGAGGTGGAGAAGGCGCGCAAGAAGTTTGGCGAGGCCTTCGACGAGGCGAAGTTCCGCGAGACTAACCCGCGCGTAATTGACCACCAGCAGAAGCGCGACGCCCTGCACGGGCGCTACACCAGGGCTATGCAGGGCCCTGACCTGGAGGAGCTGAAGCGGATAATACTGGACGAGGGCATAGTGGACCCGATAAGCGGCACCAAGAACTGGACTGACGTGCGCCAGTTTAACCTGATGTTCTCTACGGAGATGGGCTCGACTGCCGACGCGGCCAGCAAGATATACCTGCGCCCGGAGACGGCGCAGGGCATCTTCGTGAACTACCTGAACGTGCAGAAGACGGGGCGCATGAAGATACCGTTCGGCATAGCGCAGATAGGCAAGGCGTTCCGCAACGAGATAGTGGCGCGCCAGTTTATCTTCCGCATGCGCGAGTTCGAGCAGATGGAGATGCAGTTCTTCGTCAAGCCGGGCACGGAGATGGAGTGGTTCAACAAGTGGAAGGAGCTGCGCATGAAGTGGCACCAGGCACTGGGCTTCGGGGAGGAGAACTACCGCTTCCACGACCACGAGAAGCTGGCGCACTACGCCAACGCGGCTACCGACATAGAGTTCCGCATGCCGTTCGGCTTCAAGGAGGTGGAGGGCATACACAGCCGCACCGACTTCGACCTGTCGCAGCACGAGAAGTTCTCGGGCAAGTCGATCAAGTACTTCGACCCGCAGACTGGCGAGAGCTACACTCCGTACGACATCGAGACGTCGATCGGCGTAGACCGCATGTTCCTCTCGATAATGTGCCACGCATACTGCGAGGAGAAGCTGGAGAACGGCGAGACCCGCGTAGTGCTGAAGCTGCCTGCCGCCCTTGCGCCTGTGAAGCTGGCCGTGATGCCGCTGTTGAAGAAGGACGGGCTGCCCGAGAAGGCGCGCGGAATAATCGACGGACTGAAGCTGCACTTCAACTGCCAGTACGACGAGAAGGACTCGATAGGCAAGCGTTACCGCCGCCAGGACGCAATAGGTACTCCGTATTGTATTACGGTTGACCACGACACGCTCGAGAACGACACGGTGACGCTGCGTTTCCGCGACACGATGGAGCAGGAGCGCGTCAACATAGCCGACCTGCGCGGCATAATAGAGGACAAGGTGAGCATAGCAAGCCTGTTAAAAAAATTGCAGTAACGATGAAGCTACATAACTTAATGTATCTGTTGCTTGCGCTGCTGCCCGCCACGTTTACGGCATGCAGCGAGAGCGAGGACACGTATGACGAGTTTGAGGGATGGCAGGAGCGCAACGACACGTACTTCTCCGACATTTACGGGCAGGCGCTCGAGAATGCGGACGGCACGTGGAAGCTGATAAGGAGCTACTCGCTCGAGGACACCATCCAGGCCGACTACTACGACTATATAGCCGTGCAGGTGATAAAGGAGGGCACGGGCAGCGGATGCCCGATGTTCTCTGACTCGGTGATGGTTAACTACCAGGGCCGTCTTATGCCGTCGGCGTCATACCCGTCGGGTTACGTGTTCAACGGCAACTACACGGGCGATTACAATCCGGCAACGGTCAAGCCCGTAACGTTTTACGTGGGAGGCCTGGTAGACGGTTTCACCACAGCCCTGCAATACATGCACATAGGCGACCGTTGGCGCGTGTACATACCCTACCAGTTGGGCTACGGTTCGGCTGACAACGGATCGATACCAGCTTACAGCACGCTGGTGTTCGACGTCGAACTGCTGGCATACTACCGTGCCGGCACAACGCCGGTGCCTTGGAGTGTGGCGCCCGGCAGGTGGGTGACAGAGTGATAGAACGGCGCAAGATACGCGCTTGACGCATACGGTGCGGGGGAGAAGCAGGGTTAAGTCCGGCTTCTCCCCCGCTTCCTGTTTTGCGTGCCGACGGGCGGTAGTCAGGCTGCCCGTCGGGGCAATGCGGATGGATTTGGCGGATTTGTTTATTGATTTATATCAAAAATTATGCGTAAAGGTGCAAAAAAACGTCGTATTTCTTTGCTGTGTGCGCAAACAGTCGTATCTTTGCATCATCAAAACAAAACAATAGGTGTTAGTTTGATAGGTATTAAGTTATAAGGTAATAAGAAAAGATTGTTTTAGTAAGGATAACAAAGCGTGCCGTGAGGCACAAGAGAAAGTTTCATAGGTATTAAGGTAAAAAGGTTAGTGTTTAGGTAACAAGATGTTCAAAATCCTGTTTGCTGTACTAACAGCAACAGGTATCCCGGGGCGGGGAAAGCATTATGACACGGCCTCCGTTGATTTTAGAAAATGTTTCATAATTAAGTTGATAATTACGGCTGGAGCCTTCGTTGAAGGCTCCAGTTTTTCTTTTTACCCCGGGCGGTGTCATATCTTTGCCCGGAAAGTATTAAATTTGCACTATGTTTTCAAGTACAAAGGACAATGCGCTGTTGGCAATGATACGCGACGGGCGCGAGATGAGCGGCAGTCAGAAGCTGAACCTGATAGTCCAGCTCAGTGTGCCGTCAATACTGGCCCAGCTTACAACGATAATGATGTTCTACATCGACGCGTCGATGGTTGGCTCGCTCGGCGCCGAGGCATCGGCGTCGATAGGCATAGTAGAGTCTACCACGTGGCTTTTCGGCGGACTTACGTCGGCTGCTGCGCTCGGTTTCTCGGTGCAGGCTGCCCACTTCATTGGCGCCAACGACTTCGACAAGGCGCGCCAGGTGTTCCGTCAGGGACTTATGGCAACGGCCCTTTTCACGATAATACTTACGTCGGTATGCGTGGCAATAGCCGGTCCGCTGCCGCGTTGGCTTGGCGGTGATGCCAGCATCCAGGCCGACGCCTCGGCTTATTTCATGATATACTGCCTTGCTTTGCCAGTTTACCAGATAGGCGTCCTGTCGTCGAGCATGCTGAAATGTTCGGGCAACATGCGCATACCCAGCCTTACGAGCATACTTATGTGCGTGCTCGACGTGGTGTTCAACTTCTTCCTTATTTATGAGACTCGCCATGTTTCGCTTTTTGGCATCGGCATTACCATGCCTGGGGCAGGTATGGGCGTGCCCGGTGCTGCGCTCGGCACGGCGCTTGCCTATACAGTGACTGGCGTCTTGCAGACATGGTTCGCTACGGTACGTTCGCCCGAACTGTCGTTGAGGAACGGTAAGTGGACGTTCGCCCCGCAGTGGAACTACCTGCGCAACGCCGCCAGGATAAGCCTGCCCATGGGCGCGCAGTACATGATGATGAGCGGTGCGCAGATTGTAAGCACGATGATTGTTGCTCCGCTCGGCAACATTGCCATAGCAGCCAACACGCTGGCAATCACCGTCGAGAGCCTCTGCTACATGCCGGGCTACGGCATAGGCGAGGCGGCCACCACGCTTGTAGGCCAGAGCATAGGCGCAGGCCGGCAAAGGCTGGCGCGCGGTTTTGCCTACCGCGCGGTGTTCCTTGGCATGGGCGTAATGGCTTTCATGGGTGCCGTGATGTATGTCCTGGCCCCCGAGATGATAGCCATAATGACACCTGACGAGCAGGTGCGCCTGCTAGGCTCGCAGTCGTTGCGCATCGAAGCCTTTGCCGAGCCGATGTTCGCCGCTTCGATAGTCGTATACAGCGTATGCCTCGGCGCAGGCGACACGTTCGTTCCTGCATGCATGAACTTTGCCTCGATGTGGCTCGTCCGCCTCACTCTCGCCGCATATCTTGCCCCCACTTACGGTCTGCGAGGCGTCTGGATGGCTATGGCTGTGGAACTGACGTTCCGTGGCACCATCTTCCTCATCCGCCTCTTCAGCGGCAAATGGCTGAACAAGGGGTTCAAGTAAGGGTAGGGAATATACTTTGCAAGATATACTATAAACAAAGGAGCCGGGAGCTGCCGCACGGTCATGTAACATACTCCATGCTGCGGCAGCCCCCGGCTCCTTCGTTGCGTGTTGTTACCTGA
>DGYMR06203__coassemble_782_pt1 | contig 30845 bp, 29 predicted proteins | sample DGYMR06203__metabat2_low_PE_044 | metagenome-assembled genome bin DGYMR06203
ATATACAATGATGCCAACTACAATAAGGATGAAAATTATAACAGCACCAATAGCCCATCCCCCGACATTTAATCTTACTTGTTCCCATGTCGTAAGTCTGCGCTCCACTGGATAAGGCACCCGGACCGTGTCCGAACGCAAGATGGCCACCGTATCATATACAACCTTGTCACGATAGACATATTTCCACACGACCTTATCCTGATAGACGGTATCTCCAGCTGTCCATCTGTTGACGAATACGCTGTCTCGTTGGTATATGCTGTCATGCTGGTATCGGTCAATATACACACTGTCCGTTTTCACGGTTTCAACTGGCACAAATTGAGCAGATTTGCATCCTGTCAATATACTTATTAAGATGCAAGCCATAATACCCCATAAAAAGCCTTTTATTCGTTCCATGGCTATATATTTTTGTATTCAATTATAGCATCAAAACATGGGCATTCTTTGATGCGTTCCCAAGAATCAACTTTGCCGTTGTGGTTCGTATCAGGACTTATGTCCCTGTGACCGAGAATCTGAGCGTTTGGATAACGACCTCTTAACTCCTTAAGCAGCTTTACAAGGCTTGCCTTTTGTGCTTCCGTCCTGTTGTCCACCGCCTTGCCATTTGCATCTATTCCACCCATGTAAGCAACATTGATTGATGTCGAGTTGTAACCCTGCACCCCGTTGCTCACGAATTGTTCACCTAACAGTTGAGTCACAGTACCATCTGCCTGGATAACATAATGATATCCCGGGTTCTTCCACCCCTTACGTTTAAACTCGGCTTTCAGGTCAGCTATTGTCTGCCTTTGGCTTCCTGCCGTGCAATGCACAAAAATTCTTTTAACGCTTCTCATAACTTTGATTTTTATCAGTTTCATCAAAACCAGCTTCCAAGGCTTCACCTATGTCTTTGTTCTTGCGCTTTGCGAAAGCAACGACAAACGCCCTGAAAAAGCCCTTAATACTCTTTTCTTCAATTCTTACTCCGTGCAGCCAGAAGAAATGACCACAGAAAGACTTCGCCTCACAACCAACGGCAATGAATGTGGCTACAACACCGCCCATCATGTAATCAACGCCGATGGGCTTAAGCAGTGCCATGCCTATAAAAGCACCAATGCTCACCCACATGATGTAATCCATAAGTTTATTAATAGTTCGCCTAACAGCCCTTGACGTCCGCCACTTATACTGCGCCATGACCAACTTGTCTCCCTTTTCCTTTGCCCGGTTATAGCGTTTGCTGCTTTCGCCCCAGCCGAAACGGAAGTCGGCCAAAACACATATCAGTATTGTTGCCAGCAACCATCGGGAATCGTAAATCACAGTCACAAGTTCGTTTCCCATCATGGCAAACGTGAACATCCTCGTGCCGCTGTTCATGTAAACATCCTGCTCAAACATAACCTTTAATTTATCGAGGGGATGCCATGAAGCAAGGCAACCCCCTCTATTCGTTATCGTACAACTTCCTCTATCGCTGTAATCTGACCCAGCGTCCAGTCGTTGCTGGCGACAAGCTTTCCAAATGCCTCCTCGCCGAGCGGCTCAAAGTCAAGCTCGTTTTCCTTGGCGGCTTCCTCCTTCAGGCACTCTACGATCTTGTTGTTGTAGTCGTTGAAGTACTTGTTGATTTCGATGCGCTCTGCCTCTGTAAGGGTTGTCTTTTCGCCCTCTGCCTGCCACTGCTGTGCCTTTTCCACCATCTTGTCGTGGTTCTCGCCCTTCAGCTTCTCGCCGGCGTCCTTTTTGAAGTCCTCGAAGCTGGTTGCCACCGGCTTCAAAGCCCTCGCAATCTTAATCATCTTGAACTTGTCGGCGTCATCCATCTTTGAGATTTTTGCCTCGTTAATCAAGTTGTAAACATTCAGTACTTTTTCAGTTGCAATCTTTTTCATATCCGTTTTATTATTAAAAATTGATTATTGTTTGTCTTTAATTTCGTTGTGCCTTAGTGATTACTCAAGCATTTTTGCCTTGATTTCCTCCACACATGTCTTAATGCTTTGCGCCATTGACTGCATGTCGTCAATCAGAACAGACGAGATGTTATACCTGACTTCCTCGCCGTCCATGTAGGCCGTGGCGGAACCCTTATAAACATTCTCCTTGTCCTTGATGTTTATGTTCACGTTGTCCAGCTTACCGTCCATCTTCTCGCGGTATTCGCCGTCCATCAAGTAAGAACTGTCACTGTAAGTGAAGTTCGCAGTCGTTGTCTTGCTAGTAATTTCTACCATAGTCGTAAAATTTTAAAAGTTAATATTTAAATTGAAATGTCAGTTCCACCAACCTTAGTCATGTCTATTATTGTATAAGGGTCGTCAGACGTGAATACCGCTGCCACAGTCATCTTCCTGTTGGAGACTGGGCCGGAAGCTCCGTCTATCCAGTATGCAAGGCTGTCCGCCACCGGGATGCCTTGGATAGTTTGGGGGTTGCGCCCTGCATTAAGGTCGCTTATAGATGAGTAAGCCGTAAAATGGAATGTCGAGAAATGACCGGCAAGATTAAATGTTACATCGCGGCCTAAGCCCCCGTCCTGCCCGAAAAGCTCATTGTCGGCTATCGTGCGAGCCGTATTATTGATAGTGCCATTTATCTTGACCCGGATGGAGTACCGGCCGGAAGGAGCGTAATCGTCGCAAGAAACGGTAATCGTACCGCTTATGTCTGTGACAACCTTTGTAAAACTGTATATCGTATCACCGTCGTCGAACGAATAGTACTTTGTCGAACTCGGTTGAGTATTTGCATGCAAGGTCGTAAAACTATACCGCACCGCAACACGCCTGTACAACGCAGTTGCAGTATAACGCATGTAAGCCGTCATCGTCGATTCAAGGAGTACGCTGTACTTCCGCCAGTATTTCATCAATTCCGTATCAGCGGACGTGGTAAGAAAAATATAAACGTCCACGGTGTCTCCCTCTTTGATTTGCAGCCCGGCTCCTCCGGCGGATATTGCCGTGTCCTTACCCATGTTAAGATTGAAGAAGGTGCTGTCGTCATCATCCTTGCTGAGCAGCCGGCTGTTGATAGCCGACGATTCCGTCCCCCTTGTAATGTTGCGAATGACAATGGCCAATCGTAACTTGTCCGTCGATAAAAGATTCAGCATATCCCTGATATCGTCCACCGTGAACTCATACTTTGTTATGTCGCTTAGCATTAGCAGCCCGAAGCTGACAACCGAATTAAGATACAGCTTGTCCGTCATAATGGCCGTGAACGGCGGTTGTGCGTCATGTTTGTAGCCGACGAAGTCCGTAAGCCTGAAGGGCGCGCTCGTTCCACCGCCTGGGTGGTTGTACGTCCATGCCTTTGCCTGGTTCTGCACGCCGTCCGCCCCAATATCCTCGAGGTCTTCAATGGTAGGTACGTTATATGTCCTCACCTGTGCGGCGCCTCCGCCAAACCACCATTCCTTATTTGTGCCGTAGGCAGGATTCCCTGCCCATCCGTCATTGCCTTCCAGCTCGTCCGGCAGGCCGAGGACATTGCTCAACGGAACAGGCTTCCATTTAGCCCACATGTTTATGTTGGTATTCTTGCACAATGTGCCCAAGTCATTCGACGCCGAGCCTAACACTTGCTTTACGTCCGCGATGCCTACCGGCATTGTTATAATCTTTCCTTCTACTACTGACATATTACGCTGTCTTTAACCTTTTAACTTCTGCTTCAAGTTCCCTTATCTTCTTTTCAATCGAGAGTATGCGCCTTGCATTAGCTATCGACGCCAGCATTGCGATCACGTCGTACTGCATTGCAAGGTAGCCGCGTTCCTCGTGTACCGCCTGCGGCAAGACGCCCTGCCAGTACTGCGCTATCGAGCCGACCGCACGGCTGCCGTCCTTCTTCCATGCGAACTCAACGGCCGGGGCATCTGCCACGTCCTCCACGGCAGGACACGCATCCCTGATGATGTTCTTCAGGCGTGCGTCAGAACTGCTGCTTACGACAAGGGCGGTAACAGCGCCTGCCGCAATTATGTTTGCCCTTGAATATATTGTTCCGCTCACGTCCAGCTTGTATGATGTCGTAGTTGGTCCACCGATACATATATTGCCATTTTGCAAAAGCGTTATTCTGTTGGAGTTTGATGTGCCCGAAGATGTAATCGGGTCTATGCGGAACGCTTCACCGGAAGCATATCCGGGAATAATCCTCATTCCCCCGTAAGTTCCTGTCACTCCAATTTCCCCTTGGACATTCAAAACATAGGTTGACGGAGTTGAGCCTATTACGACTTTACCGGCCACATGAAATTCTCCTTTGTCAACATATACGCCCGACGACCGGTAGATACGAAGGACATTGCTTATCGTTATCAAGCCGTTTGACGCCGCCCCTATGAAATCCGTGACTGATGAACTGTTGTTGTAGTGGAACCTTATAACAGGGTTTGTGCCGTACACCTCTATGCAGTTCGTGTACATATTAGCCCATCTGCTTGTGGCCGTACCCAAATTAAGCGTGCCATTAGCCGACGGTGTTACATTCCCCACGCCCGTCATGTCGCCGCTCACGTTGGCGCTACCGTCAAAACTTCTTCCCCATAACGTCCTCGCTGTCTGCAGCTTCGTGGCTGTTGACGCATTACCCGACAGTGTTGCTGTTATCGTCGACGGCAGTTTCAAATTGTAATTTGTCGAACCATCTACACTGACGCCTACGCTTCCATGTGCGCCTGATGCATCCTGTATGTAGATTGTGCGGGCTGTGCCCCATTTGGCCGTGGTGATATTTTCCGTGCCGTCAAAGCTCGTCCCATTAATTGTGCGTGCCGTGGCAAGTTTTGTTGCAGAAGCCACATTGCTGTCTGTAAAGGCAAATGTTTTCCAAGAGTTGTAAGTAGGGCCATCGCTAATTCTTCGATATTTCACAATATCAGCACCATAGCCGAATGCTATTTGAGTATTTCTATTATCCGTATCACCGACACTGAATATAGTAGTATTTGCCCATAAATCATTACTGTCGGTAGGTTTGGGGTCAATGACGACAACAGCACCATTACCAAAATATTGATTCACAGTAGTAAATGAACCACGAGACCAAGAACGCAACACACCATTTCTGCTACCTTTTTGTAACAGATGAACGCCGTCCAAAAGGTCTGCATTAAGATTCGTGACAACAGTGGTTGAAGACGTATTTATATGAGGCATGTAAACCTCGTTAATACCATGTGTAAGGTACAGCTTGCTCCATCCGGTATATCCGTTATTGCTAAAAACATTGTCGGAAAATGCAGATGTAGGAGCACCGAGATAAAGGTTATGATTATCCCCATCATATTTCAAACCGCCCCACACATTCCAATTCCATGCGTCACCGCCGAAACGAAGCTGGTCGCAATTCTGAAGAATCAAAGCGTCACCTATCGCGCTAATATAGCAGCTGCCTACTTTTACACCTTTATGGCTACCGTCTGAAACAGTAAGCAGCCCGGTCATCGTATCACCGCTGATATTTACAAAACGGCTGTCAAGGTTTGATATATTCCCAGTTGCGTATGTGGTGTTAATGCTTACGTTTCCGCTGCCGTCGATTGATGCCGAACCTGTAACGGCTCCTGTCAGCGACAAGGTACGTGCAGTCTGCCATTTCGAAGCGGTGGAAGCATTGCCGGTAAGGTTGGCGACGATACTGTTATAAGAACTCGTGATTTCCTTTTCCACAGTACCGCTTCCTGCAGTATAAGAAGTATATGTAGTTATAGAACATTCATTATCACATTTAATAGCTTTGCAACCTACACTCAAATATTCAGCATTATTATAGCCAAAGCTATTTAAAATCTCTACATCAAAATGGGTAGCATCTGCACTAGTAACTCTCATCTTTACACTAGAGTTTCCACTATAATTATTAGCTCCAAGTTGAATGATATTAGCCTGACCATATCCTGTACTAATTAAGAACAGGTGATTAGAAGCCTGACTGTTCTGAGATAAATTAACAGATAGTAAAACGTTGGCGTAGTCGGATATTCTACAAAGCTTGCTGTATGAACCTACCTTTGTATTGGAAGTCCATGTCAAACCTGTATAAGTTGAAGTTGCAGCATTTCCACTTATCCCTATGCCCCAAGTTCCGCTTGCGCCACTGCCTGTTTTTGTTACAGTGTACGAAGTGTAGTTCAGCGAATCAAGCACTCTCGCCCATACTGAATGTGCTAGTTTGCCGTTCCTAACGGTCTTCCAGTATATGCTATCGGAGTTAAAAGGTATGGCAAGGTCTGTGTAATATCCCGACAAATTGGCATGGTTAAACCTGAGAATGTGCCACCATGCCGAAGTGGGCGAGTCGTTGACCTTTGCCGCACACCCTGCGTCAAGGTCCGCGTTGAAGTAGTTAAGGCCGTTCCACCCATAATCCATGCGGCTTGACGAACTCAGGTAAGCAGCACCTCCTGAAACTGACACATCCAGTGTGGAGCCACATTGTGTAATTGCTCCGGCATTAAGATAAACCGGGTGTGTACTGTTACCGGCATTTGCTGATAATGCCGTTGGCACACCCCCATTCAGATATATAGGCTTAACTGTACTTCCAACCGATGCCGTGCCCACCTTCGTCACGCTGCCGTTTGTCAGCTTCGTGTTTATCTCGCTTTCCGTGTAATATCGGCTGTCGAGGACGGAAGCATAATTGCCCTCGTCGAGTACCTTGCGCCAACCGAACCAATCATCCTCGACATCACGTAATGCGCGGTACCACAAGCCCATGCCCGAAGTCCATCCACCGGCAATCTCGACGGAAGCTTTATCGTCGCTTCCGAAACCTATAACCGCCGTGTAAGTGGTCGGTGCGTTCTCGTGCGCCGAGCTACTGGTGTAATACGAATACAACCGACCGAAGTTCTGCGTCCTGCCGGTCTGCGGATTCTGCAGGCCACGGCCGAGCAACAGGTTCTTCGCTGTAAGATTTATCGTTGCGTTGGCCGACTTCGGGTTAAACGTTCCTATTGTCGAGCCGTTGCCCTGAAGCGTCAGTGCATATATGGCCTGATGCGAAGTCAGTGCTGTTATGCCTTTTGTCGCCGTGATTACTGTGCCGCTCTTTGTGACTGCCGTCACCACGTTGCCGCTGCCGCTTGTCACCACCGAAGTCGCGCCGCCTGCCTCGAGTGCCGAAACACGGCTGTTAAGCTCATGGCCGAGCAACGCAGACAACACCCACGTGGCTTTGTCCGATGAGTAATCGGACCAACTGTCAAGACGCTCGTATGAGCCGCCCCCGCCGCTTGCACTACTGTTGGCGCCCAAGGCTGAAACGAAGCTGTCTGAATACAAGCCATGCGAGAAGTGGAAACAGCCTTTCGCGCTGTCCCAACTTATCGTGCCACTGCCCAATTTTATGGTTTTACTCGAAGGTACGGTGATACCTCCATTAGCTGTAAACATACCGCTTGCCGTGACAGCGTTGAATGTTTGGTTTCCAGAGCCGTCCATCAGGGTGATACTATGTGTGGCTACGGAACTTGTGCTCAACTGTCTAACATAGATAGGCTCATTTCCGTTGTCGCCAGTCTCTATGTACATCGCTCCGGCATCAGAACTTCCTGTCCCATGTATCTGCCAATAATCATTAGCAGCCATTATGCCTTTCAATATGGCATTATCTGTCATACTGATATTACCTACACCAGACATTGCACCAGATACATTTGCAGTGCCATTAAACGACTGCCCCCACAAAGTACGGGCTGTCTGCAGCTTCGTGGCTGTTGACGCATTACCCGACAGTGTTGCGGTGATTGTCGACGGCAGTTTGAGGTTGACGTTGACACTGCCATCCACGCTCACGGCTGCGCCCGTATGGGCAGCTGATGCGTCTTGAATATATATAGAACGGGCTGTGCCCCATTTGGCCGTGGTGATATTAACCGTGCCGTCAAATGATGTATCATTGATAGTACGTGCCGTCTGCAGCTTCGTGGCTGTTGACGCATTACCGCTCAACGTCGCCGTTATCGTCGACGGCAACAAGAGGTACTCCGTGGCTGAGCCGTCCACACTGACAGCCGCACCGGTGTGCGCCTGCGAAGCGTCACGGATGTATATGTTGCGTGCCGTTCCCCACTTGGCCGTCGTGATGTCGGCACTGCCGTTGAATGCCGTCCCGTTGATATTGCGTGCCGTGGCGAGTTGGTTTGCCGTATTCACGGTTGTAGAATCAGCTGCCGTAACCTCCTGCGAGTACGCTTTCCCGTGTAAATCCGTAGCAGCACTTTCTATTGAAGCCCAACATTCATAAGATGTCAGTTTGTCCGACGCCGTCGTATCACTGACTTCGGAAGAATCGACAAGTGTCCATCTTCTGGCTGCATAACCACGAAAGCCTTGAGTTAAAACAACACCTGTGGTACCAGCGTACGAGCCGTTTGAATGTAAGAACACATCAGCATAAGTGCTACCGAAAACATTGTATATTCCAATCTTCACCGAGTCGGCGGCAAAGCCTTTCCTTAGCAACCATTCGGCTTTTGCTGAAGATGCAGTGCCGGTATTGTTTGTCCTTAATGCAATTCTTACGATACCTACATAACCACCGTCATAACCTTGTGACAACAATAACGTAAGTTCAGCATCATAATAAGTGCTTGAAATAGTGCCAATTTTCGCAATCCTATGCCACGGATAGTTATTTTTGTTTCCGACAGAAAGCCTGAAATTATATGGCACAAAATCAAAGTTGACATTGGCACTGCCATCAATATTAAAAGAGCAATCTGCAAAACCATCTAACGTTACACTTCTTGTCGCCGCCCATTTCCCTGCACTAGTTGCATACGGAACGGTCAAATCCTTGGTCACACCGCCTATGACAAGCCTTGTCGAATTACCGTTGGCCGAAAAGCCCGTGAAGATACCGTTAAGGTGTACATTGTCGAGCGTGTCAGCATTCGCGGCTTGAGTTGCGTATAAGTCCGCTATTGTCTTCGTCGTGCCGCCGACAGTAAGTGAAAGGTTGGTTGCAGACGATGATGACAAAGCGGTAAGCAAGTCTGACTTATGTGTGCCATCCAAAAGGTCTGCATCAAGTCCGCTACCACTGCCGTCAACGGTCTTAATCTTCGCCAGCACGTCGGCCGCAGTGTAGGCAGACGAAAGCAGGAACGTACTGCCCTTTGTGGCGGTAATCACTGTACCGCTTTTCGTTATCGAAGTGACGGCATTACCGCTTCCGGCCATTACCACTGATGTCGCGCTACCGGCTTCCACCGACTTCAACCTGGTATTTAGGTCTGCGCCCAGCTTTGCGCTGAGTACCCATGTCGCACGGTCCGTGCTGTAATCATCCCAGTCGTCGAGACGGTCAAGCGAGCTTCCGCCGCCTCCGCCCGTGCTGTCGCTTACTCCTAAAGCGGATATAAAGCTGTCGGAGTACAGACCGTGTGAAATGTGGAAGCAGCCCTTTGCGCTATCCCATGTAATGGTGCCGCCGCCAATCTTGATGCTCTGTCCTGACGGAACTATCAGGCCGGCATTGAACGTCTTGGCACCGGCAAACGTCTGCGCTCCCGTGCTTACAAGGCCGGGAACCGACGTTGTGGCGTATGGTATGGTTACCGAGTTGGTAACGCCGCCTATGGTAAGCGATAACTTCTGCGTGCCCCAGCTTATATCAGTGAAAATGCCACCTAAATGCACGCCGTCCAAAGTGTCGGCGTTCAGGCCGGTCACCACCACGCCGCTGTTAGCCTTCAGCAGGTTGCGACCGAACGAAGTCGTAGCCAATTCAGAATAGACATTGGCCGCACTTGCGTACAGCATCGAGCCGGACGCAACGGAACTCTTGCCGGTACCACCGTACGCAACGCCCATCGTGCCGACGGTGATGTTCGCCGAGCCGTTGAAGCTCTTTCCGTTAATGCTTAGCGTGCCGGTCGTCTTGGCCGCCTGCTTGGCTATACCGTTTGTAAAGTAACCCTCGAGCGTCGTAACCCTGTTGCCTACGGCGGTAACGTTGCCGTTGATGTCGTTAAGCAAGCCCTCGAGCGTGGACGAGTCGCCTATGCCGTCGAGGAACGATATTATCTCGTTCCACTTGTCGATAACGCCGTCCGCGTCCGAACCCATGATTGACGACACGAACGAGTATGCCGTATCCCACTGCTGTTGCTTCGCCGTCGTCGGCAGGCTGTATCCGCTGGCGAATGTCACGCCTATCACTCCGACTGAAGAAAGCGTGCCCACTGTAAATCCTTTCGGCATCGTGATGGCCGTGCAGGCGTTGATGTTAATCACCTTGTCGGCCGTCGGCACATAGCTTCCTATGCCCTCGCCGTTGCGCTGCAAGGTAAGGGTGTACAGTTTTTGATGTGACGTAAGGAACGTGCCGGTGGTGAACGTTACGGTGTTGCCGCTCTTGCTGAAGCCTGTCAGTGCGTTTCCCGTGCCCGACTTCTCGAAGTTCATCGCCGAACCGCCCTCGAGCGCCGACACACGTGTATTCAGGTCGTAACCTAATTTCGCACTCAATACCCATGAAGCCTTGCTTGAATCGTAGTCGCCCCATGCGTCCAGCCTGTCGTATGAGGTACCGCCTCCGCCAGTGCTGTCACTTATTCCGAGAGCCGACACAAAATCGTCCGAATAAAGGCCATGCGAGAAATGGAAGCATCCCTTGTCACTGTCCCATGTTATCGTTCCGTCACCTATTTTCAGGCTTTTTCCTGCGGGAACAACCAGCCCTGAATTAAAGGTCTTCAATCCTCCGAAAGTCTGTGTGCCTGTACTTACAAGTCCTGCAACCGAAGCAGTCGCGTATGGAATATTTACTGTCTTAGACACTCCGCCTATTGTTATGGATAGTGTCTGCGTGCTCCAGCTCAAGCCGGTAAATAGGCCGTCAAGATGCACACCGTCGAGCAGGTCGGCGTCAAGTCCGCTGCCGCTGCCGTCAACGGTCTTAATCTTCGCCAGCACGTCCGCCGCAGTGTAAGCTGATGAAAGCAGGAACGTACTGCCCTTCGTCAGCGTAAGTGTGTGTCCGTTTACGCTTGCCGCCGTTACTGCATTGCCGTTACCAGTAACCGTAACACCATTAATGCCGTCGGTTATGCCGTATCCTGCCAGTGTAGAAGGCGTGTCGGTAATTTCACTGAAAGCAGGCCATCTTGTCACGTATTCTGACGGAGCCTCTTTTAACAGTGCATCCCATCCCTCGCCGAGGTCTGTCAGAATTGAAATTGTATGTTTATGCCCGGAAGTCGCCGCACCGATATTTGCAGGCGTGATGTTTATCGTCGTATTTGCAGACTTTGGATTATACGTGCCTATTGTCGAGCCGTTGCCCTGCAGTGTCAGCGCATATATGGCCTGATGCGAAGTCAGCGCGGTGATGCCCTTCGTCGCCGTGATTACCGTGCCGCTCTTTGTGACTGCCGTCACCACGTTGCCGCTGCCGCTTGTCACCACTGAAGTCGCGCCGCCTGCCTCGAGTGCCGAAACACGGCTGTTAAGCTCATTACCCAGTTTTGCACTTAAAACCCAAGTGGCTTTTTCTTCTGCATAATCAGCCCAGTTATCAAGCCTGTCATAACTTGTTCCGCCCGCACCACCTTCACTGTTGTTAAGCCCGAGCGCTGATATGAAGCTGTTTGAGTAAAAGCCCTTTTTGTCGGCCACATATATGTTGCCGTCCGAATCCTTTGCAAACCATTTTGCCATTTCCGTAGCGAAGCTGGCTCCGAAGTCCGTCTTGTTGAGCTTCTTGTCAAGCTCCGCCTGCAGGCCGTTTATCTTCGATATTTCAAGTGTGGGGATGTCGGCGGCGGTCAAAGAGGAATGCCCCGTAACACGGCCGTACTTGTCTACCGTAACTTTCGTGTATGTACCTGCCGTGCCTATCGTCGCGAGGCTCAAGGTAATATCCGCCGAGAGGCTGCCGCCACCGGCAAGCCCGGTTCCGGCGCTTACCCTTATGCTCTTGTCCGCCTTTGCCGTCAAAAGTTCCGTAAGCTCCGTCTTTGTGGCGTAACCGCTAAGGTCTATATTGCCTTTCGTGAATGTAAGGGTGCTTCCGTCGCTGCTCTCCGCAACGTTTACAAGCACATTGCCCGAGCCGGATATGGTTATCTTGTGCCCCTTTTGTCCTTTCTCAAGGGAAGTCACCCTATCCAACAAGTCTTTACCCAAGTATGCCGACAAAGCCATGCTTTTGGCTGTATCTTCAACATATTTGTTCCAGTCCTGCAAAAGGTCGAACGAGCCTCCGGAAGACATGCCGTTACTAATTCCTAATGCAGAAATAAAATCGTCCGAGTATATGCCATGCGAAAAGTGGAAACAGTTATTGGCACTATCCCATGTAATAGAACCTGCTCCTATTTTCGCAGCCTTTCCAGTGGGTATGCTCAAGCCGTCGTTAAATGATATATGGCCAGAAGCAAAATCTTCAATATCCTTACGAATATATTTATCCTGCCCAGGAGTGCCTATATACGAAAGTAATGCAAGGAAGGCATTGCCTATCCTTGTTGCCGTGTTCGCATAACGTCGGTTCTCGTCACGTATGCCCTCGAAAAGTTCTCTAAGCTGGTCTATCTCCATATCGCAAATTTAGCAACAAACAACAGTATAGAAAAATACGAAGTTACATATGGATGACATTCTTCACGTTGGTTAAGGTTGGCGTCTTTCCTTCTTCAAAGAGGGTGGCAATAGCTTCCACGAGTGTACCGTTATAAGATTCCCCGTAATATTCAGCTTCTTTTTCGATAAGCCTTTTCATGGAATAAAAGTATTTTTTCGCGAACCAGTCTCTTGGTTTCCTCGGCTTTCCGCTGGTCATGCCGCCGCCCCAGGCCGGGCCTCGTTTCCTTGGTTTGTCAAGGCCGTGTTCTTCCCGGTAGGAAGGTGACAGGAACTCAAGGTTCCCACCATTTCCCGGTTCATACCCTCTGCCTACTCCCAGCGCGACATAAATGCCGTACATCAGGAACTTGTGGGAAATTTTACGTTGTCCTTCATCTCCGCTTATGTGTCCGGTAAGAGAATTTCTTAATGCGCCAGTATTATTAATGTTCAGCATAGCCATTTTTTCTCTCCAAATGTCAATCATGAAGTCGGTCCATCCTTTTTCAAAGGCGTCAAGTTCAGACTTGTCGTACAGATGTCCCTGGCCGTTATACCGCCTTTTGTATTCACGCTCGTTTTCGAGCATTCTTTTCATTATTCCCATAAGCTCTCGTCAAATTGCAGGTCGACTGGTTCGTCAACATTAATCATGAAGTACAGGCCTGTCACGCCAGAGAAGTTATAGCTGTTCAATTCCCTGTACTGGATAGATTGTGTCCTCAAGTAAACAAGGTCATATTCGTACTTTTCCGTGTCGGCTATCATGTGTGATAGCAGCTGGCGGAAAAGTTCCCTGCAAAGATTCAGTTTCTTGTTCCTGTCTTCCATGTCATCCTCCCGGTACATGGCGAAGATAAACACCGTGTAAGTTCTGCGGTTGTACCATCCCACACGGTTTGAAATCATCGAGCCGTCCACGGTGTCGTCCACCATGATGTAGTTGGCTGCTTTCCGGTAGTTCTGCATCAGCGGCTCGAGTCCTTCGATGCCGCTGCACTCTCCTATGAAAAACTCGTTTGCTTTGGCAAGACTGTTAGCCGAAGCAATTTTTTTAAGATAATCTATGGCGTTAAACATACATAATCATTTATTGTTCAATTTCGCTTTCATTTCCCTGGCTTCCCTTGCTTTGGCGTTAAGTTCCGTCAGCGCCCGTTTGCAGTCGACCTGCCTAACGGCAGCTTCCTTTGTTACGTCACCGTCGGTCAACAGCCTTAGCTGGGCGTCAGTAATTGAGCGCATGTCTATGTCATCAACGCCGCCGTCTGCGTTGCCTACCTTCCTGAAGAGTTCCGGGAACAGGCGAGAGAAAACATCCTTGATGTGGGCGTACCACAGGAAAACGCCCAGGATTTCCGCCTTGTCCGGTTCTATTGCGTTGGCCGGCCGTCCCTTGTCGTCACGGTAAAGCAGGCGTGCGAGTTTTACCAGATACATGTCATCATGAGTCTTATTGTAAAGCTGGTATGCTATTTCCATTTTAAGATAATCGTTGAAAGGAACTCCGTTAAGAAGTCCGTTGACGGCACGGAATCCCTGCACGCTATCCAACCTCGCGTCGAAGTTCTCGTACCTGTCAACAAACTTCATTCCGTCAACAAGCGAAGTAATGAGCCATTTGTCGGCATAGAACACCTGCTTGTCCTTAACCAATTTCCATCCATCCTTGCTTCTCCTGACAACTTGGATTTTGTTAAAACGAATGAGCATGAATGTTTTAAGCGAAACGCCTTCAAAGCCATTTGCCATCAACGTAAGCGCATAGCGCAATTCTTTCTGACTTAATTCGTACCACGCTTTCGGAGCGTGCAGCCTTATTTCAACCGACGAAGAAGAATCCCGGGCTGTCTTTCTCGTTCTCAAAAGGTTCATGATGGTTAACTTTATAAGCGTTTGACTCCATGTATTCCTTATAATTGGAAGGATCTTTCTCCATGAGGTGGATGATAGTATTCATCTTTTCGCCAATCATAGGCGATTTGTCAATATAAAACGAGACAAATTCTTGTAATCTGACGAGCAATGCAGAATAATCGTTGTTGACAGTGCCGTTGCGGACAGACTCGAGTACTTTGTCCATTTGTGCAGAAGAAATCTTTCTTCTCAGCTTCATGTCCGCTTCCATGATGTCAAGCTGTGCAGCCAGCCAGTTCTCCAGGCTGACGGGCTTGGTCGAATACCACTCGTATATGATGATGCTGTAAAATACAGTCCTGATACACCTCTGCGCAGCAGCCGTCTTTCCCCAACCTTCCACCTTGGTAAGGTTGTCAATGAGGCGGCCTTTCGCTTTTTCCCGGCTCACCTTCAGCTGCAGCTCCAGTGCGTCCACACGCTGGCGGCTGGCCGGCGATGTCGTACTGTTGGCGACAACGCCGAATCCCGTCGGCGTAAGCACCAGGTCGAGCTGCCGGAAAACGTTAAGGAATGCATCCAGGCAGATGTAATCCTTGGCGCACGTTATTGTGCGTCCGTCGTCTGTCTCGGTGCCGCCGAAGAAATAATCCACACATTCAATCTTTGCTTTTTCGATGTATGGTTCTACGCTGTTGAAGACTTCCATGTGCTTTGACGTAGCCACGTAAAGCACGCTTTCAAACTCACTTTGTGTTATTGTCAGATTCATTGCCATTGCCGTTGTTGTTTAGTGTTACTTCCTGTGAACCGGTGTTCTTGTCCAGCGTTGTAAGTTCAATCATAGGGACATCCACGGTGTACTTGTCAGCCCATCCGTTAAAGTAAAGAATCACGTTCCATGGCTTGGCCATAACGTCGTGAAAAGCCTTTTCCATCGCCTGTTTCAACGTGAAAAGTTCTCGTTTGTCGCTTCCGCTGTTGTTCATTTGGCTTTTTCCCGGTGTCGCTCCTATTAAGTTCGGGTGCACACCCAGCGCGAAGCATAGGGCGTTTGAAGCCTCCGACATGTCGTCGCTCCAGTCGCCGCCCTGTTTCCTGCCTTCCGTCAGGTCGTATATCCTTACCATCCGGCACTCCTTTCCGTTAGGGTCAATGTAATAATGCGTCAGTATGGCCTTGCCTGCATTTTCGGGGCCGCAAACAAAATTGATTATTTTCTGTCTTTCCTCTTTTATGCGCTCCACTTGTTTCTCCGGGTCTATTATGTTTTCCGCCTGGCACACCCTCTGCCAGTATTCGTCGTGGACTTCTATCTGCACCCTAGGTGCGCTCGTGTTCTTGATAAGGTATTTTTTACCAAGGCCTATCAGCTTGTAGATGTCATACCAGTGGTCCCTGAAGATAGAGAGATAGTAGGGGAGAGGGTAATACCTGAAGCCCGGTGTAGGCATGCGGCAGGCGATGGCAAACTTATGTTCTTTCGTCGTCTTCAGCATCTTGCCCGTCTTCGGATCAGGCTCGCGTCCCAATCTTACAAGCAGGTCGCCGAGCGGGTCATACAAGTCAAGTAGTGGTATTGCCACAACTTTTGTAAGTGACGTATTCCCACCGAAGTCACCGTAAAAAACGTGTTCTATTCGTCCGTTCCTGGCCTGTTCAAACCGGCAGTAACAACTCTCAAGATGACGGATCTTGACTATCTTATTCATGTCGCCTGAAAGTATGATTTCCGTAACAGTGAAGTAGTAGTACTTCATGTCCGTCGCCTGCTCCATGTAACATTCATGTATTGAATTGCGAAGGCAGAATTTTCTGATTTCCTCGTCGTCAGCCGTCTTGCTGATGTCGTCACGGTTGACGAAGCGCAGTCCCTGGCCGTAGCATGCCAGGATGTCGAACGCCATTCCTTGAGCCGTTACCATGTTGTCGCCAATAAGGCGGCGTATTTTCCCCGGCATATCGTCGTCGTCGCCGTAAGGTATGTAATTATACGATTTGCCATTTATCTCCAACGGCTTAAAATTGACATTAAAAACAGTGTCTTCGTCGAAAACCACTGCTGTATCGCTTCCATATTGTTCATTCACGGTAGAAGCAGCGAAGCCTTCGCCTACAATTTCAGCTGCAGGGGCTATAATATATCGGCCAAACTTTCCGTTCTGGCCTATTTTGACTAAATCCAAATCCTTGTTGTCCATTACCAGATAACTTTTTTGTTCATAAATTCGGCGATAAACACTTCGTTGACCCTCCTGTATTTGAAAGCCTTGTTTTCGGCCAGCGGGTCGAATATCCTGTATGCGCCAGTCTTTGAATGCGATGTGACATACACGCCGCTGTATGTCTTCAGCTCTCCGCGTTCAGGGTCATTGGGGCCCGTGCCGAGTTTCCACGCCTTCAGGTTCACCTTCTGGTGGTTCATCAGCGCTTTGTTCATGAGTTTCAGCACTTCAGATATGTGGATAACCTTTATTTCCATGTCAGTTGAATGTATGGTCAAACGTGTTGTCGAATATCCTGCCGGCTCTTGCCGTATCGAGCACGTTGTGGTTCTTCTGTGCGTACTCGTATGAGAAGGTGAAGCGCGGCAAGGTGTCCAGGTTGTTGTCGTATTCGGCCTTGACATCCGTGATGACAACCATCTTGCCCGGCTCGGGTTCGCCGTCTTTGAAGTTGAGCAGCTGCACCTCGTCCGAACGGAAAAGGTCGTTCAGCCAGAACGCCATCGGGTACGTAAGCACGCCGGTGTCCGCCTTGAACGTCCGCGTCTCCTCTATCTCGTAATTCCTTTTGTTCACGCCTATGTAGGCTGCCGAGAACTTGAATTCGGGCGATACCGTATGCGTGCCCAGGCAATAGGCTATCTCCTGGCAGCCGAAGCTGTTTGTAAACAGCAGCACCGGCGCCACATCCGGATTAGCCGGGTCGAGCTCAAACTGCTGTTCGCGCCGGCCGGCGTAGACGGTGAATGCGCAAAGGGTCTTGCCTTCGGCCGCGAAGTTCGACGGCGACACGTCAACAGTCGAGTAGTTGTCATTACCGCCTACCTTGGCTGCGGTGAAAGTCGCCGAGGTGTTGTCGTCATACAACGCTGTCACGGTGGCTTCTTCCGAGCCTATGTAGTGCAGGTACTCAAGCCTGCCGAGCGACGTGATTTTCTTACCCTGCAGCAGGGTAAGGAAGTTGTTGTGGCAGAAAGTCCCTGCTTCCACGTCAACGAGTGCGGCGCAGTATATCAGCTTCGTGCTCATTCTAAGGAAATCCATGTCGTTAACGTCTTCTTCCCCGTCCTCTCCTGTCGTGACGTGTTGTTCCTGGAGCTCCACTTCCATGTCGGCGACAAGCCTGTGGCGGACGTGCAGCGTGACCAAGCCCGGCATGTCCAGAATCTCAATGTTGCCGTCGGAGTCAGGGTAAAGATATTCGTTGTAAACCTCGTCAGTGTCAATCCTTATGACGACATGCACGCGCGTTTCATCGGTCAGGAGGGTTAGCGGCGGTATCGTCGAAGTGAACACTTGCGAAGCGAATGATGTTGTTACAGTCATGCCTATTTGTTTTCCACAAAGATACATTGGCAACAACAGCAGGAAAAATACAAAAAACCGCCTGCGGCGCGTTTGCCTGCAGGCGGTTGTAAAGTTTATTTAACAGGCTTGAAGATTTTCCAACCCATCGTACCGTCTCCTTTTCGCGCCGGATGGTAGCCGTAGGCGAACATGTAGCGCGTGACGAAAGCCACGTCCATCGTCCCCATTTCCTCCAGGTCGTCGGCTATCCCGGCCGACGTCTTGAACTCTTGCAGCAGCTCCGGGCTGTCGCCGTCGCATGAGTTCTGGCTGTTGTAGAAGTATGCGTCAAGTATCTCCGCCCATATCCTTTCGTCATACGTCAGCGAGTACAGGAACTTGTACCGCCTGCGCTTGCCTTCAGGGTAGAGGTTGCAGTTGGCCATGCTGTCTATGATGTCGCCCATCAGGCTTTCGCCAAGCATGTTTTCGCCGTAGTCTTGCGCCGTGATTTCTATGAGTTCGCGGTCGTCGCTGTCCTCAAAGCCTGTATAGATTGAGAACTCCCATTCCATATCCGTATCCTGCACGTGGTCGCATGCCACCATTACCACGCCTCTTATCTCTGTCATCTGTACGAGCAAGCCCGTCAGGGCGGTAACCTCGTCTTCGCTTATCACCACACCGTCCATTATGTCATGCAGGTTCTGGTAAACGCTTTCAGTCAGGTTGTAGTCAAACACCTTTTTCGTCCTGTTGACGTTCAAAATAAGGCTTCTCATAGCTCACCCCCTTTCTTCTCGTCAGCGTTAAGACGGTAGACCACCCATGCCGAGCAAGCGGCCGAAACGATAGAGACCACTGGCTGCTGCATGGCGACGATGGCCGTAATACATACAAGTATTGTAAAAAGATTAACACGTACTGCCGTCTTCCAAGTAACATTGAAGCCGGCGAGGCGAGAGTAGAACTCGCTCCTTGAGTTATACCAATTTGATAAAGATTGTGCCTTTCCCGTCAACCATGCCTTGATGTCGACAGGGCGCTGCGCACTGCGCTGGATTGCATTTGTCTGCATATTGCGTAATTGTTTAGCATACCCGGAGCCGCCGGGCGCGGAGATACAGAAAAGCGGCTGCACATCCCGCTGCTAACAAATCACGACTTCTCCGCACGGAGCAGTAATAATTTACGGAACGGCAACCGCCAATACGATATAGTAAGGGCATAAAAAAAGCCCTGCGAATTATGCTGAGCAATGACCGATGCTCGATGCGGCATGATAGTTCATGATTTGTTAGCGATGGCAAAGATAGGAATTATCTTTGAATCGGCAAAGAATATGGTGGAGCAATTAATATTTTTAAACGTATTTATTTAAAGAAATAATTTAATTATTACTAATAAAAATGCCAAAAAGCATTAAAAGCCATTATCTTTGCAATTAGTAAAAGAACAAATGACGGAAATAATTAGAAACATATTAGCATTTTCAAGCACTTTTGTAGTAATCACTTTTACATGTGCCATTATTTTTCAACTTGTCGCTTGTGCTTTTAATAAAGGACGCGTAAACGACAAGATGAAAAAAAACGGCTTGATATGTGGGCTGATTATTGCATGTATACTGATTCCATTCTATTATCTTCCTGCTTAATAAGTATTTTGCAATGTTTATTTTTTGATTTATCAATGCTTTTTCTTTCTGCTGAAAAGATAAGTTACAACGATAACAAGTATACTTATGACGTTAGCCGTAGTAGTACCAAGCAAGGTTATTAGAACTGAGTCTGAGAGACAAAAGCTTTTGCTGAAACCTTGTATAAAAAGTATGGTCAGGACTGCAGCCAAATATAATGACACCAAAGCGAAAACACTTATGGCGAAACCTTTTCTTTGTCCACGGTCTTGTGTGTCGCTCTTGTTTTCGCCCTCCAGCGCTTCGTTCAAAAGTCTTGCTTTCTTCAGTTCTTCCTCTTTCAGCTGTATCTCAAAGTTGTCGTATTTTGCATGGACATCATCCTGTGCGGAGTCCGAGCTGCTGATATGTCTGAAAACATCTCTTATATCGATTGGTTCTTTGGGCATATAGCGTCAGGCGTTTTTGTTGGTCACTACAGAAACATAATAAATCTTGGTTATCTCGTCATGTATTTCAACGTTCTTGCCTGCACGATAACAAAATGCCCATGGCGTATCTTCACGGTGAAGCAGAGCTATAAGCTCAGACGTTGACATGTTCCTGTACCTTTCCCAGACGAAGTCGAGTATCATCTTTATATTTTTGTCGGTCACTTCCGGTGTGAAGAATTCCAATGTGCCATCTTCGCTCTCGCTTTTTGCAATTTCTGATTTGCATGTAATCGGATTGTTGCCATTATGCTTGAACGAATGGTAAACGCTGGGTATTACCGGACCATATTTCCAGGCTTGTACAGTGTCAAATCTTTTGTCTATTATAATTTTGTCCAATATCGCCATAGCGAAGCCGTAGGAAATGTACACATACTTAACAAGCCTTAATAGAGTAAGGGGATATGGTGCATGCGTATCTTGATTTGCCTTGTCAACAAAATAATTGGCTATGGCTATAGCATCGTTTCTCATAAGTTTCAGTTAGTGTTTATAAATGTTGTAGTATAAAAAAGTAATGTGTCAAGTGCTTATTATGTTCTTTTTCTTTTGCAAAGATACTAATTAACTGACATATAGCATGTTTAGAAGTGTTAATATTTAATTTAAATGTAATTTTAATCACCAAATATGTGATAAAATTTGTAGTGAAACAAGAAAAATGGGGGACGCGCCTCACGGTGCATCCCCCAAAAAAGAGTCTTTAAATCATAAAGTATTAATAAAGTCTTACCGTCATTAGTTCCGACGATATTTTCTTGAGGCAATCCTGTATTTGCTCCAATCTTTCCTTACTCGGATTGCATACGCCCGAAGCATATTTACGCATTAGCGAGGCGTTTATACCCATTTTCTTAGCAATGGCGGAAATATTCAAGTAAGAGTAGTAATCGAACAACGATGCTATATCGAAGACAAATTCAAACTCCATGTCAGGCAGTACGTCGTTGTTCTCCGCTGCTATCGCTTTCATCTCCTCGTACGAGGCGTAAGTGTCCTCGATGGCTTCCTTGGCAGTCGTGCCGTAACCATGGATGCCATACTTGATGCCCATGTCGTCAATCATATAGGTTGAGAAGTCTTTTCCGCCTATACGCCCCTCGACGCCGAATCTTACTTTTGTTGCCATATCTGTATGTTTATATTTTCTAGTAAAAAGGAGATCTAATAAAAGAGAAGACCCAGAATGAGGATTTGTCGGGGTTAAACCCCGAACAAATCCTTGTAGATTGACCGAAGGGTCTTTTCTTTGACCTCTTCCTTGTCATGACGGCCTATGGTTGTCATCCTTCCATTTTCAGGATTTACCCAAATCTCGTGCCGTCCTCCTTCTCGGAGCAAGTAACATCCTTGTTTACTTAGCTTCCTTTTCAATTCTGAGTACTTCATGATTTAAAAGATCTCTTTGTCTTATCGACAATGCAAAGGTAGCAAAAATGTTCCATATAAACAAATAAAAAGGTAACAATTTTGTTCCATTTAGAATTATTAACTAAATCATGGAAATGACAGTAACCATTTTCCCGGCATCAGGAAAATGGTTTGAATTGCTCCAGCCACGGCATGAAGACCTTTGATAAAGGTTTTCCGCAGTGGCTACCTCGTAATCCGCTGAATTTCAGGAAATTCAGCGGACGCCGTGAAAAAAGCAGTGCTTTTTTCTGCACCGGCAGCCCCCACCGCCCTGCGCAAGGCACGCAATTTCCTCGCACGAAAAAAGCGGAATATGTAATCGGGTGAGGATACGTTACGACGCCACGGCGAGCGTTTGCGGTAGTTGCGCACTCTTGAGTGATGCAATGCAATTGCATCTCTCAAACACCTTGCCCTGCCGTATGGCAGTCTGTGATATGCCCCATATTGCAGTCTGGCACACGGCCTTCCACACGACAACAAGCCATGTCCGGCACTCCCGGACATGGCTTGTTTCAGATGCCTGACAAGGCAGCCTATACGGCCACCTTGTCAAGTATCAGCTTAGATGCCTTCTCGACATCATTCATGACTGTAAGGATGAATGACGGCTCTTGCTTGAGCGCGGCAATCCACGAGTCAAGATAAGCTGCCGAGTTGGAAAGTATGCGGCTGTCAAACCCGAGCTCGTAGCTGACGCGTGCCGCACCCAGCTCTGCGACAAGCTCTTCCTTGGCGTACTTCTCACTGCCGAACCTGCCCTGCATGGAACGGTTAAGGCGGCTCTCGATGCCGGTGCTATGCACCATCTCGTGTATGAGCGTCGAATAAAACTCCTGGCCGTCGGCAAATACTTCAGCTTGCTTGCGGTGACGCTTGAATTGCTTCTTCATCGGCACTACGATACAGTCGGAACCTTGCGAATAGAACGCCCTGTCCGAAGGCTTGTCATGCTTGATAGGGCAAAGCCACGACTGCGTAGCGAGCATGCTGTCAATAGCGTCGTTACAGTACATGCCCTTATCGTCCGTCGAGTCCGCGGCGGTGGTGAACATGGCTTTCAGTTTCGCCATCTTGTCGGGCTGGGTTTCATCAAGGTTTGTTTGGGCGATGTTGAAGACCCTGTAAGACTTAAGCACAGGTATCCTGGAGCAATCGGCTCGCTCCGCATCGGACATGTTCCTGTATGTATCCTCGTCAATTGTCCTGTTGGCGGCGTCCCTGTAGATGTGTTCCCAGTATATTACAGGTGTCGATTTCTCACCTTTCTTTATATGTGCGTGCATCTTGTTGGCTTGGAGCATGGTGCAGTAAACCGGATATTCGTAATCGTTCATTGCGCTGGCGAGCAATAGCATCATGACGTTGCTTCCCTTGTAAGCCTTGCCGTTTATGTTCATAGGCGCACCCCCCTTCGGTGCGCCCAGCCATCCTTTTTCCCAATCACCAGCCTTCACTTGTTCCATGCGGTTAATCATCATTTCTGAAAACTGCTTTAAAATCCTTTCGTTTTGCTCTGTAAGTCTCATGTTATTAAGTTTTAAATGTTAGACATGTTTTTTTATCAGCCCATTACCTGGACGTCTATGTATGCGATGTTTATCATATCGCTTGAAGCAAGGTCTTCGGCGACGGCGCAAGCCTGAGAGCAGCTGTCTGCCATGATTTCGTAAGTTCTGCTTTCGTTGTCTTCGTCAGTCACTGTAACATTGTAGATGAGCTGGCTGAACTCTGCGAATTGTTTTCTGTTTTTCCTTGTAGGATAAGCGTTGTCGAATGTTGACATTAAAACTGATGTTGTCATATCTGTGAAATTTTTTAAGTTAGACATCGAATCGGCGCCCTGCGCTTCTTCATTTTTTACGTGCATAAGACACGAGCGACAGCAAGGCAAGAAAAGGCAAGGGACAGCCGTAAAAGTTTAGCCCCGTGCCTGGCAAAAAATCTTTTGCGGTGCCTGCTTAGCGGAAGAATTTTTGTAAAGTTTTACGAGATGAGTCGAAGGCGTACCCTTGCAGGATGCCGGTCGCCGTACCTTTGCAAAGGAAAAAATGAAGCGCAAGGCGAAGTTCGGTCGTACTTGGAAAAATCACAGATATGACATTGTCAGTGTCAACATAACGCTTATCAAGGAAAAACTGTTAACAATGCAGAAGCGGCTCACCGGAGAAGTGGAAGTAACTGACGATGACGACACCGGACAATGACAATGGCAGTAAGCTGCTCTTAAGCGAAGCCTGCCGAAGACTTCACAAGACAAGTAAAAACATTGCATGCACAGACGTACAAGTATAGGGATTGCGAAGTATGGCATTAAAACCTAATAACATGAGACTTACAGTGCAAACAGTAATGATGGTTCAGTAATGACGATTAACCGCATGGGACAAACTGAAGCTGGATGCAAGGAAGATGGGTGTGCGCATGGAAAGGGGCTGCAGCCCATAACGCCAAGGCCTGCAACGGAAGCACCATGGAAAACCGAGCCGGCCGTGAACGCATAAAAAAAACGCCCCATGCCTCACGGCACAGGACGCACAGAAAAGAAATCAGACACATTAATCCGGATAAACATTAGCCGAGCCGCCACGGGAGAAATAGACGGGGAAGAGCTCAACGCCGATGCACAGCGTGTCGAAAGCGTCGGAAAAGTCAGTACGGTGTTGCAGCAGGTCTTCATCGGTCTCAACCTCTTTCTCTCCCGACTTGTCCTTCTTGCCGTTCACCACCTCCGCCGACTCGATGGAAATGATAAGGTCTTCATTGTTGTCGCGGTTTATAAGTACCTGGTGCCGTGCCTTGCCCTTCAGCATGTTATTGACAAGCAAGTTCTTCTCGACATGGTTCATAGGGCGGCCGATGAATTTAGACGTCACCATCCACTTGTTGCGACGAAAGGCAGTTTCGACGATAACATACAGTTCGTTAGCCTTAATGCCTGTAACCGTTCCCTTGAATGTGGCGTCGTAGTAGAATACAATTAACTTGAGCTTGTGCCATTTATAATATTCGCACACGTCGTCTACGAGTTCGTTCAGTTTGCGGTCATACTTGGCGAAGAAAGACTTGAGCACCCTTAGCTTGCCGTCCTTAGGCTGGCCGACACAAACACAGTTGAAGTTTGAGTTGGCGTCGAAAGCGACGAAAAGGGGTAGGCTGCCGTCGAGGTCGCCGTCCATTCGGCAGTCCTCTTTCCGTAGCTTGTCAAAATCATAACGCATGTTGTCAAGGTAGGCTATGTCAGGGGCGGTATAGAGGTTGACGTCCTCGTCGAGCGCACCGTAGAAGCCGTCCTTGGCGACTCGTATCCTCTTGTTCAGGATGGCAGTGTCGAAAGTCTGTGGCGAAAGCTCCCTTTTCATGCGCCTGATAAAGTCTTCACCCAGCAAGTCGATATTCTCGAGTGTGGAGAACTCGACGTACAGAAGGCAATCACGGCGCATATTGTTGAGCACAGACCGCCATTGTGCCAGCTCACCGGCAAGGCGCATGGCTTCGGCTGTCGACAGTGCCATCCTCTTTTTTATTGTCCTTATCTTGCGGCAAACGAACCACACGGCGGAAACAAGTTCAGTGTTCATGTCCTCCTGGTACTTGAGGAACCATGAGCCCTTTTTTGTTATTGGCATGTCTGACGTTATCGTCATGCCGTGGTGCATGAAGAATTTTCCGAAAAGCGTCTGGTTGCCACGGTTAGCCGGGAAAGTCTCGTTGCGCAACTGGTCGGGGTCCAGGAACTTCGCTTCGTCCATGATAAGGTAATCGAGTGACATAGAGTTGCTCGTACCGGTGCGGTCCTGGCTTATGATGTTGCAGACCGCACCGTTATAGAAGGCTATTGTGTTCTCCCAGTTGGCCGGTTGGAAGTAAGGCTGTTTCCAGTGCAGCGCCTTCCATGGCTTTCGCCCGACGATGTAGTGCAGGTCGCGTTTGTAGCCCCAACGCTCAAGGTGTATGAGCATTGAGGGCAGTATGTTTGTAAGGCAGCGCTTGACAGACGGTGCGACGAAACCGCCTGAAGACCCCGGCATTCCCTGTACTCCGGTAAGCAATCTTCCTGCCTGTACGGCACCCTTGCCGAAGCCACGGCCGCAGACGGCAATTTCGTCGCGTGTGTTCATGGCGAGGAGAAACTGCTGTGCCTGGTTGAAATATTGAACGTCAGCCATTGCCTACCTCCTCGAAGTCCGCATTCTCGATCTGCATGTCGTCCTTCTTTCCATATTTACGCAGCATGTCTTCGATTTTCTTCCTTGACGTCTTCTTTGCGTCAGGAATGATGATACTGATATTATCGGTCATCTCGAAGGTTTGCGGTATAATCTGGTCGAGCTGCAGATCAATGGGGTCTTCCTTGTCCGTCTTGTTATTAAGTATAAGGTTCTTCTGCATGGACGCCACCGCACGCCATTCGCCGGCACGGCGTGCAGCTTTGTGGTCATTGATTATCATTGTATTGATTCGCCATCTCCAGAACTCCTTGTTAGACTGTTGCAAGTCGCCGATAAGGGCCTTGACAAGCTGTATGTCTTCGTAAGCTTGTGTCTTGCGGACGTTGAAAATACTTTGGTCGTACTCTACAAGGTCGGCAGTCTCTTTTGACGGGAACTGGAGCCAGTACGTGTAGAGACCGCGTAATCTCATTATGCGGTTGACAAAGGCTTCAGGAAGGTTCTCCTTCCTCAATTCCTCGACGTCCAACGGCAGCCTTTTGGCATACTCGTCTATGTTAATCGGTGCTTTCATTCTTCCATGTCGTCCAGCATCCTGTTTATGGCAGCGAAGCATGAGCGTATTGCTTCAGGTGACCCGGCGTTTGCCAGCTCGATGTTGTTACGCCTTATCTTGTCGGCGGTAGCGGACAATCCTCTAAGGAATGCCTTTCTTTCTTGACTTCCATGTATCGAAAGCTTGCTTTTCAGCGAGTCTTCGTCTACATCGAGCATGGCCGCTATCTGCGAAGGTGGCGTCAAGACGCGGGCAAGTTCTTCTATTTGTGGCATTAAATCATTTTCCATAGACTTTCAAACTGTCATTTATAAGCTTCTCCAGTCCGTCGTGCAGGGCATCGAACACTTCGGCATTTGTTGTGACTAGCGTACATTCCGCACGTCCACCGTAGGTGTTGTTCTGACTGGAATGGACAGACACGCTGAACGCACCGCCTGAAACGAGAACGACTTTAGAGTGGTTCTCGGCCAGGCAGATTCGTTCAAAGCAAGAGTGCATCAGCGTGTCAAGGCGGAAAGTTTTCTTGGAAGCCTTGAGGTCGGCTATCAGCGTGGCCGACCTTACCAGGCCTTTTTTCCTCAAATTGTAAAATGCGGAAAGAAATTCCACCGATGTTGAAAACGTCGATATTATGACATCAGACTGCCCGGTCTGCGACAATATCCATTCCAATACGCCGAAAGTGTGCAACCCACGGCCAAGATATGCTTGAGTCTCGCGCTCATTGATAGGTTTCAGGAGCGTGTCCGCTTTCATCGTACATGAATTCGAAGTTGTTTGCGTTAAGCCATTCGGCCAGCTCTCCGCTGATTGCCGCATTGTTCTCCATGAGTGTATCTACACGCTGTTGAATCTTCTCGTGCAGTTCGTTGATCTCGTCGGATTTGTCTCCAGCTTTAGCCAGTTCCTCATATTTTTTGCGGTTCCTGGATATGTAAGCACGTGCTGAAGATATGTTGATATCGTTGTGGCTAACGTTGTCTCCAGTATCCGCTTCGTAATTGTCATAAATTGCCATATCCTTCTTGTAAGCGGCATACGCTTCACTCATGAACTTCAGATATTCGTATCTGTCACATGGCATTTCCAATGTTTCGACGGTAGCCCTTGCCTCCTTGATTTTCTTGTAGCGCTGGGCGTTTATATCCCAAAGGCCTTGTATCTCTGGCGGAAGAGTGTCATGGTCGGCGCGTTTGCCCAGCTTCGGCTTGGAAGTGTCGGCCTGATCAGCGTCACTGTCTGATGTTTGCGGTTCACCTTCGTCAAGCATCCTGTCTATGTCGGAAGTGACTTTTTTGTCCATTTTCCGAACATCATTGAGTGTTAGTCCGTCAAGCCTGTATTTAAGATGCTTGTTGAGTTCATATATTACTTTCTTTTCGTGTCTCTTAGGATTTCGCACAACTTGTTGGAACAAAGCCTTGTTCTTATTTATTCGCAGAAGTAGCGTTGCTCCTTCTATGATCTGTTCGTCTGAACGTGTCTCGAGTAATAGAAACTCTTGTACTTTTTTTGTGAAATTCCGGTCTATCATAAGCGTTAATTATTTAATAAAAGCGGCGACGGCTTCACAGTCGTCACCGCCACGATTGGTTTATACTTAAAAAATAATTTAAATGGCAAATAAAATTATTCTTCGGGGCCCGGATCCGGCACAAGGTCGCCTGTCGCGCCGTTTATTTCTCCATCTGTTGTTAGAATTTTACCCGTATAGAAAGGAGCCGGGATAGTGTCTTCACAAGTAATGGTAAATGTGATGGCGTTGGTGTCCTCTGTCGTGCTTCCAGTGGCAAGAGCCGGGGAGACATCCGTATTGAACATGTTGTTGCCAATAAGCCTATACTTGCCGTTACGTTGTGGAACCAGGAATATAACGTCGTCGTTAATCATTTCCGAGGCTAGAGCCGTTTGTTTTTCTTCTGAACCTGGCACTACAGCCGTATAAGTGTTCTTGAAAAGATAAGCTCCGTAAGTACCGACACGTTCGCTTGCGATGTTGTTCTGGTTAGGTACGAGGTCTATTTTGGCCCACTTCTTGTCGGCAGCCAGCACGAAATCACCAGTGAGTTTTGCGACAGCTTCCAGTTGTTCAGCCTCACTGTCCGGCCATTCCGGCCATGTTGTTATATTGGCCTTTCGGATCATGAACATGTGGTTACGTGTACCCGGAAGACTCTTTTGGCCGCGGCATGACGGCAGGTCCTCGTAGAGATCCCTGTCGTCGGCGCATACAGTTGTACTCATATAAAATAGTTTTTAGTTTAAAATGAAAAATTAACCTCCGACTCCAGCTGCCGGTTCTGCTATCAGGAGTTTTTCAGGGGAAAGCGTTTCGAACTGGGCGCCGAAGAACATTGAAGCCACGAAGTCCAGCCAGAAGTGCGATTTAAGAGAGTTCCTTACTTCAAAGGTAACGCCGGCGCCGCTTGTGGCAATGCCTGCAAGAAGGTTGCTCCTCGGTGTTACCATTATGAAATCCTTAGGCACGCAAGACATGCCTATCATGGTGCAGCGTCCGTCAGACCCTTCGACAGTAGTCTTTTTGAACTGCTGGTTGTAAGGCAACGAACCGTGGTTGTCCTGGTACGAGCGTTCGTACAGCAACTTGTTGTCGTTGTTCATGAACATGTAAGTGTTCTGATCCTTGAGCTTGTTGTGCATTGCATCGTATATCTCGTTGACAATGTCTTCGGCGTTTTCACGGGTGATTGTTTCAATTTCCACCAGGTTCTGCTTTGCGGTAGAGATATTGCCGGCAGTCTTCTCCTTGTCGGCAATGGTCTTGAAGCCATCAAACAGGTCTGCCGTCGTAGTACCTTCGTTGTTTCTCTTAGCCGTGAAAATGCAGTCATACAGATGCTCGCCGAGCTTTCCCATGAGGAACGCGCACACCGCCTTGGTGATAGGCACTCCCTTGAGTCCGTCACCTTGTACGATGTTAGAACCGTAGATGCTTTGAACTACTGAATTAGGGTCGAAAGCCTTAACGCACGAACCCAGATATGTCTCGAGTTCGCGGCCTTTAACTGTTACATCGTTAGTATCCAGCTGCGTCGGGTTGTACGGTGCGAGCTGCATGTCTCCGTCAAGCTGTCCAACAGTTTCCTTGTATCTCACCCCCTGACGTACAGAAAGGTAGGGGAGGATTTTCCGCAGCCCGTACACCGGCATCATCAGAAGTTCTTTTCTGTACTTGACAAATGACTTGTTAAGCGTCTCCGGTGTTATTACAACTTCTCCTTGTGTATTAGCCATAATCAATCACTCATTACTGCATTAAACAATTTCATACCGGCTTCATTGTCGGCAATTTCAATCTCAGGCTCTTCAGCCGGGTTAGTGTCCGAATCTGCGCCCGGGGCGTCTTTCAGATTCTTGATAGTTTCTTCACTAGCTTCCAGTTTGTCCTCGAGGTCTTTAATCTTACCTTTGACTTCCGAAAGCTCATTGTTGACCTTTTCAAGGTCGGCATTGGCTTGTGTAGCCTTTTCTTCAAGCCCGGAGATGTGTTTGTCCAACTTCTCCATGTCTTCAACGGAAAGGCTGACGAACCCGTCCTTGTTTTCCAAGGCTTCATAGCCTAGTAAGGCGGCAACTTTTAAAAACTTTCCTTTCATAATAGATTTAGATGCCTGGTTGTTACGGAAATGCTCTTTGAGCCCCTGCCAGGTCTTTGCAAGGAAGCTCTCAGTTGGATTGCCTTCACTGTCAACGATGGTATTTTCGTTAATACCGTTTTTTTCAGGTAAGGCAGGTAAGCCAAATTCCTTAATTATGTTGTTTGAAAAAATATTGTCGGTCATGGCGACCAGTTTGGCATCTTCGTCAGCCCTTATTTCATCAACAAGTCCGAAGTTCTTCGCGTCTTCAGCTGTAAGCCAGGCTGCAGTTTTCATTTTTGCGAGACAGTCTTGTATCGTTTTGCCGGATTTTTCAGAATAGATAGACGCCATAAGGTCGTCTATTGTGTTCAGGTCATTGCGTTGTTTCTTGTATTTCGCAATGATATTGTCCAGTTCTTCCTTGTTTGCCATCCGCCATTCCATGACCGCAGTCGAGCAGTTATGTATGAGAATAAGCGAACCCTTAACCATGTCGACCGTTTTAGCTCCCATGGCGATAATAGTTGCGATTGATGCCGTCATTCCGACGATATGTGCGTGTACCTTCCCGTGGTCTTTAAAGGCCTGGTATATCTCCAGTCCTTCAGCCACGTCACCGCCAGGCGAACAGATTGCCACGTCTACATCTTTGTCCCTGTACTTGGATAGGAAAGAATCGATGTCATCGGCGGTGGTTCCCCACCACGAGCCGATAACGCCTTTTATCTTGAAATGGTAATTCATGCTAACTTCTTTTTGGCAAAGTTAGCATGGTGGGAATTCGCAAAAAATACTGTTAATTCCGAATATATGGAATGTTTTTGTTATCAGAATACGTTACAGTCAGCTCTCGGAGCTGGCTGTTGCTGTTGCCTGAAGAAAGATTCTGTGATTCGGTAATTACAGGATATGGCCTTTCGTTAGCTCCGATTAAAAGTTCCGAATTGTCTGCCAGCTTAACCTTATAAGCAGCCATTTGCGGATAATGCTGTCTGCAAAGTTCCCTG
>DGYMR06203__coassemble_796_pt1 | contig 29808 bp, 39 predicted proteins | sample DGYMR06203__metabat2_low_PE_044 | metagenome-assembled genome bin DGYMR06203
AATACCAATCATGATTATCAAAGAAATACCATTTCCTATTCCCTTATCTGTTATGCGCTCGCCAAGCCAAAGGACAAACATACTACCTGCAGCAAGAATTATAGTCGCAGCTATCATAAACAACGACCAATCAACCCCAGACGACAGTGCGCCATAGGCTTGCATCTTCAGGTTCATCAGGTAAGAAGGTGCTTGGAATAAAAGAATACCAACAGTCAATATACGTGTATACCAATTGATTTTCTTTCTTCCACTCTCGCCTTCACGCTGCATCTTTTGGAAATAGGGTACCGCAACAGCAAGAAGCTGCATCACGATGGAAGCAGAGATGTAAGGCATTATTCCCAATGCGAATATTGACGCATTTGAGAACGCTCCACCGGAGAACATGTCAAGCAGCGACATAAGACCGCCACTAGTTTGCGTCTGAAGTTTCTGCAACATTGACGGATCTATTCCCGGCAGAACCACGAACGATCCGAAACGATATATTGCCACAAACGCAATGGTGATGAGGATTCGCTGACGCAAATCCTCAATCTTCCAACAGTTCTTCAGTGTCTCAATAAACTTTTTCATTTACTTAGATTATAGTTGTGTTACCACCAGCTGCTTTGATAGCTTCTTCAGCTGTCTTAGAGAAGGCATGAGCTTCAACCTCAAGTTTTGCTTTAAGCTCACCGTTTCCAAGAATCTTCACAAGTTCCTTACCATTGGTAAGACCTGCCTCTTTAAGCTCGTTAAGTCCAATCTTAGTAAGATTCTTTGACTCAGCAAGCAACTGAAGAGTTGAAAGGTTCACTGCAAAATACTCTTTATGGTTGATGTTCTTAAAACCGAACTTCGGCACACGGCGTTGCAAAGGCATCTGGCCACCTTCGAATCCAATCTTTCTCTTGTAACCAGAACGAGCTTTTGCACCTTTGTGTCCACGAGTTGACGTACCACCGAGACCTGAACCAGGTCCACGGCCCAAACGGCGACGTGAATGCGTAGATCCTTCAGCTGGTTTCAAATTATTTAATTTCATAATTTTTCTCCTTTAAATGTAATTAAGTTACTCGATAACAGTCACCAAATGATGAACCTTCCTAATCATACCGCGAAGTTCAGGAGTGTCCTCACGCTCAACAACTTGTGATATCTTATGCAAGCCAAGCGCGGTAAGCGTACGCTTTTGGTCAACAGGAGCACCAATTTTGCTCTTTATCTGCTTAATCTTTATTGTTGCCATATCTTATTGTCTCCTTATCCTCTAAATACTTTTTCAAGACTTATACCACGAGTCTTGGCTATTGTATAGGCATCGCGCATCTGGCTCAATGCAACTATCGTAGCCTTAACAAGGTTATGAGGGTTAGATGAGCCCTTTGACTTTGCAAGCACATCCTTAACACCAACGCTCTCGAGCACGGCGCGCATAGCACCTCCGGCAACGAGACCTGTACCGGCTGCAGCTGGCTTCAAGAATACTTGAGCACCACCAAATGTAGCTTCTATCTCGTGGGGAACCGTACCCTTAAGAACAGGGACCTTGATAAGATTCTTCTTAGCGGCCTCGACACCTTTTGATATTGCAGCTGTCACTTCACCTGCTTTTCCAAGGCCCCAGCCGATAATTCCATTACCGTCACCGACTACAACAATAGCTGCAAACGTGAAGGTACGACCTCCCTTTGTAACTTTAGTGACACGGTTAATAGCAACCAACCTGTCTTTCAAATCAACGTCACTATTTATCTTTACTTTGTTCATTGCCATAATCGTTTAAAAATTAAGTCCTCCCTTACGGGCTGCATCAGCAAGCTCTTTGACACGACCGTGGTAAAGATAACCATTACGGTCGAATACAACTTTGGATATTCCAGCCTCAACAGCCTTCTTAGCAATAAGCTCACCAACCTTGGCAGCTTGCTCACACTTCGGCATAGCCTCCATACCGAGAGATGATGCTGAAACCAAAGTATTACCAGTCAAGTCGTTAATAACCTGAACATAAATCTGTTTATTGCTACGGAAAACACTCATCCTCGGACGTTCAGCTGTTCCGTTCACACGTTTACGGATTCTGAACTTTATCTTAATTCGTCTTTCTTCTTTCTTTGTTGTCATAATCGTAAAATATTAAAGTTACTTAGCAGCGGCAGTCTTACCAGACTTTCTGCGAATGACTTCGCCTTGGAACAATACACCTTTACCCTTATAAGGCTCCGGCATACGGAAAGAACGGATTTTTGCACAAATAAGTCCGAGCAACGCTTTATCGCAAGATTCCAATATGATGAGAGGGTTCTGATTCCTTTCAGACTTTGTTTCAACCTTAACCTCACTAGGCAGCTGGATGAATATCGGGTGAGTATATCCTAAAGCAAACTCGATAATATTTCCCTGGTTTGAAACGCGGTAACCAACACCTACAAGTTCGAGAACTTTCTTGTAACCTTCGCTTACACCAACTACCATGTTGTTAACAAGCGCACGATAAAGTCCGTGGAATGCCTGCTTCTGCTTGTAATTAACAGGACTGTTCTCATCAATTTCAAACAGAATGTGGTTGTCTTCTATCTTGACGATTATCGAAGAATCAACTTTCTGAGAAAGTTCGCCCTTAGGACCCTTAACGTTAACAACACCATTATTGAGAGTAACTGTAACTCCAGCGGGAATACTGATTGGCAATTTACCTATTCTTGACATATTTCAATCCTCCCAATTAATATACGTAGCAAAGAACCTCGCCACCTATCTTAAGTGCTGAAGCTTCCTTGTCAGTCATTACACCTTTGGATGTAGACAAAATCGCGATGCCCAATCCGTTAATTACTCTCGGCATGTCCTTATACCCAGTATACTTACGCAAACCGGGAGTTGACACTCTCTTCAAACACCTAATGGCGTTTTCTTTTGTTGCAGGGTCATACTTCAAAGCAACCTTGATTGTACCCTGAGGGCCATCCTCAACGAACTTGTAGTTCAGGATGTAACCTTTCTCGAAGAGGATTTTAGTAATCTCTTTCTTCAAGTTTGAAGCTGGTACTTCGACAACACGGTGGTGAGCCATAATCGCGTTTCTCAACCTCGTCAGATAATCTGCTATTGGATCTGTCATAAAATATAATGTTTAATTAATCGGGACTGCCCCGACAATATTAAATAAAAATGCTTCTCTGCGGAATTTACCAGCTCGCCTTCTTAACTCCAGGAATGAGACCAGCTGATGCCATCTCACGGAATTGGATACGTGAAAGGCCGAACTGACGCATATATCCCTTCGGACGTCCCGTTATCTTGCAACGGTTGTGCAAACGAATAGGATTGGCGTTGCGAGGAATGCTCTGCAGCTTCCTGGCAGCCTCATAAGCTTCAGCAGGGTCATCAGAAGTAGCGATGATTTTCTTCAAAGCCGCACGCTTCTCGGCATAACGTGCGACAAGCTTCGCACGCTTAACCTCGCGGGCCTTCATTGATTCTTTTGCCATATCTATTAATCGTTTTTAGCGTTCTTGAAAGGTAAACCAAATGCCTTAAGCAGAGCATATCCCTCTTCGTCAGTCTTAGCAGATGTAACGAAAGTGATATTCATACCCTGAATCTTGTCTATCATGTCGATATTGATTTCAGGGAAAATGATTTGCTCCTGCACACCGAGAGTGTAATTTCCACGGCCGTCGAACTTGCTCTCGATACCCTTGAAGTCACGGATACGCGGGAGTGCGATGCGGATGAGTTTCTCAAGGAACTCATACATACGCTCACGGCGCAAAGTAACCATAACACCAATAGGCATCTTCTTACGGAGCTTGAAGTTTGCTATATCCTTCTTAGAATATGTAGCAACGGCCTTCTGGCCAGTTATCGTTGTAATCTCGTTAATAGCTACATCAATGACTTTTCTGTCCTGAGTAGCCTCGCCAAGACCCTGGTTTACAACAATCTTCTTCAGGACAGGAATCTGCATTGTAGAAGAATAGTTGAACTGCTTCTGAAGCGCAGGAGCTATGGTCTCCTTGTAAACTGTCTTTAATTCAGCTGTATTCATTATTTGATTTCCTCCCCTGATTTTTTAGCGATACGAACTTTCTTGCCGTCCTCGGTTCTCTTGATTGCAATACGTGTAGCCTTGCCGCTCTTCGGATCAATCAGGCTCAAGTTTGAGACGTGTATAGGCGCCTCTTGCTTAATTATGCCACCTTGCGGATATTTAGCGCTTGGCTTCATGTTCTTAGAAACCATGTTGACACCTTCAACAATGGCTCTCTGCTTCTCAACCAAAACCTTAAGCACCTTTCCGGTCTTGCCCTTGTCCTCACCGGCCAAGACAATAACCGTATCATTTTTCTTTATATGCAACTTGTTCATTACTTTTTCACTTTTAATGGTTAAAGAACCTCCGGTGCCAAAGAAACGACTTTCATGTTTACCGCACGAAGCTCACGTGCCACAGGGCCGAAAATACGGCTACCACGAAGCTCGCCTGCGTTGTTAAGCAAAACACACGCATTGTCGTCAAAACGTATATAAGAACCGTCGGCACGGCGTACTTCCTTCTTTGTGCGTACAATCAAAGCCTTAGATACTGCACCCTTTTTCAAATCACTTGACGGGATGACGTTCTTGACAGCAACGACAATTATGTCACCCACACTTGCATAACGACGACGCGTACCACCAAGGACGCGAATGCACAAAGCCTCGCGTGCGCCGCTGTTATCACATACTGTAAGTCTTGATTCTGCCTGTATCATAATTACTTAGCTTTTTCAATTATTTGAACTAATCTCCATCTCTTTGTCTTACTCAAAGGACGGGTCTCCATAATGAGCACTGTATCACCTACATTTGCCTCATTCTTTTCATCATGTGCATGGTATTTCTTTGTCTTCTGGACGAACTTACCATATATAGGGTGCATTTCCTTGAACTTAGCGGCAATAACAATGGTTTTATCCATTTTGTTGCTTATAACGACACCCGTTCTAGTCTTTCTTAAATTTCTCTTTTCCATCTGAACCATTGTTATTTATTAAGCTCCCTTTCGCGGAGAACTGTTTTCATGCGCGCTATGTCACGACGAGCAGCCTTAATCTGAGATGGATTCTCTAACGGCGTGATTGCGTGATTCAACTTCATCTGATGGTAATTTGCGACCGCAGTCTCAAGCCTCTCTACCAAATCCTTGGTTTCAAGCTCTTTTACTTCTTTAATCTTCATAATCAAGCGTTTTTATCGTAATCACGTCTAACAACAAACTTTGTCTTAACAGGCAACTTCTGTGCAGCAAGACGGAGAGCCTCTTTAGCCACGTCAAAAGGTACGCCTTCAACTTCAAAAAGAATGCGTCCGGGAGTCACAGGAGCTACCCATCCTGCGGGGTCACCCTTACCTTTACCCATTCGGACATCAGCAGGTTTGCGGGTTATAGGTTTATCTGGGAAAATACGGATCCATACTTGGCCTTCACGCTGCATATAACGGTTGACAGCGACACGGGCTGCTTCAATCTGGCGGCTGTCCAACCATTTAGCTTCAAGTGTCTTGATGCCAAACGATCCGAAAGCCAATTGTGTACCCCTGTGGGCGTTGCCTTTATTGCCACGCCCGTCTTGAGGTCTTCTATATTTTACTCTTTTTGGCTGTAACATGATAGCTTCTTTCTTTAACGGTTATTGTTTCTCTTACGGTTTACTCTTGATTTGCCGTTAGAGCGTCCGCCCTGCTTCTCCTGCGCGAAATTAATTGTAAGATCACGCTTCTCGTAAACTTCGCCGCGGCAAATCCAAACCTTGATGCCCAACAGGCCGACCTTGGTCAAAGCCTCAGCCTGGCAGTAGTCGATGTCTGCACGGAATGTATGCAAAGGTGTACGTCCCTCTTTATACATTTCCTTACGGGCCATTTCAGCTCCATTCAGACGTCCGGTTATCTGTACCTTGATACCTTCAGCTCCTGCACGCATTGTGTTAGCTACAGCCGTCTTTATAGCACGACGGTATGCCATCTTACCTTCAATCTGGCGAGCGATGTTATTAGCAACAATTGACGCATCCAGTTCAGGTTTCTTTACTTCATAGATATTGATCTGAATCTCCTTATCGTAAAGCTTTTTCAGCTCTTCCTTCAATTTATCAACATCCTGGCCGCCTTTACCTATTACAAGACCCGGGCGGGCAGTACATATTGTGATGGTGACGAGTTTCAATGTGCGCTCAATGACGATACGAGATACACTGGCTTTAGCCAAACGTTCGTTCAGGTATTTACGGATTTTCATATCCTCAACAAGGTTGTCTCCAAAGTTCTTACCACCGAACCAATTTGAATCCCAACCTCTGATAATACCGAGACGGTTGCTTATCGGATTAACTTTCTGTCCCATTCTGCTTCTTATTTTTCGTCATTAGTTTTGGCATCAACAAACAATGTCACATGGTTACTGCGTTTGCGAATCCTATAACCACGTCCCTGGGGTGCGGGTCTCATACGCTTCATCGTAACACCTTCGTCAACGAACACTTTAGATATATAAAGTTCACCATCTTCTGCCTTGCGGTCATTCTTGACCTCCCAGTTCGCGATGGCAGAGCGGAGAAGTTTCTCAACATCAGCTGCTGCTGCCTTCTTCGAGAACCTCAAGACTCCAAGAGCGCGATTTACTTCCATACCACGTATCATGTCAACGACATAACGCATCTTACGCGGAGAAGAAGGCACGCCTCTGAGCTTTGCGAAATACAATGTTTTACGGGCTTCCTTAATTTTTTCAGCCGCTATTTTTTTTCTTGCTCCCATTATATTGTCTTTTTATTTTTCAATGGTTAGCCTGCTTTACTTCTTATTACCTGCATGACCGCCGAAGCGACGAGTGAGAGAGAACTCACCAAGCTTGTGGCCGACCATATTTTCGGTAATGTAAACAGGAATGAATTTATTTCCGTTATGAACTGCAACGGTGTGGCCTACGAAATCAGGTGATATCACCGAAGCTCTGGCCCATGTCTTAACAACACTCTTCTTGCCACTCTCGTTCATCGCGAGAATCTTCTTCTCGAGTGACACGTTAATATATGGACCTTTTTTTAATGAACGACTCATAATTTACACTAGTTAACTTGATTATTTCTTATTAGCTCTTTCAATGATATACTTGTTAGAAAGCTTCTTAGGAGCCCTAGTCTTGAGACCCTTAGCGTACAAGCCCTTGCGTGAACGCGGATGTCCTCCTGACTGGCGTCCTTCACCACCACCCATCGGGTGATCGTGCGGGTTCATAACAACACCACGGTTGTGAGGACGACGACCAAGCCAACGAGAGCGTCCTGCCTTACCAGATTGCTCAAGAGCGTGATCTGAATTGCCCACACTACCTACAGTAGCCTTACAAGCACTGAGAATCTGGCGAGTCTCACCAGAAGGGAGCTTAACTACACAATAACTGCCTTCACGAGAAGTCAACTGAGCGAAATTACCAGCCGAACGAACGAGCAGCGCACCCTGTCCCGGACGCAATTCAATGTTGTGAATTACAGTACCGACAGGTATGTTTGCCAAAGGAAGCGCGTTACCAATCTCAGGCGCCGCGTCCTTGCCAGACATAAGGGTTGCACCTACCTGCAGTCCGTTAGGAGCAATAATGTAACGTTTTTCACCATCAGCATAATACAACAAAGCGATACGAGCCGAACGGTTCGGATCGTATTCGATTGTCTTAACTACAGCTGGAACACCATCTTTCTCACGCTTAAAGTCGATGAAACGATACTTTCTCTTATGACCACCACCGAGGTAGCGCATGGTCATCTTACCAGTATTGTTTCGACCGCCGGTAGAACGTTTACCATAAACGAGAGACTTCTCTGGTACGGATGCAGTAATCTCCTCGAACGTACCAATAATCTTGTGTCTTTGACCCGGAGTTACCGGTTTAAATTTACGTACTGCCATTTTTTATTTTAGATATTGCTGTAAAAATCAATTGTGTCGCCCTCTTTCAGGGTAACGATTGCCTTCTTGTATGCGTTTTTCTGGCCTCTGATCAGTCCGGCCTTAGTATAGCGGGCAGAACGCTTGCCTGCATAACGCATAGTATTTACGTCTTCAACCGTAACATTATACAGACTCTCGACTTCTTTCTTAATTTGGAGTTTGTTAGCCTCAGGACGTACAATGAAGCCGTAGCGGTTAGGCCACTTGTCTGTAATCTTGGTCATCTTCTCAGTGACCAATGGTTTTATGATAAATGCCATATACTTTTCTCCTTGTTTACTTGTTTAAGATTTCGTCGATAGCCTTCAGCGAATTCTCAGTCATGACAACCACGTCAGCATCCAAAACCTTATAGGTGTTCAGAGTTGAAGCTGGCATCACAACGGTGCGCTGCAAATTACGAGCCGACAAATATACGTTTTTATTTGTTTCCGGCAAAAGGAACAGCAATTTCTTGCCTTCAACTTTAAGATTTTTAGTAATATTTACAAAATCTTTTGTCTTTGGAGCGTCAAGATTGAAATCTTCAACAACAATTATCGAATCTTCCTTAGCCTTATATGACAAAGCGCTCTTACGTGCAAGGATGGTAACCTTATGGTTAAGTTTTATGCTATAGTCGCGAGGTGTCGGACCAAATACGCGGCCACCACCTCTGAGCAACGGTGAGTTGATATCACCACGGCGAGCACCGCCGCCGCCCTTCTGGCGTCCGAGCTTGCGGGTAGAACCTGCATGCTCGCTTCTTTCCTTTGACTTAGCCGTTCCCTGGCGCTGAGCAGCCATATAGCGCTTTACGTCGAGATAAAGAACATGGTCGTTTGGTTCAATTCCGAAGATAGATTCGTTTAACGTAACCTTTCTCCCAGTGTTTTCACCTTTGATATTTAATACGTTAATTTCCATTATTTCTCAATTAAAACGGTTGAACCTTTGCAACCAGCAACACTACCTTTCACAAGGATGAGGTTATGCTCCGGTATTACTTTTAACACTTTGAGGTTTTGGGTTGTAACCCTGTCACCACCCATCTGGCCGGCCATGCGCATTCCCTTGAACACCTTTGCAGGATAAGAACATGCACCGATAGAACCCGGCTTGCGGGCGCGGTCGTCCTGACCGTGAGTACTCTGGCCTACACCACCGAAGCCATGACGCTTCATTACACCCTGGAAACCTTTACCTTTAGAGGTACCAACAACGTCAACGAAAGTTGCATCGTTGAAGATTTCGACAGTGATGGTGTCACCGAGGTTGTACTCCTCGTCAAACTTGAACTCGGCCAAGTGTCTCTTCGGTGTTGTTCCAGCCTTCTTGAATATGCCCTGCATAGACATGGTGGTGTTCTTTTCCTTAGCCTCACCAAAGCCTAACTGCACAGCCTTATAACCGTCCTTCTCAACGGTCTTAACCTGGGTAACAACACAAGGACCAGCTTCGATAACAGTGCACGGCACGTTCTTGCCGTCGGCACTGAAAACGGATGTCATTCCGATTTTTCTTCCAATTAATCCTGGCATTTCAATTATTATTAAAAATTAAACTATACTTTGATTTCAACCTCTACACCGCTGGGCAACTCAAGTTTCATGAGAGCGTCAACCGTCTTTGCAGTAGAACTGTAAATGTCAATAAGGCGCTTGTAATCGCTCAACTGGAACTGCTCACGAGACTTTTTGTTAACGAAAGTACTGCGGTTTACAGTAAAAATACGCTTGTGTGTAGGGAGTGGAATAGGACCGCTTACAATTGCGCCGGTTGCCTTCACAGCCTTCACGATTTTCTCTGCTGACTTGTCAACCAATTTGTGGTCATAAGACTTTAGCTTGATTCTGATTTTCTGACTCATGTTTTTGACTTTAATTTATAATTTTAAATCAACAAGAGAAGAGGTACGCCCGTTAAGAGTCATTCGCTAACGTGGCGCCTCATTCTCTTTATAGTTTATCGGATTATACCAAATCTACGCGGCCCTTTATTTCCTCAAGCACAGTCTTTGCGATTGAGCTTGACAGAGGTGCGTGGTGATCGTACTCCATAGAGCTTGTTGCACGACCTGAAGTAATGGTACGCAGTGCGGTTACGTAGCCGAACATTTCTGCCAGCGGAACCATAGCCTTGATGATGCGGGCGCCGCTACGTGTCTCGTCCATGCCTTCTACCTGTCCGCGACGCTTGTTCAAGTCGCCGATAACGTCACCCATGTTCTCTTCAGGAGTTACGACCTCGAGCTTCATGATAGGCTCCATCAGCACGGGACCAGCCTTGACGCAAGCGTTCTTATAAGCATTGATTGCTGCGATTTCGAAAGACAACTGGTCTGAATCTACCGGGTGGAACGAACCGTCGAGCAGAGTAACCTTAAGGCTGTCCATAGGATAACCGCCGAGCACACCGCTCTTCATTGCAGTCTCGAAGCCCTTCTGAACTGACGGGATGAATTCCTTAGGAATGTTACCGCCCTTCACCTCGTTGATGAACTGCAGTCCGCCTTCCTTGTAATCCTCGTCGATAGGACCAACGTTTACTATGATGTCGGCAAACTTACCGCGACCACCACTCTGCTTCTTGTAAACCTCGCGCAGGTTGACAGTCTTGGTGATAGCTTCCTTGTAGTTAACCTGAGGCTTACCCTGGTTACACTCAACCTTGAACTCTCTCTTCAGACGGTCGAGGATGATGTCGAGGTGAAGCTCACCCATACCTGAGATTACGGTCTGGCCGCTCTGCTCGTCAGTATGAACGGTGAATGTCGGGTCTTCCTCTGCAAGTTTTGCAAGACCGATACCCAGCTTGTCAACGTCTGCCTGGCTCTTCGGCTCAACTGCGATACCGATAACAGGGTCAGGGAATGTTATTGACTCGAGTACGATAGGATGGCCTTCGTCGCAAAGCGTATCACCGGTGCGGATATCCTTGAAACCAACGCCTGCACCTATATCGCCAGCATCGATGGCCTCCATAGGAACCTGCTTGTTAGAGTTCATCTGGAACAGACGGCTTACACGCTCCTTCTTGCCAGAACGAGTATTGTAAACGTAAGAACCAGCCTCTACCTTACCTGAATAAACGCGGAAGAATACCAAGCGGCCTACATACGGGTCAGTTGCGATCTTGAATGCAAGAGCCGAAGTAGGAGCTTCCTCTGACGGCTTGCGGTCTTCCTCTTCTCCAGTTGTCGGGTTGGTACCTACGATATTCGGAGTGTCAAGAGGTGACGGAAGGAATGCGCAAACATAGTCGAGCAGGGTCTGAACGCCCTTGTTCTTGAACGAAGAACCGCAAAGCATAGGAGTACACTGCATTGCGAGAGTACCCTTGCGGATTGCAGCTATGATTTCCTCTTCAGTGATAGAGTTAGGATCATCGAAATATTTCTCCATGAGAGCCTCGTCATACTCGGCTGCAGCCTCGAGGAGCTTTCCTCTCCACTCGTCAGCCTCGTCCTTGAGGTCAGCAGGGATATCGTCAATCTCATATTCTGCACCCATTGTCTCGTCGTGCCAGTAAATGGCCTTCATCTTAATCAGGTCAACGAGTCCCTTGAAAGTTTCCTCGCTGCCGATAGGAACGACAAGTGATACAGGGTTTGCTCCAAGTACGTCCTTCATCTGGCGGAGAACGTCAAAATAGTCGGCACCCGAACGGTCCATCTTGTTGACATAGCCAAGACGCGGAACGTTGTACTTGTCAGCCTGGCGCCATACAGTCTCTGACTGCGGCTGAACGCCGCCCACAGCACAGTAAGTTGCCACAGCTCCGTCGAGCACACGCAGAGAGCGCTCAACCTCGGCGGTAAAGTCAACGTGTCCCGGAGTGTCAATCAAGTTTATCTTAAACTGCTTGTTGTTGTATTGCCAATAACAAGTAGTTGCAGCAGAAGTAATAGTAATACCACGCTCCTGCTCCTGTGCCATCCAGTCCATTGTAGCGGCACCGTCATGAACCTCGCCAATCTTGTGAGTCTTACCTGTGTAGAACAGGATACGCTCAGAAGTTGTCGTCTTACCGGCATCGATGTGGGCCATGATACCGATATTGCGGGTCAAATGTAAATCTTGCTTTGCCATGTTTCTTTTTACCTAACTATTTTTAAAACCTGAAGTGAGCGAATGCACGGTTAGCCTCAGCCATGCGGTGCATGTCTTCCTTACGCTTGAAAGCGCCGCCCTGATTGTTGTAAGCGTCCATGATCTCAGCAGCCAGCTTGTCAGCCATAGTCTTGCCGCCGCGCTTGCGTGCGAAGTTGATCATGTTCTTCATAGAGATGCTCTCCTTGCGGTCGGGACGGATTTCCGTAGGCACCTGGAAGGTTGCACCACCGATACGGCGGCTCTTAACCTCTACCTGCGGAGTGATGTTGTCAAGGGCTGTCTTCCATATTTCAAGGGCAGACTTCTCCTCATTGCCCATCTTCTCCTTTACGGTATCCAATGCTTTGTAGAAAATCTCATAAGATGTATTCTTCTTTCCGTCATACATCAGATGATTTACGAACTTTGAGACCTTTTGGTCGTTGTAAACCGGATCCGGAAGGATCACACGCTTCTTTGGTTTTGCTTTTCTCATTTCTTTTGAAATTAATTCTGCATGGGGCTGTTCACTTGTCTTCAGCGTCCCCTCCGGGACTGCTTACTCAACCTTTATAACAAATCTCCAGCAAAACGTTTAAATAAAATGTCTGTTGTCCTTTTACTTTAAAGACTTATTTACTTCTTGGCTTTCGGGCGCTTAGCTCCGTACTTTGAACGGCGCTGTGTGCGGTTAGCTACGCCTGCGGTGTCAAGAGTACCGCGAACGATGTGGTAACGTACACCGGGAAGGTCCTTCACACGACCGCCACGTACCAGTACGATAGAGTGCTCCTGAAGGTTGTGTCCCTCTCCCGGTATGTAAGAGTTAACTTCCTTCTGGTTTGTCAAACGAACACGGGCAACTTTACGCATTGCCGAATTAGGTTTCTTCGGGGTTGTTGTGTACACACGAACACATACGCCACGACGCTGCGGACATGAGTCCAAAGCCGGCGATTTGCTCTTGTCAACAAGCGCCTTTCTACCTTTTCTTACCAATTGTTGAATTGTAGGCATTGTTGTTAATTTTTAGTTATATATTGTTTTGTTATTTTCTATCTTTAAGCAACAATCTGAAACACAGACCATTTTGGGCTGCAAAGGTACGAATAATTATTTAAATCACCTAATTATAAGAATTTCAAATCACGGACATTACCACTTTATTTAAATAATATAATATTCGTTTTAATATTTTAACTTAAATCATCCCTAAACAACCCGGACATTGTTGTTCCCAAAATGTTATTGTAATATACAATTAACGTGTTTTTATTCTCACATGGTAAAGACGAAGGCAGACTTGCTACGGTAACCGACCGGCACAACAAGCCTCATCCTTCACTTTTCTGCATGTGCGCGTATGCAAGCAGGAGCCGGCATCATAACCAATAACCTGCGGCACCGGCACAACCGGCAGCGGCGCCTGGCTACACACCTCAACCTGCCACGGTGATTACGGCAAAGAAGGATGCATGGGCCGGATAAAAAAGACAAAGCCCATTAAGGCGCTGGCACCTTAATGGACTAATTATGATGTAAAATTCGGCATTACGCCTCGCCCTTGTTTATATTGAAAGGAGCTATCGTGCCCTTTTCCTGCTGCGGCAGCTTAATCGGACCGAAAGCGTTCTCGTACCTTACTATATTGTCCTTCAACGCCATCAACAGGCGCTTTGCGTGCTCGGGTGCAAGCACCACGCGCGACTTTACCATTGCCTTGGGCACACCCGGCAGTATGCGCGCGAAGTCGAGCACGAAGTCTGAACTTGAGTGGGTTATGATTGCGAAGTTGGCGTATTCTCCCTGAGCCACTTCCTGGGGCAGCTCTATCTGGAACTGCCCTTGCTGCTGTTTGTTATTGTTATTTTCCATTGTTCTTATATATATATTAATAAGGTATAATCAAGTTTCCATCCGCACGCCGCACGTCCACCGGCCGGTTTCACCAAGCGCGCGCCGCACAAAACAATGCAAAGATAATCCTTTTTATCCGAAAAAACAAGATTTATAACAATTCTTTCAACAAAATGTCATCTCAGCTCGATCATCCACCCTAACGAATCCAGCCCTCTCCTGTCAAGCTCGATTTTCCTGCAGAACATACGGTGCTTCACAATCGTATCCCATGGCACGTTGAAGAAAACGGAATCGCTAATGAAATAAAAGCGCAAACGCCCGTCACGGCTCATTTCAAAAGAATTTTCTGCCAGCGGTCGGCGCAAGTGCGACTCCGGCAGAATGTAATAATCCGTCTTCACCACGCCCTTTTTATGCTCGTCAAAGGATTTCAACGACGCCGAACATACGCTGCCGTCACGCTGACCATCCTCATCGAAGCCCGTAACATAACAGACATAGCAGCTGTCAGTGAAGTTTACAAGCATTACACCCGACCGCCGGGAAGGATAATCCGGCAACAACTTATCCGCCGACGCAAGCAACAGGTATGCGCCCATTATCAGCAACAAACATGACTCTACCACCCTACGCATATTGAAACAAAGCAAAATTCATCTTACTTCAACCATCCAGTCGAGCGAATCCATCACTGCGGCCGAATAAGTATACTTTTTATCGTACATTTGATATTTTACAATCGTGTCCCAAGGATTGTTGAAAAATACGGAATCCCGTACGAAGAAAAACCTCACCTTGCCGTCGGGGCTCCTCCTGAACAATCCGCCCGGATCTTTAGCCAAAAAACTGAGACGGCCGAAATCCTTACCTCTTACGTAATGATCGTTCGATTCGTCCGCTATCGCAAGCTTATTTTCATCAAAGCTCTTATAATAATCGTAATTCAGACTGTCGCCCGACGACTTCAAAGAATCGTCAAACGAATAGTAAACCACGTAATTCTTGTCGGAATAATTGACAACAACCACACTGCTGACAAAATCGCAACAAACAAATACCGACAATAAAACTACAATATATATACCCCTCATTCTAACCAACTAAAATATAGGTAACGATTTCGCAATATTCACTCCAATTCACGGCTGATGAACTTACCTGTCTTAACCTTACTAACAATTTCCCTATAGGGGTATACCCAACCAAGGTCGTAGCCACGGATGGCATCGGTCTGCTCACCTATGAACACATGCTCCTTGTTCAGCTGCCATACATACCACCTGTATGATTTCGTCATTTGACTATAATCGCCCTCACTGAAAAGCTTGAACATGATTTTATCAGGTTCGCCTATATTCTTGCTTTTACCTACCTTATACCATGCGCCGGCGTCTATGCCCACACGGAGTATCGTATGGGCATAAAAATAAACCTCGTCATTGACTATTGCCTCTATGTCGGGAACATAGTCGATTGGGTAACGCGTCTTGAACACGCGGATTACGGAACTGTTCAGCTGCGTCAAGTCGTTGGCGACATACTGAAAATAACATTTGTATTGATTATCTACCTCAATACAAAACACATAACCGATTTTTGTAACTATTCGCTTTGCCATTTTATCCTGCCACCAAACTTAACTCCGGCTGTAAAATTCACAGCCGGAGATAAAACCATTATTACCGCTCACTCCAGTACTCGGATGGCGAACTTGCCGGTTTTTATCTTACTTACAATATCTATATACGGAACCACCCAACCAAGGTCGTAGCCACGGATGGCATCTGTCTGCTCGCCTATGAACACATGCTCCTTGTTCAGCTGCCATACATACCACCTGTATGATTTCGTCATTCGGCTATAATCGCCCTCACTGAAAAGCTTGAACATGATTTTATCAGGTTCGCCTATGTTCTTGCTTTTACCTACCTTATACCATGCCCCGGCGTCTATGCCCACACTGAGTATCGTATGGGCGTAAAAATAAACTTCGTCATTGACTATCGCCTCTATGTCAGGAACATAATCCATTGGATAATGTGTCTTGAACACGCGGATTACCGAACTGTTCAGCTGCGTCAGGTCGTTGGCAACATACTGAAAATAACATTTGTATTGACCATCTATCTCAACACAAAACACATAACCGATTTTTGTAACTATTCGCTTTGCCATAATTTCATCTATTTAAATGCCACAACTTTCTCTTTTGTTTTCATATAATCGTATTAAAACATATTATGAACAAGCTCCATAATAACAAATGCAACGAAGGCTATGATTTTTCATCTTCTACGCCGTACAATGACCTATTATTTATGTGCTTTTCTTATACAAGTCACAAATATAAGGATTTTTTCCTGCCAAGCAAAGTTATCAAGCCAGAAAAAACCGGTTAATCGGTAGAATATTACAAAATGAACATTTCCGCGCCATGCTAAAGTAAAAACTTTTGACAAAGTATTTTTGTGAAATAGAAAAAGAATGTTGCCAAACAGTGACGTTTCTGCCCTTTTGCAGCCATCGAGTAAACTATTACAATGCAAAAGATAGCCTTTGATGATGCAAAAGACGGCTGTTTGCACGGCAAAAGACGACCTTTTGCACTATAAAAACAGCTTGTTTGCCGGCACAAAGCAGGCGGTTTCCGCCTAAAAACGGCCTGTTACGACACTTCCGCAGGCGGAGACCTCATGTAAAAGACTGGATGTCAGGCAGTTAATTTTGCATCGTATTTTTGCATGAATCACGGGCGGAGGCAACTTCATACGCAAAAGCCGCGCTCCCGGAGCCTTAACCGGAAACACGGCTTTTGCCGCCATAGTACAAAATGAACATTTTACATAAACCGTCAGTCGGCTGCCAGCTTCTGGTAAACCGACGGGGGCATGCCCATCACCTGGCGGAAGGCGCGGTTGAAACTTGACGCGTTGCGGTAGCCCAGGCTCTCGTAAATGCCCTGTATGGTGATGTTACCGTAATGCTCCTTGTCGCGCAGTCGGCGGCACGCTTCGCGCACGCGGAACTCGTTAAGCAGTGTCTTGAAGTTCTTGCCGTAGCTGCTGTTTATCACCCACGACACGTACCTTGTGTTCGACTCGACGCTCCTGGCAAGCACTGCCAGGCTGAAATCGGGGTCGGTAATTATTTCTATATTTCCGAAAATCCTCTCTATCTTTTCCAAAAGCAATGCTGCCTGTGCGCTGTCGAGCATCAGAGGTGCATCGGCATTATCGTCCTCCTCCTGCTCGTCTTCAATTTCTATCCGTGGCGGAACGCCCGGATGTATATGCGGGCGCGGCGTCGACACCACCCCGCACTTGTCGTCCTCGATGTCGCGCTGCACAAGCAGGCGTTGCGCCCGGCGCAGCCTGTGGTAAGCATACCATACCGTGACGGATGCCACGACTGCCAGAAACAGCAACAGCGCAAGGACCACAAGGGCGTCAGACTGCTTTGTTATCACTCCGCTTAGCCATGTTATGCGCTCGCCGTTAAGGCTGTCCTTGTAGACGTCGAGACGGTTGCGCACGATGTAAAACCGCTTGGCGTTGAACACCGAGTCAGACAACGACAAGGCTTTCGCACGGTATGCTTTCGTCTCGTCAGCCCGTCCCAGGCCGCCCCACGCATCTGACATTATGTAGAGCGCGTTTATCATAAGCTCGTCGTCACCCAGTTTTGCCGACAGCTCCATGCACAGCCTGCCGTATTCCAGCGCCTCGTCATACCTGTCAAGCTTCACAAGCACGTTGCCAATCTCGCTTATCTGCACCAGCCTGTAGGCGTCGCCCATCGCGTTTCGTTCAACGAAGCACAACGTCCTGTAATGAAAGTCAAGGGCAGAGTCAAGTTCGTTGCGCGCCTGCAATATGCGCGCGCGGTTATATAAGAGGTAATAGTCCTGGTTTACGCTATCCTTCATCTTCACCTTCCGCTCGAGCGCGTAATACTCTTCGGCCTTGGCCACGTTGCCGAGCCTGCAATACGTGCCCACGATGTTTGAGAGGAAACGCCCCTGCATGTCGGCGTTGCCGCACTTGCAGGCAATGTCGTAACCTGCGAGCGAATATGAAAGACTGCTGCTGTTATCGTTGAAGCTGTTGTAAATGTTCCCTATATAACCCATGCAGGCCATCATCGACAGGCTGTCCTTGTCTGCCCCGGCCATCTCGAGTCCGGTTATGAAGCCCTCCAATGCGTTAAGGTAGCGCCCGTCATAAAAGTCCTTTCTCGCCACATCAACCACCGACCCGGCACGGCTGCCGCCGTAAACGGGACTGCTGAAGCAGGGCAACAATGACAGCACAAAGGCAAAAAACAAGGATATTACATTCTTCATGATGTTGTAAGTTTACGGTTTACAAAATTATAAATTACAATCAATATTCATGCATTAATGCCCTTTTTTAATCAAAAACTTTTGCTAATTCATAAAATATCAAACATTCAGCGGCTGCAATATTTGCAAAAATAAAAAATAATCGCCAACTTTGCTGCATGCAACAATCCGTTACGGCATGCCCCTGACGCGTCTCCGGACAACGGCTTTCAACGGGAGCATGAATCAATTTTAACATTAGTAAAAAGGAGGTTATCATGAAAAAATGGCTCAAACTATTATCTGCCGCCTTGCTGTTCCTACCTGCGGCCGCCAGCGCCCAGTGGACTACGGATTACAGCAAGAACACGCAAGTGACGCCGGTCGGACTGAACTATGACGAAAACGAGGTTGTGACAAACGACGACGGCATCACTTACGCCTTCTTCATCATCCAGTCCAACGGCACGCTCGACATGAGGTTGCAGATACTCGACAAACAAGGCAACAAGGTAATGGAACGCGGCGGACACAGCGTTTCGCACGAAGCCAACAAGGTGTGGTCGCCGTACAACCAGCACCTGGCACTCGACAATAAGGGTAATGTATTCGTAGGCGTGCAGGACTTCAGGACTGCGCCCGAACAGAGCCTCAACTCGTACACCATATACAAGTACTCGCCTGAAGGCGAACAGCTGTGGGAGGGCACCACGCTCAACGTCGGAAAAGGCTACGCCACACAGCTCGGACTCTCGCTGTGCGGGCTTGACGACGGCGGCTGCGCCTGCGCCTATGTATACCGCGACGATGCTACGGGCATGGACTGTATCGCCATGGAAAGGCTCGGAGCCGACGGCAAACAGGTATGGAACAAGACCGTGTTAAGGACAAGGGGTGAACCCGGCACGTACCCCTACCCCTATCTTGCCAAAGGTGACGGCGGAAACATCGTCATGCTCTACATTGCCGGCGGCAATACGCTCAAGGCGCACGTGACCGACGGCGACGGCAACGCACTCGCCCAGGAAGACGCTACTGTGTATTCAGGCGGCTTTGCCTCGTCAAAACCTTGGGAAGTAATGAGGGTTACGCCATGTGCTGGCGGCGGAGCCATCGTAACTTGCATGAACTCTGAACACAACAGCGTGTTTACACGCATAACGGCCGACGGCACGGCGGCATTCGCAGGCATGCCCGGCGGAGTGACGCTTAACGACGCGGAGTATGGCGGGGCACAACCTGCGGTGGCATACGTAACCGACAGCGACTGCTACATCTGCGCTTACCAGCAGTTTGACAGGAACGACACAAACAACCAGGGGCTTTACCTGAGACGCGTAAACATCGACGGAACAGCAGCCGAGGCTACCGCGGTGGCAGCCATGCAGACAGGATACATGTATTCGTTTTACAGCGTGCAGGACGCAGGCAACGGCCACGCCGCACTGTTCTACCAGAAATGCGACAAGCCCGCACAGATTGTAGACTCGTTCATGGAGGTCTACGACGCTGACGGCAACAAGGCCGGCGACGCAACAAAGTTCACCGAAACGCTGACAATGAAGCAAAACCTGAAATCGTCTGCCATGATTGACGGCAAATACTTCATAACGAGTTGGGACGAAGACCGCTACGGCTCGATGTCGCTGTTCATGCAGAAGGTAGAATACAGCACAGGGACGGGCATCAGCAACCCGGCTGCCGGAACGGGAACAGTAAAGAGCGAGACCTTCACCGCCGGCGGCATCAAGACGTCAGGGACCGTGAAAGGCGTGAACATAATAAGGACAACGCACACCGACGGCAGCGTTACAGTAAAGAAGATTGCCGACGGACGTTAAACAAATAGATAAAAACCTATAAACCTTACGAGTATGAAAATGAATCTACTACTTGCAGCATGCCTGCTCACTACCACCTTCGCACAAGCACAGACAACTGTCAACGTAGAAAAGGCAGGCACCCTATCGGAACAGATAGGCGACGACATGAAATACCAGATAACGTCACTTAAAGTGACAGGACAGCTTAACGGAACAGACTTCGTGCTGCTGCGCGACATGGCCGGCATAAACCTGGACAACGTGCCGACTGACGGCAAGCTGGCTACGCTCGACCTTAGCGAGGCCGACATAGTGGCAGGAGGCGAGGCTTACTACACCGACTTCGTAACAAACACCGATTACTATACGGCAGACGGCGAGGTGGGCAAATGCCTTTTCTTCGACTGCGACAAACTGACTGACGTCAAACTGCCCGCCACGGCAACCGTCGTAGGCGACAGCGCGTTCATGCGCTGCGAAGCTTTGGCTGAGATAACACTGCCTTCAGCCGTCAAACGGATAGGCAGCTATGCCTTCTCGGAAACGTCAATTACGGCGTTCACCTTCCCCGACGGAACGCAACCGGCCGAAGGCATGTTCAGGAACTGCGGCAAGCTGGCATCGGTAACCCTGCCCGAAGGATGCACCGAGATACCCGCAAAGACCTTCTCAGGCACAGCCTTGCAGGAAATCAGCCTGCCCGAAGGGCTTACACGGATAGGCTCTGACGCTTTCAGCAGTTCTTCGCTGACAAGCCTCACGTGCCCTTCTACGCTCAAGGAGATAGGCGAATCGGCATTCTTCATGTGCGGCTCGCTCGCAACCATCGCACTGAACGACGGTCTTGAGACCATAAAAGGTTCGGCATTCTCTTACTGCGACAAGCTTGAAACGGTAAACATCCCGAACTCGGTAACCACGCTTGAAGGCTGTTTCTCAAACTGCGGCAAACTGAGGGAAGCCGTACTGCCCGAGGGACTCACCTCAATCAGCAGCTCGCTGTTCAACATGTGCATGGCACTCGAGAGCGTAAACATACCTGCCGGGGTAAAGACCATCGGCGAGAACGCATTCCAGAACTGCATGGCGCTTACAGGCATAACATTCCCCGAAGGGCTTGAAAGCATCGGCGCCAACGCCTTCTACGGCTGCTACTCGTTAGAGGAACTCGTCCTGCCCGAAACACTCACCACGCTTGGCGAAAGCAGTTTCGACGGTTGCGACGGCATAGTAACACTGTCGCTGCCCGGCTCTATCAAGACAATACCCGGCAACGCGTTCGCCTACTTGGTGTATCTTGAGGAACTGACGATTAACGAAGGTACCACCGACATTGACGAGATGGCGTTCATCAACTGCGAAAGCCTTATGAAACTCAACCTGCCGTCAACGCTCGAGTCGATAGGCTACGCCGCATTCGCATACAACATGCTGACAGAGATTAACATCAACGCCGCCACGCCGCCGGCCTGCGACGCTACGGCATTCGCTTCATGGGAGAGCAACATACCCGAGGGCTGCAAGCTCTACGTGCCAGAAGGAACAAAAGGCGCCTACTCTGAAGCTGACGTGTGGAAGGACTTCATAATCGAGGAAACCACGGCAACCGGCATTAACGGTGCTCATGCCGACGAGGCAACAGAGACCGCACGCTACGACATAAGCGGCCAGAAGCTGCTGCGCCCGGCAAGCGGCATCAACATAATCAGGATGAGCGACGGCACAACAAGGAAAGTATTGGTACATTGACGGTATTTATCCGTGTAGTTGGTTTTAGTATATAAAAGCGTGTGTCAAGACACCTAGAGGCGGTTTACGCCTCTGTGGCCTGCCTTGACACATTTCTTTTATACATGCCTTTGCGCCTTTCCTCACAACAAAAAGCAACGTTCTCATAACCGACTGAATAACAATGTGTTAGCCTACGGCGCCAGACCGTCTTGCAAAAGGCGGCATATCAGCCCATGAAAGGTTACCTTTTACAACACAAAATGCGGTCTTTTGCAATGCAAAAGACCGCATTTTGGAAATAGTTATGTTTCCCTTTATTATTTGCCCTGATATTTCATGGCCTGTTCCTTTATCAGTTCAAGGTCGTCGAAGTAGTTAATCTTCATGGCCTCACGTACCTCGTGCAGCGTCTGCGCGGCAACTTCGCGTGCGGCATCAGAGCCTTTTTTCAGGATATTATACACCTCGGGGATGTCCTGTTCGAACTCGTGGCGGCGCTGACGGATAGGCTCCAACTGGCGGTCGAGCACCTTGATGAGGAACTTCTTGCACTTCATATCGCCCAGTCCGCCGCGGCGGTAGTGGTCTTTCAGTTCTTCGAGATTCTTGTATTCAGGCCAGAACTCGGCGAAATCGTCCTCTGTGCTGAAAGCGTCAAGATAGGTAAACACGGTGTTGCCTTCAACCTTTCCAGGGTCTTCAACGCGCAGATGGCCCGGGTCGGTGTACATGCTCTTCACCTTCTGCTGCATTTCCTTCTGCTCGTCAGACAGATATATGCAGTTGCCGAGGCTCTTGCTCATCTTCGCCTTGCCGTCGGTTCCCGGCAGTCGGCAGCACACTGAGTTGGTAGGCAGCATTATCTTAGGCTCAACGAGCACATCGCCGTAAATGTTGTTGAAGCGTTTTACTATCTCGCGCGCCTGCTCGAGCATGGGCTCCTGGTCCTCGCCGGCCGGCACTGTGGTAGCCTTGAAGGCCGTAATGTCAGCCGCCTGGCTTATAGGATACGTGAAGAAGCCCACAGGAATGCTTGTCTCGAAGTTGCGCATCTGTATCTCCGTCTTCACGGTCGGGTTGCGCTGAAGGCGCGAAACAGTTACAAGGTTCATGAAATATACCGTCAATTCTGCCAGTTCGGGTATCATTGACTGTACGAACAGGGTAACTTTTTCAGGATCAAGTCCCGCCGACAGGTAGTCGAGAGCCACCTCTATGATGTTCTGCCTTACCTTTTCGGGATTGTCGGCGTTGTCGGTCAGTGCCTGCACATCGGCAATGAAGACGAACATTCGGTCAAAGTCGCCCTCGTTCTGAAGTTCGACCCTGCGGCGCAGCGAACCTACGTAATGTCCCAGATGCAGACGCCCCGTGGGGCGGTCGCCGGTGAGTATTATCTTTCCCATCAATATTTTCCTTTCTTATACGTTTGTCTTTTTGATGTGCAAAAATACTATTTTTTCGCAAGAAAACGCATAAAAAGGTATATTTAAGCAACAAATGCTCACCTCTTTTTGAGAATGCTGTTAACCACACGCACGCTTGACACGAGCTTGTTGGTGGATGTGAACACGTCAACGTTCCACACGTGGGATGAGCGCCCCTTGTGTACGATGGTGCCGACGGCACGTACCGTGTCGCCCTCGTGCGCCGAAGACACATGGTTGCCGCTGACCTGCATGCCCACGACAATCTCGTCCGGCTGACAGGCAACCATCGAGCCGAGGCCTGCCACGGTTTCGGCAAGGGCGAGTGTGGCGCCACCGTGCAGTATGCCGAAAGGCTGTCGGGTACGCTCGTCGACAGGCATCGTCGCCTCGACACGTTCGGGCGAGGCGTAAGTATACTGTATGCCGAGGTTGCCCATCAGTGCATGCTTGGTCTGGGCATTAAGGAATTCGAGCGGTATCTCGGAAGCACGCACTTCAGAAAGGATAAGTTTCTCGACGGCCTGCGCCACTCCGTCTTCCTCGTTAGAGGCCGTCACATAGTCAGCACAGATTTTCACAGAGTCCTGGGCATGCCCCATGGCCACGCCTACTCCAGCCTGCTGCAACATTGTCACATCGGCAACACCGTCGCCGATGGCTATCACTTCGTCGCGCGTAACACCCAACTGCTCCATAAGCACGCCCAAGGTGTTGGCCTTGTCGATGCCGAACGGCACCACTTCGAGGAAGTAAGGCTCCGACGGGAACACGTCGAGCACGCCGGCAAGGCGGCGCTTCCAGTGGCTCTCAAGACCGCGCAGGGCTTCCTCGTCGTCGCTGACCAGCACGCACTTGCATGGCGCGAAGTCGATGGCTATTGAGAATTCAGGCTCTTCCATAATCCTCAAATGGTTCAACCAGGCTTCCCTGCGCACATGGATATTGTCGGCATTATTTGTCAGCAGGTAGTCGTCGTGGTAAGTAAAGATCGAGAAATCGTTCTTACGCGCCTTCTTTTCCAGATAAGGTATCTGCTCAGGATTGATGCGCCGTTCGAACAACACTTCGCCGCTATCGGCTTTAATGACCTTACTTCCGTTGTAAGAAAGGATGAAACCGCCGAAATGGTCAAGCTCCAACGCCTTTGCGAAAGGCAAAATCCCGGAAGTAGGCCTTCCCGAAGCGAGTACTATGCGCACGCCAGTATGCTGGGCCTTGATAAGGGTTGACAACGTGCGTTTACTTATTTCATTTTCATTGTTGAGCAACGTTCCGTCTACATCGAGAACTAATAACTTGTATTTCATAGCACATGGGGTTTATTATGGTTTCCCGGTTATGGCAAGCCATGCCGCCAAGGCCTGTTGCGGACAATAGCTGCAACAGCTGCCCAAGAACGAGCATGCCGCTCTTCATACCTTTTGCAAATATAAGGAAAAGGTCTTGTAAAACAAGGATATCAGGCCAAATATTTCATATTTGACACCATTCAAGCTGAAGCCGCAGCACCTGACAAAGCCCCATGCTGCCCCGACTAGCCCCACAGGAGTAGTGAAAGCCCATGTGACCGCCACCAAGGGCGGTCACATGGGCATGCGTGTGTCACTTCAGATACTTGCGGTAGAATGCCTCAATCTTGTCGAAAGGTATGGCTTCCATATTGTCGTACAGGTCGGTATGGCTGGCCCCTGGAACTATCAGGAGCTGCTTGTTGTCGCCCTTGAGCTTCTTGTATGTATCCTCGCTGAAGTAGCGCGAATGTGCCTCGGCGCCATGCACCAGCATAACGGCACTGCGTATCTCGGCTGCGTATGACAGCAGCGGCATGTTAAGGAACGACAACGATGAGGTAACGTTCCAACCTCCGTTAGAGTTTAGCGAACGCTTATGATAGCCGCGCTTGGTCTTATAGTAAGCATGGTAATCCTTGACGAACTGCGGAGCGTCTGCCGGCAGCGTGTCGGGCACGCCTCCTGCCAGTGCATACGAACCGTTGCGGTAATCGACCGTGCGCTGGGCGTTAAGCTGGCAGCGCAGCTTGTAGCGGTCGTCCTCATTGTCGGCGGCGTCAAAATACCCATTGGCCGTAACCCGGCTCATGTCGTACATGGTTGATGCGACGGTTGCCTTGATCCGCGTATCGACAGCTGCCGCATTGACTGCCATGCCGCCCCAGCCGCAGATGCCGAGTATGCCTATACGCTCAGGGTCGACGTCGGCACGCGAAGCCAGATAGTCAACAGCCGCACAGAAATCTTCTGTATTAATGTCCGGCGACGCCACATAGCGCGGGCTTCCGCCACTCTCGCCTGTAAACGAGGGGTCGAATGCTATTGTAAGGAAACCCCGCCCTGCCAATTCCTGGGCATACAGGCCCGATGCCTGCTCCTTAACGGCTCCGAACGGGCCGCTTACAGCTATCGCCGGAAACTTGCCTTCAGTGTCTTTCGGCATGTAAAGGTCGGCAACGAGCGTTATTCCGTAGCGGTTGTGAAACGTTATCTTGCTGTGGTTCACCCTGCTACTGGGAGCGAATACCTTGTCCCACTCCTGTGTAACAACAATTTTATCTTCCATAATTGTATCCTTTATTTGATTTTCGTGCCCTGTCAGGTTTACCGCATTGCAGATGCAAACCGGCATGAAGAGCAGGGCCGTTATCCATTGTCTTACAAGATTTGACTGCATTCTGGGAACACAAAGTTTATTCATCAGCGTATGAAGTTAGTCATTATTCCCGGCTCACGTTCAGGTGCGGACAAACCTGAGTTCTTCAGGCTCTTCAGCATCCATGCCATGTTGCGCCCCAGGGTGCGCATTGTCTGGAGTCCTTCGGCATCCTGTGACGCCTCGCCCGGCATGCGCCCGTGCACGCTGTTCCAGTATTGTGACGCCACTACGGGCATGTTATTTATGGTGAAATACTTGTTCAGGCGGTCGAACGTGGCGCTCGCGCCTCCGCGCCGGCATACCGCAACGGCTGCAGCCGGCTTGTAACGCAACAGCGACGAAGCAGAATAGAACAACCTGTCAAGGAAGGCGCAGAGCGAACCGTTGGGGCCAGCGTAATATACGGGTGAACCGATTACGATGCCGTCAATAGTCTCGAGTTTCTCCCTTACAGTATTATATAGCGTGTCGTTAAACACGCACCGGCCTAGTTCTGCACACTTGTTGCATGCTATGCAACCCTGCACTGCCTTGGCTCCAATCGATACTATTTCAGCCTCTACCCCGTTTTCCTCAAGGGCCTTTGCCACTTCAGACAATGCGATGTAAGTGTTGCCCTTGCCACGCGGGCTTCCATTAATCAGTAATACTTTCATTCTTTGTTTCCTCCTTATTATTTCGCCTTGATGCAAAGTTAGCACAAAATATGAAATTGACGTCATCTTAAGTCTTTAAAAAAATAAAAAGGCGGGACTGCCTGATACAGTCCCGCCCAATATGGCGTACGCCAAAAAGCGTTCACATTATCGTGTCACGATGTCAACCGGCACGTTGAATATCTTGGCGACTTTCAGTATCGTGTCTATGTGGCGGCCGGTAGCGGCGGCGAAGTGGTGGGTCGGTCCGCATTCGCTCCAGCGTGTAACGAAGTCCCTTGCACCGCAGGTGAAGCGTGTGCGCATGTTTGTATCGCCGAACGACAGTATCTTGCCGTCCTCGTTGACGCCTTCAGCCACAACGAACTTGAAGTGTCCCTCACCGTCCTGGGTTATCGCGAGATAAGTAACAGGGCCGAGGTAGGGGTAGAACTGTGTCAGGTAGCCGCCACCGGTCTTGCCGTGGAACACCTTGACTATCTTCATCGTCGGCTTCTTGTCGGAAATGTCGGCGTCGCCCGAGCCACTGTGGCCGATGATGGCGATGTCGTCGTTGAAGTCGATCGAATACATCTCGGCCAACTGTCCTGTGCCCGAAATGGTCTTCATTATGCTCATCGCCATGGCAACCTTCATGTCGCCCTCGACCGCACAAGCCGTGCCCTGCTTGATAAGCATGGAGAACGCAGGTATCAGCATGCTGTCGAGCACGCCGGCCTTGCCCTGTGCGAAGCCGTCGTAGTGAGAGGCAATGAGGCCGAGCTTTTCGTCCTTAACCCACTGCTCGAAGGCTACAACGTACTTGGCCATTTCCCAAACTTCCTCTATGCTGCCGCCGCCTTCGATGTCGAAGGTGTCGAGTATGTCTTGTGCCTTGGCACGTATGGCCTCCTCGTCGGTTACGTTGTCGGCTATGGCCCACATCTTCTCCCAATCGAACTGCTTGGTGTAGAGGCTCATGCGGCGGTAGAGGTTTGACTCGTCGATGTAGAGGTCCATCATGCCGGGATAGGGACGGCCTATCTGTGCGATGTTAGTGTCGCGGAAACGCCTTCTCACCTGTGCTGCGCGGCACCAGTCGTCAATCTCGGCCTGTACCTCGGGGTCGCCGCCTTCAACCACACCCGTGATTACGGCGTGGCGCTTGCCGTAACGCTCAAGGTCGGCCACCATCTCGCCTACTGCACCGCAGGCGTAGCCTTCGCCCAACCACGATGCTATGTCGGTATGGTCGTAGTCGAGCGCCTTCAGCTTCTGTATGTTAACGAGTACCACGGGCACGTCGAGGTCTTTGACTGCCGGAAGCATATTATAAGAGGTGGCGTAAGTAAGGAGCTGCATCATAACGATGTCAACATCGGCAGCGCGGAACTTGTCGCCTGCCGCCTGAGACTGCTCCTTGGTTGTAACCAAACCGCCGTCGATAATCTCGACCGTGTCGGGAATCATCTTCTTGAAAGCCTCATACTGGGCTTCGAACTCTGGTACCAACGAGGGGAACTGGGGCAGGTATGCACCCAAGGCGATAGAGAAAACGCCTACTCTTGCTTTAGTATTTACTAGCATAGTTTATCCTTAAGATTTAAAATTAAAACACGATTGAGAACGCACGTGCGCCCGTAACGGACTTACGCGCATGCGGACAAAAAAGCAGACCGGACGCATTTGCGTGCCGACGTTATGCCAAGGTAACGCCGCCGGGCCTCGCGGCCGTCGCTGTTTATCCGACATGATAACGCAGGCTGCCGCCGTCTGTACCCTTAAATAATGGCATAACTTTCATAAAAAACAAGAAAAACGGTACCGGCACCGCTGAACAGGGGACGCTACGCAGGAGCCGTCAACTCTTGAAATCCCTGCCGGACGGGCGCTGGTACAAACGCAAACCGAACTCGCGCGCCATAACGATGGCATAGTCGAGCACTGAACTCTGGAACTTCTCGAACGGCAACCAGTCGGTGAACGTTGAGAAGCAGTACAGCTCTATGGGCAGTCCTTCAGGCGTGGGTTGCAGCTGGCGAACTATTATCGTCAGGTCGGTGTTCACGTCGGGATGGTTTTGCAGGTAGCCGTACATGTATTCGCGGAACACCTGCGTGTTGGCGACGGGGAAGCCGGCGTCGGCGTACCGTTCCTCAGGCACATAGCCCTTGCTTACGAAAGCGTCGAGTTCGTCCTTGCTGCAAAACCTTACGGAATCGACGTCAATGCACAACGACATCTTCATCCTCCTGCCGCCGGCGTCGCGCATTCCGCGCCAGTTCTGGAAAGCATCGCTCACGAGGGCGTAAGGCGGTATGGTGGTTATGGTCTTGTCGAAGTTCTGCACCTTTACCGTAGTCAGCGACACTTCGCGCACATAGCCGTTGGCCCCGTACTTGTCGGCCGTTATCCAGTCGCCGGGACGCAGCATGTCGTTGGCCGACAGCTGCACGCCTGCCACAAGGCCAAGGATGGAATCCTTGAAAATAAGCATCAGCACGGCCGCCGAAGCTCCCAAGCCCGCCAGCACGGCGGTCGCACTCTTGTCGATGACGATGCTTACGACAAGGATGCAGCCCACGACGAAGGCCAGCAGGTTGAACATCTGATAGATGCCCTTCAGCGGGCGGTTACGCAGCTTGCTGTGCCCTTCGGATATTTCATACAGCGAACGCAGGAACGCGCTCACGAACAACAGCGCCGCCACAACCAGGTAAATGTTGCACACCTTCATAAGCAGCACCAGCAAGGTAGGCCAGCCCGACATCACCGCCGGGAGGGCGGCATACCATATAACAGGCGGTATCATGCGGCGGAAAGCCTTCATCACCTTGCGGTTGAACAGGTAGTCGTCCCACTGCGCCTTCGTCTTCTCGGTCACCTTCTGTACGGCGGGCATCACGATGAAGCGGAACGCCGCGGTGCAAAGATAGGCGAACAGCCATATCGCGAAAACGGCCGTCAGCGGATACACCCACTCGATAACCCCGCTTGACACGCCTGCCGTATATTTCAAGAAATCCAACAAGTATCGGCCTATATTCTCCATGCTTTAAGATTTACGCTATTGTATGCCTGCAAATTTAATAAAAATTACTGCCCTAAAAAAGCAAACAAAGGTTAAAACCGCTTGCATGGCACGGTTGCCAGGCATCGTCCGACCATCCTCCAACACCTTGCAACCGGACATGCCTGCAGCCTGGAATGAAAAACGGTTTTGCAAGATGTCTTGTCCTGGCAAAAGTTGACACATTTATGAACAATAAAAAATGTGTAAAA
>DGYMR06203__coassemble_805_pt1 | contig 29492 bp, 18 predicted proteins | sample DGYMR06203__metabat2_low_PE_044 | metagenome-assembled genome bin DGYMR06203
GAGGTTTCTTCAACGTGGCGGCATTCTATGGCGGTACGTGTCTTCGCATTTTCCATGGTCTTCAACGCTTTAGCGAAGACATGGATTTCTCTCTTTTGGCACCTGACGATAAATTTGATTTCAAGAAATATTTCCAACCAATCGTAGATGAATTTGCCGTTGTGGGAAGAAACGTGGAAATAAAGAAAAAAGACAAAAAGAGTTTCGGAAAAGTAGAATCGGCATTTCTAAAAGACAACACTGATGTTTACGACATATCTTTCCAGACAGACAAGTCGATAAAAATAAAAATTGAGGTTGACACACAGCCACCGCTGAAATTCGAAACAGAACAAAAGTTGCTGTTGCAGCCACATTCATTTATGACACGCTGCTTTGTGCTATCCGACCTGTTTGCAGGCAAAATGCACGCATTGGTTTACCGTGCATGGAAAAACCGTGTAAAGGGACGCGACTGGTATGATTTTGAATGGTATGTACGACATAATGTACCTCTTGACTTCAGGCATCTGGCAGAACGAGTAAAGCAGTTTAATAATGAGGAAATTGGCAAGGATACATTTATCGCGTTGCTGAAAAAAAAATTATCAACTGCCAATATAAATCAGGTTAAAAATGACGTCATGCCTTTTGTCAGAAATCCGAAAGAACTGGATATATGGTCAAATGATTACTTTGTACAATTGGCAGATATGATAAAGATTATAAATGTGTAAGAAATAAAAAAACTCGATATTATGAAAGAAATAAGATGTCCTAAATGTCAGAGCGTGTTTCAGGTCGACGAGGCCGACTATGCTTCTATCGTCAGCCAGGTTAAGAACGCCGAGTTTAACGACGAACTCAACCGCAGGCTTGAAGAGGTGAGGAAACAATATGCAGCGGAACTGAAGGCCGACGTGATGAAGTCGGAACAGACCTTCGGACAGAAGCTGTCGGCAAAGGACATTGAAATAGGAAAAAAGAATACTGAAATAGAACGGCTGAAGGCTCGGATTGACAACATGGCGCAGGCCAAGGCGCTTGAACTAGCCGGAGAGATGAATAAAAAGAATCAGGAGATATCGGAACTGAAGGCAAAGATTGAAAGCACGGCACAGGCCAAGGCGCTTGAACTAGCCGGAGAGATGAATAAAAAGAATCAGGAGATATCGGAACTGAAAGCCAAAATTGAGAGCATGGCACAGGCCAATGCACTCGAACTTGCAGGTGAGTTGGCAAAGAAGGACAAGGAGATATCTGAACTGAAATCCACCATAGCGCAGAGCAAGGATGCCTGCCAGATAGCCGTGCTCGAAGAACAGCGCAGGTCGCAGGACGCACTGAAGGAGAAAGACAACAGGATTGTTGAGCTTACAGGCATGGTGAGCCTGCAGAAGAACGAAGCCGCACTGCGCGAGAGCAGCATGAAGGAATCGTATGAGATGCGACTCAGGCAGAAGCAGGAAGAGGTTGACTACTACAAAGACCTGAAGACAAGGATGTCGACCAAGATGGTCGGCGAGACTCTTGAAATACACTGCAGCACGGAGTTCAACCGCATGCGCCCGCTCTTCCCCAACGCCTACTTTGAGAAAGACAACGACGCATCGGGCGGCAGCAAGGGCGACTTCATATTCCGCGACTATGAAGACGGCTTTGAATACATCTCTATCATGTTCGAGATGAAGAACGAAATGGACCAGACGGCAACGAAGCATAAGAACGAGGACTTCCTGAAAAAGCTCGACGACGACCGCCGTGCCAAGAACTGCGAGTTCGCCGTACTTGTATCGTTGCTCGAACCTGAAAGCGAACTGTACAACACGGGCATCGTGGACATGTCGCACCGCTTTCCGAAGATGTATGTCATACGCCCGCAGTTCTTCATTCCACTGATAACGTTGCTCGTGCAGACATCAAAAAAGAGCATAGAATACCAACGCCAGCTGGCCGTGGCGCGCAGCCAGTCAATCGACGTAACCAACTTTGAAAACCGCCTGAACGACTTCAAGGAGAAGTTTGCCAACAACTACCGACTTGCGAGCGAGAAGTTCAAAACGGCCATCGACGAAATAGACAAGTCGATAACACACCTGCAAAAGATAAAGGAAGCCCTTGTAGGCTCCGAGCGCAACCTCCGCCTTGCCAACGACAAGGCAGACGGACTGACGATAAAGAAACTGACACACGGCAACCCGACAATGAAAGAGAAGTTCAAGGAGGCACGGGCTGTCGAGGATTATGATGACGAATGAACGAATGAAACTGCCTGCTGTCAGCGTACAAAAAAATCGGTTATCTGACCCGACATGTTTTAACTGCCAAGAGCAGATTTACGTTTTCATCCGTATTATCGTTTTCAATTATAGCCTTTCCATCTGTCGTTGAGCCAATTAATGTCACGGATACAAAAACAACAAGGTGGATACGCGCCATCCTTTGCTACGCGTATCCACCTGAAAAATAATCATTGTCTTAATTCCATGACATGGTGTCAGAAGCAGCCCGTGCCGTCGAAGCAATGGGTGCAGAGCTTGCACTTGGGCAGGCCTATGGCCTCGACAAGATTCTCGAGCGTGTTAAACTTGAGAGAAGTCAGGCCAAGGCGCTCGCGTATAATCTCAACCATGCGCTCGTATTCGGGCGAACCTGTTTTGGCATACTTCTCAAGATTCTTGTTTTCGTCGCCCTCAAGTTCCTTTATTATGCGGCGCGTTATAAGCTCAAGGTCGCTCTTCGACGCAGTAAAGCCGATGAACGGACAGCCGTAGATGAGCGGCGGACAGGCTATGCGCACGTGAGCCTCGCGCACGCCATAGTCGAAGAGCACCTTCACGTTGTCGCGCAACTGTGTTCCGCGCACGATAGAGTCGTCACAGAACAGCAGGCGCTTGTCCTTCAGCATCGCACGGTTGGGTATCAGCTTCATCTTTGCCACGAGGTTGCGCAGCTCCTGACGGCTCGGCGTAAAGCTTCGCGGCCACGTCGGGGTGTATTTTGATATTGCGCGGTGATATGGCACGCCCTTGCCTTCGGCATATCCGAGGGCCATGCCCACGCCCGAGTCGGGTATTCCGCATGTGCAGTCAACTTCAGACTTGTCCTGCTGCCCCATCTTCTTTCCCATCTCGAAGCGCACTTCCTCGACGTTGCGCCCTTCATAGCACGATGTGGGGAATCCATAGTAAACCCAGAGGAAGGAGCATATCTGCATGCGCTCCTCGGGCTTGCGCATCTGCTCCACGCTGTCAGCCCTCAGGCGTACAATCTCGCCCGGCCCGAGGTCACGGTCTATCTCATAGTCAAGGTTGGGGAAGCTGCTCGACTCGCTCGTGGCGGCATACGCGCCCTCCTTGCGGCCTATCACTATGGGCGTGCGCCCCCATTTGTCGCGCGCCGCAATTATTCCGTCCTCGGTTAGCAGCAGCAGCGAGCACGAGCCTTTAATCCTGGCGTAAACGTTCTCTATGCCTTCAACAAAGTTCCTGCCCATTATTATCAGCAGCGCTATAAGCTCGGTCTGGTTAGTCTTGCCGGAGCTGAGCTCGGCCAGGTGCATGTTACGTTCAAGCAAGTCTTTCTCAAGCTCGTCAATGTTGTTCACCTTGCCGACGGTTACTATGGCAAAGCGCCCCAGATGCGAATTGATTATTATAGGCTGCGCGTCAGTATCGCTGATGATGCCTATGCCTGAGTTACCTGAAAACTTGCCCAGCTCGTTTTCAAACTTTGTGCGGAAGTATGTGCTTTCAAGATTGTGGATTGAACGCATAAACTGCTTTGCTTCCGCATCATAAGTAGCGAGTCCGCCACGCTTTGTGCCCAGATGCGAATTATAGTCCGTGCCGTAGAACAGGTCTGTAACGCAACTCGACTTAGAGATTGTCCCGAAGAATCCTCCCATATAATATGTTTTTATTTGTTTTAAAGGTCCGAATGTTTTCGGCGAGACAAAATTACAAAAATATTGGTTAACTGTAATGAATATACTTACAGTTTTTTTTCTTGCGGGCTTTCCTTTCCGGCAAAAATTGTTCTATGTCAATTATACGACGGCAGAAGCCTGACACGCAAATGCGTTAAGACTGCAACCACCGCTAACTGTAAAAACAGGCGGAAAACACACAACCACAATCAATATAAACCCCGGCACGCTGGCACTAAAAAGCCTGTCAGCAACATGCCTGCCTGCACTGACACTGCGCCATGCAAAACAGCAGAACAAGCGTAAGGGCGAAGCCGTCACTGCGCCACCGGCAATAAAACGCCGCCGGCACCTGCCTACCGTTTAACACGCTGTATACCAAGTATTTACAACCGCACAGCAAATCTACTTACAAAAGGTTACCTTTCACACTGCAAAAGGTAACCTTTGAGGCTGTAAAAGGCCACCTTTCAGACGCCAAAAGGCGGCCTTTTGCAAAACCACTCCACACCACTGCCAGCCTAAAGGGTAAAAACACGGGGCACGGCCAAGGCTACACGCCCTTTCCTCAGGCACCACCCCATCCCGTTTCCCAATGAATTACACAAACCGGCGTGTTACCGGCATTGTTAACCGCAAACGGCATGCAGGCGGTAAATCCCATGCCGATGCACCGTACAATCGGTTTTTCAATTAAATCATGCCGCACGCAGACACGGGGGCAAATATTCATTCAGCACACTAACATCTAACTTTTTGACAGTTTTCACACACATATCAGCCACATTAACTTCCTTAATGCATCAAAAGAAGGTGCGACACAGACATTCTGCTTTCATTATGTATAAATAAGCACTTTCAAATTTCCCTTACATTTCTTGCAACTTATACGTAAAAACACTATCTTTGCACGTTAGGAAAACAGACATATACGGCCGCCTTTGCATGCAACGACGGCTGACATTTGCGTTAACGACTACACATAATTTAATATACTTTGAAAATACTATGGCAAAGACAAGGCAGATTGTTGAGTGCGTGCCCAACTTCAGCGAAGGACGCGACAAAACCGTAATCAAGCAAATCACCGACGTTATAGAGAAAAGCGAAGGCGTAAAACTATTGGACGTAGACCCGGGCGAGGCAACCAACCGCACGGTAGTAACGTTTGTCGGCGAACCGGACGCTGTGGTTGAAGCTGCTTTCAAGGCCGTTAAAAAGGCCGGTGAAGTAATCGACATGCGCCACCACCACGGCGCACACCCGCGCATGGGTGCCACCGACGTGTGCCCCCTCGTGCCCGTAAGCGGCATAACGCTCGACGAGTGCGCCGAGCTTGCGCGCAAGCTGGCCGGGCGCATAGCAGCAGAGCTTGGCATACCCTGCTATTGCTACGAGGCTGCTGCGCTAAAACCTGAAAGGCGCAACCTGGCGGTCTGCCGCAAGGGAGAATACGAGGCCCTGCCCGAGAAGCTGGCCGACCCCGACGGCAAGCCCGACTTCGGCGCACGGCCGTATGACGAGGGCGTGGCCAAGACAGGCTGCACGGCCGTAGGCGCACGCGACTTCCTCATAGCCGTAAACTTCAACCTCAACACAACATCGACACGCCGTGCCAACGCAATAGCATTCGACGTGCGCGAAAAGGGACGTCCCGAGCGCGAGGGCAACCCAATAACAGGCACCATAAAGCGCGACGCCGACGGCAAGCCCATCATGCGTCCCGGTACGCTGAAAGGCACGAAAGCCATCGGCTGGTTCATCAAGGAATACGGCATCGCACAGGTTTCGATGAACATCACCGACATCAACGCCACCCCACTGCACGTGGCATTCGACGAGGTTTGCCGCGCCGCACAGGCACGCGGACTGCGCGTAACCGGAACCGAGATAGTAGGCCTTGTGCCAGAGCGTGCCGTTATCGACGCCGGCAAGTACTTCCTGCGCAAGCAGCACCGCTCTACCGGAATACCCAAGGAAGACATACTTAACATTGCAATAAAGTCGATGGGGCTCGACGACCTGCGCCCGTTCGTACCTGAAGAGAAGGTGATAGAATATCTTCTCGACGCAGACAACAACAATAACGACAAGCTGACGGCACTGACCGTAAGAGGCTTTGCCGACGAGACACTGCGCGAATCACCCGCTCCGGGCGGAGGTTCGGTAGCCGCATACATGGGCGCACTGGGCGCAGCACTGGGCACGATGGTGGCCAACCTGTCAGCCCACAAACCGGGATGGGACGACCGCTGGGACGAGTTCAGCCAGTGGGCCGACCGCGGACTGGAGCTCGAAACCGAACTGCTACACCTTGTAGACGAAGACACCGAAGCCTTCAACCGCATTATGGCGGCATTCGGCATGCCCAAGAACACAGAGGAAGACAAGCGCCTGCGCTCGGAAGCAATACAGAGTGCCACCCTGTTTGCCGCACAGGTGCCGCTTGAAACAATGAAGACGTCGTTCAAGGCATTCGAGATATGCAAGGCAATGGCCGAAACGGGCAACCCCAACAGCGTGTCTGACGCCGGCGTGGGCGCACTGGCTGCACGCGCGGCCGTGCTTGGCGCAGGACTGAACGTTAAGATCAACGCGTCTTCACTGAAAGACAAGGCCGTAGCCGACGGACTTGTGGCTGAAGCCGAGAAGCTGATGAAAGATGCCGACGCCGCCGAACGCGAGATTATGACAATCGTTGAAAATACTATAAAAAAATAAATATGATGATGACCAAAGAGCAGTTTGCAGAGGAAATACGTGCCGGCATACCCGACGTATTGCCCGAACCGATGCCTTACGACACCGAAATAAACCATGCGCCGAAGCGCAAGGACATATTGACCAAAGAGGAAAAGAAGCTAGCGCTGCGCAACGCCTTGAGGTATTTCCCCAAGAAGTTCCACGCTACGCTGGCACCCGAATTTGCCGAAGAGCTTGAAAAATACGGCCGCATCTACATGTACCGCTTCCGTCCACGCTACGAGATGTACGCCCGTCCGATTGACGAATATCCGCACAAGTCACTCCAGGCTGCCGCCATCATGCTGATGATTCAGAACAACCTGAACCCGGCCGTGGCACAGCATCCGCACGAACTTATAATCTACGGAGGCAACGGAGCCATATTCCAGAACTGGGCACAGTACCGCCTGGCTATGAAATACCTGAGCGAAATGACTGACGAGCAGACGCTCGTGATGTATTCCGGCCATCCGCTCGGACTCTTCCCGTCACACAAGAACGCGCCGAGAGTGGTCGTTACGAACGGTATGGTAATACCAAACTACTCTAAGCCCGACGACTGGGAGCGCATGAACGCACTCGGAGTGAGCCAGTATGGACAGATGACCGCAGGCTCATACATGTACATAGGCCCGCAGGGCATCGTCCACGGCACAACGATAACCGTGCTCAACGCAGCACGCATGCAGCTGAAGAAGGAAAAGGAGCGCAACGACATACACGGAATGTTGTTCGTATCGTCAGGCCTCGGCGGCATGTCGGGCGCACAGCCGAAGGCAGGCAACATAGCCGGAGTGGTAAGCGTGGTTGCTGAAATCAATCCGCTGGCTGCACAGAAGCGTTACGACCAAGGCTGGGTTGACGAGCTTCACACCAACCTTGACGAACTGATACCGTCAGTGCGCAAGGCGGTTGAAGAGAAAAAGACCGTGTCAATGGCTTACGTGGGCAACGTTGTCGACCTTTGGGAACGCCTCGCCGACGAGGGCATCAAGGTCGACTTGGGCAGCGACCAGACATCTCTGCACAACCCGTGGGCGGGCGGATACTATCCAGTAGGAATGTCGCTCGAGGAATCAAAGAAGATGATGGCCGAGAATCCTGCCGAGTTCCGCGAGCGCGTACAGGCATCGTTGCGCCGCCAGGTGGCAGCTATCAACAAGCTGACCGAACGCGGAATGTACTTCTTCGACTACGGCAACGCCTTCCTTCTCCAGTCTGAACGCGCAGGGGCAGACATCATGGGTGCCGACGGCAAGTTCCGTTACCCGTCATACGTACAGGACATCATGGGCCCGATGTTCTTCGACTACGGCTTCGGTCCGTTCCGCTGGGTATGCACTTCGGGCGACCCGAAAGACCTGGAGACGACCGACCGCATAGCAGCCGAAGTGCTCGAGGAAATAAAGAAGACCGCTCCTGAAGAGATACAAGGCCAGATGGACGACAACATCCATTGGATAAAAGAAGCCGGACCAAACCACCTCGTAGTAGGTTCGCAGGCACGCATACTTTACGCCGACGCAGAGGGACGCGCCAAGATAGCCGCTGCATTCAACGAAGCTATCAAGAGCGGCGAGATAAGCCGTCCGGTAGTACTAGGCCGCGACCACCACGACGTGTCAGGCACAGACTCTCCGTTCCGTGAGACAAGCAACATATACGACGGCTCGCAGTTCTGCGCCGACATGGCGGTACAGAACGTAATAGGTGACTCGTTCCGCGGCGCCACATGGGTATCGCTGCACAACGGAGGCGGAGTCGGCTGGGGCGAAGTAATCAACGGAGGCTTCGGCATGGTAATAGACGGAAGCGACGACAGCGCACGCCACATACGCGAAATGCTATTCTGGGACGTAAACAACGGCATAGCACGCCGCAGCTGGGCACGCAACGAAGGCTCAATGCACAGCATCATACGCGAAATGGAACGCACTCCGGAACTGAAAGTCACAATGCCAAACCTCGTTGACGACAGCGTGATAGACGGAATCTATTAATAAAAACACCGGAAGTTAAGAAGATATGACTATATGGGTTGGCTATGCCTGAAGGCAATACTCAAGTCGCATATCTTCTTAACTTTTGCTGTAAACAGCATATTCAATAAACATTTTTATTCTTAACCATTAAATAAAATAATATGATCCACCATATATCAGCCGAACATCTTACAATTGAACGCATCGGTGAAATAATAAAGAACGGCTATAAGCTTGAATTGAGCGACGACGCCCGCAACCGAATTGTGCGCTGCCGCGAGTATCTTGACAAAAAAATAGCTGAAACAAAAGTTCCTATCTATGGCGTAACCACGGGATTCGGCTCCCTTTGCAACGTGTCAATAGGCAAAGACCATCTGGCACAACTGCAAATAAACCTGATGATGTCACACGCCTGCGGCACCGGCGACCGCGTGCCGAACGAGATTGTCAAGATAATGCTTCTGCTTAAGATACAATCACTCAGCTACGGATACTCAGGCTGTCAGCTCGAAACAGTTGAACGCCTTATCGACTTCTTCAACAACGGCGTTTATCCGGTTGTTTACATGCAGGGCTCACTCGGAGCGTCTGGCGACCTTGTACCGTTGGCACACTTGTGCCTGCCTCTAGTAGGACTTGGCGACGTTGAGTACCAGGGAAAGGTCATGACAGGAGCCGAAGTACTGAACTTGAACGGTTGGGAACCCATCCGCCTTGCTTCAAAGGAAGGACTCGCACTGCTTAACGGTACGCAGAACATGAGTGCATTTGCTGTATGGGCGTTGCTGAAGAGCAAACGACTGGGCGATTGGGCAGACACTATCTCAGCCATGTCGCTTGACGCTTATTGCGGACTTGTCGAGCCGTTCACCGACGCCGTGCACCAGGTTCGCCCACATAAGGGCCAGATTGAAACTGCCGCACGCATGCGCAAACTGCTTGAAGGCAGCGAAATCGTATCAAAACCGAAAGATTACGTCCAGGATCCGTACTCGTTCCGCTGCATTCCACAGGTTCACGGAACATTCAAAGATACATGGAACTACGTTTATTCGGTTATTGACACTGAAATAAACTCTGCTACCGACAACCCGACCGTATGCCCGGACGACGACATCATAATCTCTGCTGGAAACTTCCACGGCGAGCCGATAGCACAACCTATGGACTTCCTTGCCATCGCCGCATGCGAGCTTGCAAACATTTCGGAGCGCCGTATATACAAACTCGTTTCCGGAACACGCGGACTGCCAAGCTTCCTTGTTGCAAATCCTGGAGTAAACAGCGGTTTCATGATAACACAATACACCGCAGCTTCGGTAGTCAGCCTCAACAAGAGTCTCAGCACTCCGTCTTCAGTAGACAGCATACCGTCAAGCCAGGGACAGGAAGACCATGTCAGCATGGGTGCCAATGCAGCAATAAAACTGTACAAGGTAGTACTCAACACGGAGCGTGTGCTTGCAATCGAATTGTTCAACGCCGCCCAGGCACTCGAATTCCGCCGCCCGCTCAAGTCGTCGCCTATCATCGAGAATGTATACAAGGCCTACCGCGAGGCTGTTCCCTTCATCGTCAACGACGAAATAATGTACCCGCATATTAAACACTCTATTGACTTCCTTGAAAACAATGCGCCTGCTTGTCAGTAACATAGGAATCCTTGCCGGCATAGAAAATGCCGGCAAGATTCGTCTCCGTGGCGAAGAGATGAAAAGCCTCGGCCAGATAGACAACGCCTGGCTTCTCGTGGAAAACGGTAAAATATCGGCTTTCGGCAGTATGGACGACATGCCGGCAGAAGGATTGTCGGCAGACTGTGAAGTCAACGCACAGGGAGGAACGGTATTGCCTTCATGGTGCGACCCGCATACGCACATTGTCTATGCCGGCAGCCGCGAGGGCGAGTTTGTCGACAAAATCATGGGACTGAGCTATGCCGAAATAGCCCGGCGAGGCGGCGGCATACTCAACTCGGCCGACTTGCTTCACACCTTGAGCGAAGACGAGCTGTACCGCCAGGCCATGCACCGCGTCGAAGAGATAATGCGAAAAGGCACAGGTTGTGTTGAAATCAAGAGCGGATACGGACTTAACACGGCAGACGAAATGAAGATGCTGCGCGTTATCCGCAGAATCAAGGAGGACACACCGATGCACGTCGTGTCCACGTTCCTTGGAGCGCATGCCGTAGGACGCAGCTTCAGCCATGACGAATACGTTAACACGGTGGTAAACGAAATGATACCGGAAGCAGGCCGCGAGGGGCTGGCAGATTATGTCGACGTATTCTGTGACGAAGGGTTCTTCACCCCTGAAGATACCGACCGCATACTTGACGCTGCCGCCAAATATGGCATGAAGCCCAAAATACACGTCGACGAGCTTGCCGCAACAGGCGGTCTGCCCGTCGCAGTAAAGCATGGCGCGCTTTCGGTCGACCATCTCGAGAACATGCCTGAGACAGAGTTCGACATCCTGAAAGACAGCAACACCATGCCGACCGTACTTCCGGGCACGTCGTTCTTCCTCAACATGCCTTACGCACCGGCACGCAAGATGATTGACGCCGGACTCGGTGTGGCCGTCGCAAGCGACTACAACCCGGGGTCGACACCGTCTGGCGACATGAAGTTTGTGGTTTCGCTTGCCTGCATAAAGATGCGTCTGCTGCCGGCTGAAGCTATCAATGCCGCTACACTCAACGCCGCATACGCCATGGGACAGAGCAACGAATACGGTTCGATAACCGTCGGTAAAACGGCAAACTTCTTCATAACGGAACCGATACCGTCAATAGACTACATACCCTACGCCTACACATCACCAATAATATGCAGAACGTTCTTGAACGGTAAGGAAGTGTAAGCCCGACGGGGAAATAATATAAAAGACAAATAAGCCGGCCCGAAAACAGTCGTGAGAATGACTTTCTTCGGGCCGGCTTGTTTATTTAAGACAAATCAAAAGTTGAATTTCCATTTTGCTCCGGCAATAATCCACAATCCAGGCTGTGGCACGTTGCCGTAGTCAACATAGTCGGCATCAAACAAGTTGTTGGCCTCAACATAAAGGCTATAACGCGGTTTCGCCCACGTCAGCCGGGCGTCCACAAGCGAATAAGGCTTATAGTCGCGGTTGACGCCCTGCGTGTCGGTATATGAACCCATGCGGTACTGATAACGGTATTTTACGTCAAGGTCAAGTCCCGGCAGCAAGCGCAGTCCGAGCCCGGCGACAAGCTTGTGGCGAAGATACTCAAGGGCGTATAGCGACTGTACACCCGGCTCGCGGCGCTGGTCCTGGTCTATGTAGGCGTAAGCTACATCCAGCGAACGCAACACACGCTGGGCTGAAAGCAGACTGAAGAAATCAAGTCCGACAGACGCTTCAACACCGGTTGAAGTTATCTTCGTATGGTTTACCGAAGTCCACACGGCATCTTCGCCCAAAGAAGTGTCCATAATCCAGTCTATCATGTTGCGGCCCCAGTTACGGTAGACAGAAAGCGTAGCGTTCAATCCGCCGGAGGCGTACTTCATACCCACCTCGACCGCGCTCATCTCCTCCGGGCGCAGGTGCTTGTCGGCTTTGTGGCCGTCAACCGAATAATATAACTCGGTAAACGAAGGCATACGCAAGGACGTGTTGAACGAGGCATACGCCTTCAGACTGCCTGTAATCGAGTAACTAGCGTCAAATCCGGGATACAGCTTGAACGGCATTTCGCTCCACGTATTCCTGACCGCCGTGAAACCGGCCGACAATGAAAGACCGCCAAGCGTGACATTGTGTTCAAGATAAAGGCTGAGATTTGTACGGTTGAGGCCCAACGTGTAGTCACGGCCGGTACCGCCGATGTGTACATGAGAGTTGAGCGGTTCGCCCAAGGTTGTGGATATAATGTCCTCGTTGCGTGCCTCCGCACCGAAAGCCGTGCGTCCTAACGTCCAGTCGAACCAGCTGTTAAGATTCAATCCTATAACATCGGTACGGTGGTAGTTGAACGGAGAACGGTCGGCATCGCCACGGTAAAACTCGAATCTGTCCTGATAACGGTTCCAGTAAACGGACGGACGGAAGTGGAACCTGCCTACGTTCGTCGTGGCCTGAACGGCCGTAAAAAATTTAGAAGAGTGCTCATACTGCTCGTCTGACAACGTGCTGTAAAACGTATTGCTGCCCCATCCTTTCAAGCTCATGCCCGCATGCCACGATACGGTGAGCCCGTCGTCGGTGTAATTGCCGTGGTAAAAGGCCTTCACCCCTTCATAGTCAGCATTGAGACTGCCTGCCTGGCTGCGGTTGTAACCGTCGCTGCGCATGTATCCGCCACTAATGTGGTTGCTCCATTTGCCTGTCCTGAGTCCGGCTCCGGCTTCCGCCGCCGCGTACCCGAACGAACCGCCCTCCGCGCTTACGCTTCCTCCGTTGTCCACGGTCTTGCGCGTAACGATGTTTATCGCCCCGACGAGCGCCGACGTACCGTAAATGCGGCCGGCAGGTCCTTCTATGACCTCAATGCGCTGAATGTCGTCGAGAGTTACAGGCAGGTCAAACGAGTTGTGTCCCGTCTGGGGGTCGCAGATGTTAATTCCGTCGAGCAGTATCGCTATATGCTCGCTCGTGCCCCCACGAATGCTGATGTCGGTCTGCGCGCCGATAGGGCCACGCTGGCGCACATCAACGCCAACTGCGTATTTGAGCAAGTCGTTAACACTTTGTGCAGGCGCAGCGGCAATGTCGTCGCGTCCCAGCACAGTTACAATTCTCGGCACCCGGCCACCGGCCAGGGGCGCGCGCGAGGCTGTCACGTCAACCCCGTCAAGCACAACCGTGCGCACCGTGTCGGCCATGCCCGTACCCACCATATCGGTGCGTACGCTTACGCCGTCGGCCTTGGCATAGGTCAGCGTGGCTACGCTAAGCGTGCACACGAGGACCTCGCGGCCTACACAGGTGAACAAGGCGTAGTTCTTGCGGCTGAAGTGCCTGAACTTGAAAATCTCGCGCTTGTTGAAAACTGTTTTGTACATAAGATTTAATTAGGTTAAGACGTCCCGCATTTGCGGAACAAGACGCAAAATTAAATCTTAATAACGAACAAAAAGAATTAATACTGTTAAAAATGGTTGTCCGTCAATTGAGCTCTAGTCCGAGCATTTCGCTCAATTTCTCGAACGCCTTGTTGTTAGCCTTCAACTCGTCAAAGCGTTCGCGGTTCGTTAGAATGCGCTTTACCTCTCCCGGCAGCGCCAGACGGACGTCAAGACTGAGGGCGCTGTTTCTCAATGCCTGTACAAGTGTATTGCGTATGCGTCCCTTTATCTTAACAATGTCGTCGAAGAGTATCTGGTTGTCGACAACCACCTCGACATGGGGAAATTCGGTTATTGAAGGAACGATGTTCTTCAGCCTTGAGGCAATGCCCGTCATCTGCTGCGGCATGCGGTTGCACATGGCTAGCCACTGCGTCATCAGCTGTTCTTCGGTAAACTCATTCCGGTCGCCCGTATCCTTTACTTCGTCAACCGTTATTCCGATATCATTACGGTCCTCGCTTTTACGCTTCAGGTTTTCAAAAGTCTTGCCTATTTTACCGAGTTTCAGTCCTTTAAGGCCAACAGGCTTAGCCTCGGACGGATGCGGTTCGTCCACAGATGCGCCGACACCGGCACCGGCGTTTGCCCCGTCAATATTACTATCAACGGTGTTAACCGGCACCGCCTTGCCAGCGCCAATACGAGTCTCAGCCTCGGCCACCTGCATAGCCTCCTCCTTCGGCTGAGAACTCCTTAATCTTTTGAACAGGGATTTCAGTCTCTTAGGGCCGCGCCCCGACGCCGCCCCTTCGTCGTCCGGCTGCGTTATCTGCGATATTTCTATCAGCGTAAGCTCCACCAGCAGACGCTTGTTGCCGCTCTGGCGGTAGTTTATGTCGCAGTCGTTCATTATCTTCAATGCCTTGTAAAGGAAGTTTGCCGGACAACGGCCTGCCTGCTCCTTGTAACGCGCCGCCTGGCGCTCACTGGTCTGGAGCAAAGGCAGGGTCTGCTCGTCCTTAGCCATGAGCACGTTCCTTACGTGTACGGCAAGCCCGCTTATAAGGTGGGAGCCGTCGAAGCCCTTGTTTATTATATTGTTAAGCAGCACCATCACGTCTGCCGACTTGTTTGCCAGACAAAGGTCGATGATGTTGAAATAGTTGTCGGCGTCAAGCACGTTCAGGTCTTCTATGACCTTCTGGTACGTGATGTCGCCCTGGCAGAAGCTGGCTGCCTGGTCAAACACGGACAAGGCGTCGCGCATACCTCCGTCAGCCTTCTCGGCTATTACGTTGAGCGCCTCCTCCTCGTAAGTTATGCCTTCCTTTTCAGCAACCATCTTCAGCTGCTTAACTATGTTGGGCACGGTCATGCGCTCGAAATCGTAAATCTGGCAACGCGATATTATGGTCGGCAGAATCTTGTGCTTCTCTGTCGTGGCAAGTATGAAGACAACATGCGAAGGCGGCTCCTCAAGCGTTTTCAGGAATGCGTTGAACGCAGCCGTCGACAGCATGTGCACTTCGTCGATGATGAACACCTTGTACTTGCCGACCTGCGGCGGTATGCGCGTCTGCTCCATAAGCGCCTTGATGTTCTCGACCGAGTTGTTGCTGGCGGCGTCAAGCTCGAATATGTTGTAAGAGCGTCCTTCGTTGAATGCCTTGCAACTCTCGCACTCGTTGCAGGCCTCGCCAGCCTCCGTAGGATGCTGGCAGTTGATGGCTTTTGCGAAAATACGCGCACAGGTTGTCTTGCCGACTCCGCGCGGTCCGCAGAACAGGTAAGCATGAGCCAGCTTGCCGCTCTTGACGGCGTTCTTCAGCGTGGTGGTCAAGGCCTCCTGCCCTACTACCGTATCAAACGACATCGGGCGGTACTTTCGTGCCGAAACGATATATTCTTTCATAGTACGTGCAAAGTTAATCGTTTTATTTGAAAATTAAGAATAAAGAAGTGAGAAACGTGGCCGGACATCAGGCTATTTGTTAAAACAACCGCATGCGGCATGGTCTGAACGCGGAAGAATACAAACCAAGCCAATACCTGAAAAGATGTAAGGAAACAAACTGAAACGGATGCAGAACCAAGAGGTGGCCTTTCAGACTGTAAAAGGTTACATATCAGGGCGTAAAAGGTGGCCTTTTGCAATGCAAAAAGCCACCTTTTACAAGCACGGCGGGCAGACGTCTGCAAGTTGTTGGGATACAAGCTGTTACATCAAGCGCAAGTCTTATGGTGGCACGGCACACACATTCCGCCGGCAGGCATGTCCGGCAGCAGGTACTCCTCCGGCCAAGGGTTGTAAGAAGAATCCTGTTTAGCCGGCAGATTATCCCAGCACTATCATGCCCGAGCCTGCCGGCAGGTTAATGATTGTTTTATGAATTAACACTGCCGCACTGCCTGTTTCTTACCAAAAGTACGTATATTTGCAATACAGAAAACACTTAACGGTAACGAAATGCAGTTCAGAACGAAAGTAACAATTGACACACCGGACTTTAAGATAGGGCCTTGCGAGGAAATGCTGTTCGTAGGCTCGTGCTTCGCCGACAACATAGGCAAAAGGTTCAAGGAAGAAAAATTCAGGGCAACGGTCAACCCGTACGGCGTGATGTACAATCCGGCGAGCATTCTGCACACGGTAAGACGGTGCGGCGAAGCTCCGCGCACGGCCTTGTTCACATTAGGCACCAACCATGTGTACATACTGAACGAGACGGGCGAAATCGTAGACAACTGCGCCAAACGCCCGCAACGGTTGTTCACCGAACGCGAACTTTCGGTCGACGAGTGCTTCGGCTACCTGCTCGAAGCCGTCGACATACTCGCAGCAAGGCGCCGTGACGTGAAGGTAATAGTGACGGTAAGCCCGATACGCTACGCCAAATACGGCTACCACGGCAGCGCCCTGTCTAAGGCGGTGCTGCTGCTTGCCGCCGACAAGTTGGTGAAAGAACGCCCCGGAACGGCGAGTTATTTCCCTGCATACGAGATTGTCAACGACGAACTGCGCGACTACCGCTTTTACGCTCCCGACATGCTGCACCCTTCGGCACAGGCTGTGGAATACATTTGGGAAGTCTTCTCAGAAGCGTATTTCTCCGACGAGGCTAAACGATTCGTCGAGGAATGGCGCCCCCTGAAGGAGGCGCTGGGGCATAAGCCGTTCCATCCAGAGTCTGCCGAATATCGTGAATTTATGAATAAAACAATGTTAAAAGTTAAGGAGTTTTCAAAAAAATATCCGAACTTTGTACTTTAGAAAAGTTGGAAAAGTAATTTAAGGTAAGAATTTTGAGCAGCAAGGCACGGCCTTGCTTCACCTTGACAATACCTAACTGCTTTAAATAGTTGGTTTTATATGTCCTACACTATTGAAAAAGTCACCACACTGATAGGCGCGCGCCGCTACGGCACGGCCGAAGGTAACATACGCTGGCTGCTGACAGACAGCCGCAGCGTGTGCTTCCCCGAAGAAACATTGTTTTTCGCGATACGCTCCGAACGCAACGACGGGCACAAATACATCGCCGACCTGTACCGCAGGGGAGTAAGAAACTTCGTTGTCGAACAACTCCCCGGCGAGTACGACACGGCATACGCAGACGCTAACTTCCTGAAGGTGCCACACTCCGTGAAGGCACTGCAACGCCTTGCCGAACGCCACCGCGACGAATTCGACATACCCATTGTCGGCATAACAGGCAGCAACGGCAAGACCGTTGTGAAGGAATGGCTGTACCAGTTGCTCTCACCGTCGATGATAGTGACACGCAGCCCGCGCAGCTACAACTCGCAGATAGGCGTGCCGCTTTCTGTCTGGCTGTTGGACGAACACAGCCAGGTCGGAGTGTTCGAGGCCGGCATCAGCCAGAAAGACGAAATGCCTGCGCTACGCGACATCATACAGCCCACGGTAGGCGTGCTGACTAACCTCGGCACTGCACATCAGGAGAACTTCGCATCCCTGGAAGAGAAATGCACGGAGAAGCTCAGGCTCTTCCATGACACACAGGCCATAGTGTACCCCTGGGACGACGAGATTGTAAGAAGTTGCGTTGAAAAGCTCGACTATAAAGGCCAACGGATAGCATGGTCGACGAAAGACAATGCTGCCAGGATGTTTGTGAAATCTGTCGTGAAGGAGAACCTGTCGACCACTGTCAACTATGTATTCGACGGCGTGGAAGGCTGCTATACGCTACCGTTCATCGACGAAGCGTCAATATCAAACTCCATCGTCTGCGCTGCAATAGCCCTTTATCTCGGACTGACAACCGAGCAGGTTGCGGCACGCATGGCAAACGTAGAGCCTGTGGCCATGCGCCTCGAAGTAAAGCAGGGACAGCACGGATGCACGCTTGTGAACGACTCGTACAACTCTGACGTCAACTCGCTCGACATCGCGCTCGACTTCATGAGCCGCCGACCCGACCATGCCGGACGCAAGCGCACCCTGATACTGAGCGACATCTACCAAAGCGGAAAAAGCGGAGAGGCATTATATAAAGAGGTGTCAGATTTGGCTAAAAAGCGCGGTGTACAGAAATTTATCGGCATAGGACCTGAAATAAGCGCCCATGCGGATGTAATAGAAATACCCGAAAAATATTTCTTTGCCGACTGCCACGAGTTCATAGCCAACAGCGTATTCACATCATTGCACGACGAAGTGATACTGCTTAAAGGTGCACGCAGGTTCAGTTTCGACCGTCTGACAGAGCTTTTGGAGCAGAAGGTACACGAAACAATACTTGAGGTTAACCTCAGTGCAGTGGTGAAGAACCTCAATTACTACCGCTCGTTCATGAAGCCGACGACGAAGATAGTGTGCATGGTGAAGGCCGACGCATACGGAGCAGGTGCCGTAGAAGTGGCAAAGACATTGCAAGACCACCGCGTTGACTACCTGGCAGTAGCCGTGGCAGACGAGGGAGTGACGCTAAGGAAGAACGGCATAACGTCGAACATTATGATAATGAACCCTGAAATGACGGCTTTCAAGACAATGTTCGACTACGACCTTGAACCCGAAGTCTACAGCTTCCGCCTGCTCGACGCCCTCGTTAAAGCAGCAAGTAAGGAGGGGATAACCGGCTACCCCGTACACATTAAGCTCGACACAGGCATGCACCGCCTCGGATTCAATCCACAAACAGATATGGACGAGCTGATAAAACGGCTGAAACAGCAGAACGCAATAATACCGCGTTCGGTATTCTCACACTTCGTCGGCTCCGACAGCGACGACTTCGACAACTTCTCCGAACGGCAGTTTGCCCTGTTCAAGGAGGGCAGCGAAAAGTTGCAATCGGCATTCAGCCACAAGATAATACGCCACATGGACAATTCAGCCGGCATCGAACACTTCCCCGAACGCCAGCTCGACATGTGCCGCCTTGGACTGGGACTGTACGGAATAGACAGCCGCGACAACTCAGTGATAAACAACGTTTGCACACTGAAGACCACCATACTGCAGATACACGCCGTGCCTAAAGAAGAAACCGTAGGTTACAGCAGGAAAGGCAAATTGACACGCGACAGCCTGATTGGCGCAATACCCATCGGATATGCCGACGGCTTGAACCGCCTGCTAGGCTGCGGCCGCTGCTATTGCCTGGTAAACGGCAAAAAAGCTCCTTACGTAGGCAATATCTGCATGGACGTGGCAATGATCGACCTAACAGACATAGACTGCAAGGAAGGCGACACCGTGGAAATATTCGGCGACGATTTGCCCGTCACAGTGCTTTCAGACGTAATGGGCACAATACCTTACGAGGTGCTGACAAGCATCAGCAACCGTGTAAAACGGGTCTACTTCCAAGACTAACTGATAAAGGAGCCAAGAAACAATAAATACGTTTCTTGGCTCCAATCTTGTTATTAAGCTATTTTAACGAGCTTGTATGTTTTTTTTAATGAAAAAACAGTAACTTTGCGCAAACTTACTTTTAAACAGATACTATTAATCAAATTATCAAATAATGAATCCGATTCAAACTACTAAAATGACCAACTTCCGTTGGGTCATTTGTGCGTTGCTTTTCTGCGCTACGACGGTGAACTACCTTGACAGGCAGGTTCTCTCGCTTACGTGGAAAGACTTTATTGCACCTGAGTTCCATTGGAATGATGCCCATTACGGCATGATTACCGGTTTCTTCTCTGTGTTTTATGCGGTAGCTTGCTTGTTCGCAGGTAAATTCGTCGACTGGATGGGCATAAAGAAAGGTTATCTTTGGGCCATCTTCATCTGGTCGTTGGGCGCATGTTTGCATGCCGGTTGCGGCTGGGTTACAATGGAAATCGAAGGACTCGACTCTGTCGCCGCCCTCCGTGCAGTTGAGGCTGGAAGCGCAATGGCTGTCGCAATCGCTACGCTTAGCGTGTGGTTGTTCCTCGTATGCCGTGCAATCCTGGCATTGGGTGAAGCCGGAAACTTCCCTGCAGCCATAAAGGTTACTGCTGAATACTTCCCGAAAAAAGACCGTGCCTTCGCCACGTCAATCTTCAATTCAGGCGCATCTGTCGGCGCTTTGGCAGCTCCGTTGACCATTCCTATCCTCGCAAAACATTTCGGTTGGGAGATGGCTTTCATCATCATCGGTGCCATTGGTTTCGTATGGATGTTCTTCTGGGCTCACCTTTATGAGAAGCCAGAAAACTCAAAGCACGTGAACAATGCAGAGCTTATCTACATCAACCAGGACGAGGAAGAAGAAAACAAGCCTGCAGAAGCTGCAAAAGAAGAAAAGACAATTCCTTTTATACAGTGCTTCAAATACAAGCAGACATGGTCGTTCGTTGTAGGTAAATTCTTCACAGACGGTGTTTGGTGGTTCTATCTGTTCTGGGCTCCGGCTTATTTCTCAGACCAGTTCGGTTACGAGTCATCATCAACCATGGGTATGGCGCTTATCTTCGTGCTTTACCTCATTGTTACAGTGCTGTCAATCTACGGCGGTTACCTGCCCAAACTCTTTGTAGAGAAGAAAGGCATGGGCCCGTATGCAGGCCGTATGCTCGCAATGCTTATCTTCGCATTCTTCCCATTGTTCGCATTGTTTGCCCAGCCGTTAGGAAACAGCTCTGTATGGTTCCCGGCAATAATAATAGGTCTTGCCGGCGCAGGACACCAGGCTTGGTCAGCAAACTTGTTCTCAACCATCGGCGACATGTTCCCGAAATCAACAATCGCAACTATCACTGGTATCGGTGCCATGGCTGGAGGTATAGGCTCACTGCTCATCAACCTCGGCGCAGGTGAACTCTTCACATACGCTGAAAACGCAGGTACAGCATTTACATTCCTCGGTTTTGAAGGCAAGCCGGCAGGCTATATGATAATCTTCTGCATCTGTGCTGTTGCCTATTTGCTGGCATGGGTTATCATGAAGGCCCTCGTACCTAAGTACAAGCCTATTGTTGTAGAATAATAAGAACTGAATTTAATAAGCATAAAATAAGAAGGATGCTCCCTGATTTGGGAGCATCCTTCTTATTATTTCCATATCGTCGAACACAAAACAAGTAGAACGATTCATTTATTCTTCTTTTCCAGATTTATCAGTAACAGGCCTATCGCAGTCCAAATAAGTTCCCTTATGCGGACTATCAAAGCGACAAAGATACCTGCACTTGCCGACAGGGCCAACCCCGCAGTTGACATGATAAAACCTCCCTCACGGCCTCCCAACTGCAATGGAATGAAAAACAGCAGGTTGGCAAACAGGCTGGTGAAAGCAAATATTAAGACACACTGGGCGAAACTTACATCGGCTGTCAGCACCAAAAGTATGAACATTATCTCAAAAGCCGAACAGAAACGGCACGCCAACTCGAGCAACACTGCTGAAACAAACGACTTGCGGTTCTGATTGTGCAGGGCTGCAATCTGGCTGTCGACAGTGTCAAGTTGTTCTTTATGCCGCTCGACGAAGCCCCTTGCCCACTTCTTCGCCCCTGGAATATGCTTGAGCAGATTCATAAGTCTTACAGCCATGCCCTTGCGGTAACCTTTGATGAAAAACCATACACCTAAAAGACAGAATGCTCCTGCCGACATGAGAATGATGCCCATAAAGAAATTCAAAGGCTCGGTAAGCAAATATATCAGAATCGACAATATCCAAAAAAGGAAGTGACTGAAGATATGGGTCATGGCATAAAGGATTACCGAAGACGACGCCCGCTCCGGCCCAATCTTGGGCGACAACGACATAACACGGTACGGCTCGCCACCCATAAGCCCGCAAGGAGTCGTATAATTCAACGCAAAACCGGATACGGTAATCTTGTAAAGCCAGAAAAAATTAATTTTTGTTGGTTCATTAGAACCACTTTTAATGATGATATACCACGTGGCCGTATTGAACATATACAGAAAAGCCCACAAGGCAACAACGGCAAAAAACCAATATCCGGCACTCTTTAATCCGTCCCAAACCTGCCGATAGTCAAGCTGTGTCAACATAACGGCCAGCATGACAATGCCGAACAAGAAGAACAGGTTCTGATATTTCTTCTTCACTACTACGACTGTTTACTCTGTAAAGAATTAAGAATCAAGAAAAACATCCACACGGACAAGACTGCACATGCTAACGGTTTCCTTAATTCTTAATCCAAACATGTATTATTAAGATTATTCCTTATTCTCCTTAGCCTTGGGTATGTTGAACCTTACCTTCTCGCTGTCGTCGCGCTTCTCGTGATACAATTTCTCCAACGGATTGGCAAGCGGTTCGTCATACTCAGCCCTATTGCGGAATACATCAATAGCTACGTAGACTGCATGACGCAAAGAGCTTTCGTCGGCAACGTTTTTACCAGCTATTTCATAAGCCGTACCATGGTCTGGAGAAGTGCGGACAATAGGCAGGCCTGCCGTAAAATTGACCCCGTCGCCCCTGTCAAGAGCCTTGAACGGCGCCAGGCCCTGGTCGTGATACATTGCCAACACACCGTCGAACGACTCGTAACCGCCATGTGCGAAGAAACCGTCGGCTGCATACGGGCCAAAGGCATAAACACCGTTGTCTGAGAGTTCCTTGATGGCAGGTATTATGATATTATTTTCTTCAGTCCCAAGCAGGCCGCCGTCACCGGCATGAGGATTAAGAGCAAGTACGGCTATACGCGGATTGGATATGCGGAAATCGCGCTTCAATGACATGTTGAAGATGGTTGCCTTCTCGACAATAAGATCTTTCGTCAAGTTCTTGGACACGTCGGCAATGGGCAAATGCGTAGTCACCAACGCGACACGCATGATATCGTTTAGTAGAATCATCAACGATTTGCCTCCACCGACACGCTCTTCAAGATACTCCGTATGCCCGCAGAAGTTGAAACCGTCGCCCTGTATGTTGTTCTTGTTTATAGGAGCGGTGACGAGCACGTCCAGAAGTCCACTCTTATAATCCTCAACCGCACGCTCAAGAGCCTTGAACGACGCCATGCCGGCCTCCTTCGACGGGGTGCCGAGTTCAACCTTGACTTCCTCGTCAAACGTAGGCAGAAGATTAAGCTTGCCGCTATGTGCATCATCGGCCGAATTGATAATAGTAAAGTTTGCCTGAATACCGAGCGCATTACGATGATAAGCTGCCACCTTCGGCGAACCGTAAATTATCGGGGTGCACAGCTCAAGCATAGCCGGTTCTGAGAAAGTCTTGAAAATAACCTCATATCCTATGCCATTTGTGTCACCGTGCGTTATGGCAACGCGTATTTTCCTGTTTTCCATATCTTTATATTATTAATTTAATGTGACGGAGCATCTAAAGGCTAGTGCCCTGCAAGGCCGTGAGAGGGCCATGCCGTCCTCCACCATCATTCTACTTCTTTACTTTCTTCATTGTGTACAGTGCCGCCTCCACCTGCCTTAACAGGTTGCGTTTCTTCATGCCTGGCGCATATACGAACGCCTCTGCCACTACAATCCTGCGGCTGGCCGAATCGACAACCGAGTGCGACACAAACGGACCGCCCATGGCGTCGCCCTTCATCGACCAGAGTCCGCGGCAGACCATCATGCGGCGCCCTTTCACGGCAACCATGCCGCTCGATACGGTTTCAATGTCCGTCTGCATATACATTCCGGCACGTTCGCCGGGTATGTTAACCTTCATGACGCTGTCGCGCACATGCAAAGCCCTGACAGGGTCGAGGCTGTCGCCGGCGTATGAATAAATGCAGATGTTACTCATACCATCAGGCGCATTGTCAGAAAACCAGACGAAACCGCGTCCACGCTTGCTCGACTTCATGCCGGCAGGTATCTTCATGTCATAGCCGAACATTTCACCGACCACTCCCGAAGCCTTGGCGTTAAGGCCTATACGCGCTATTCCGCCGCTTATTTCAGAACGTACGAGCAGTTCGGTCAAATGTTTACCCATGCGCGGCATGTCAGCCACAAGGGCTGAATCTGACGCCGCGTTCATATAAACCACTATCTGCGGCTTCGCCCACACGTTCCATTCATATCTGATCATCGTCCGCGTAAACAAGCGCGGATTAATGTTTACTATGACAATGCTACGCGCCAGTCTGGCAATTTGGTTGAAACGTACGCTGTCGGTAACAGAGACATCGAACATCGGCTCTTTCTGCGGCAGTCCTGGCACGTCTTGCGACAGTATGCTGTCCACGGCTACGACACCACGGCCATTACCCGACGCAGCAAGCAGAAGGACCTCGTAAGGCCGTCCGCCGCTGCTTGGCAGCAACGAGCCCTGCCCCTCGCATGACACAGCCACAACGGCGACGAGCGCAAGCCAGACAAGCACGTGCCTCATCACTCGCCGGCGGCATCCTTCCTTGCCGTGCTCAACAGTCCGCAGGCTGCATAAATGTCTTGCCCGCGGCTGGCCCTAATCGTAGTAAATACGCCATGCCCTGTCAGATAGTCGCGGAATGCTTCCATGCGTGAGTCGTCGGCTCCATGCAGGTCAACACCGGGTATCTGGTGAAACCGAATAAGGTTTATGCGGCAGTCGAGTCCCTTCAGCAGCTTGATTATCTCACGCGCGTGCATCGGCGAGTCGTTCACTCCGCCGAAGACTATATACTCGAACGACAGACGGCGTTGGTGGCTGAAGTCATAATTGCGGAGCATCTCGACAACGTCTGCAATGGGCATGGCTTTCTCCGCCGGCATCAGCATCGCGCGCTGCTCATGTATGGGCGAATGCAGGCTTATGGCAACATGGCACTCGCTTTCCTCGATAAAACGCTTCAGCTTGTTCTTGACGCCTACACTGCTTACGGTTATGCGCTTCGGACTCCACGCATATCCCCAGTCCGCCGTCAACGCCCCGGTGGCCTTGAGCACATTGTCAAGATTGTCCATAGGCTCGCCCTGACCCATGAACACGATGTTGGTCAGCTTATCGCGCTCGGGCAGCGAGTATATCTGGTTGAGTATGTCTGCCGTTGTCAGGTTGCCCTCGAATCCCTGCTTACCGGTCTGGCAGAACAGGCAGTTCATCTTGCACCCCACCTGCGACGACACGCAAAGCGTGGCGCGGTCGTTGTCGGGAATGTAGACGGTCTCTACAAACTTGCCCGACGACGTAGGGAACAGGTACTTCACAGTCCCGTCGACAGACCGTTGGCTCTCGGCCGGGGGCATGCACCCTATTGCGTAACGCTCTTTCAACAGCTCGCGGTTGCCCTTAGAAATGTCGGTCATGCCGTCTATGTCCATAACATGCTTCACGTAAAGCCACTTGGCCATCTGCCCGCCGGCAAAAGCAGGCATGCCTAGCGACTTAGCCACTTCCTTCAACTCGGCAAGCGACTTGCCCAAAAGAGGTTCAATCATTTCAGTAAATTTATATTATCAGCAGCCCGGTTATGTTTTCAGACAAACGGACTTATACACATAAACAAGCAGGAACGGTTCTCAATACCCCCTGCATACCAGCCCGTCATCCGTTAACTTTACTGCCAGTGATCTAAATAATATGCAAAGATAATGCAAAAATCTGATTATCAGAAATAAAAGACAGATTGTTTAACATCAGGCAGCCGAAATTCAGGTTAACGCCGCATGCAAAACGGCCCTGTTGCAAAAGGCCGCATATTGCACGGCAAAAGGCCACCTTTTACACGGTCAAAGGCCGTCTTTTGCGAGCCAAGACACGGCCTTTGACAAAACAGCGGCAAAAGCATTGCGCAAGGCATGGAATCAGGGCATCAGCACATACGGATATCGAATGAGATTTACACATCCCAACCGCCTCAAAAAACCGCCAACATGGAAGGAATAAATAAAGCAAGGCAAAATAAAAAAAGCAAGACGCGCTGCTGATATTGCGCGTCTTGCCTTATTTTAATAGCGGAAGCATTAAGAATGTCTTAAGACTTCCAGGCATATCACCTGAACTTATTCAGCCAACGGGTCAAATGTACCGTTTGCACCACCGTTATTATAATCTTCCCAACCGATAGTCTGCTCCACTGAATTCATGTTGCTCTGAGCTCCACGAGGCAGACCGAGGAAGTAATAACGCGGCAGGAAGTTAATATACAGATTGACCTGGTTCTGGTCGCGGCTGTCGCCCTTCTTGTCCTTGCGCACAAGGTTTGCATCATACCAAGCCTTCAGAGTCTCGAGCTGCGGGGCAAGGTCTTTACGCATGTCTACGCCTGCGCAACGCTCGACATCCTTAAGCGGATCGCTGTCGAATGTAGTGCCGCCAAGACCGTCGCTATGGTCATTGTTAACACGGAACTCCATATTCTCGCGACGCTGGCCGTTGAGTTGTGTGAATCCAAGCCATGTACAAGTGTTGCCACCCCAACCTGTAAGCGTCCATGTAGAAGGCGCACCGTCAATAGAGTTGAAGCTCTTTCCTCCGTCGTACAGCAACCAGCGGCGGCAGTCGTCAAAGCGTTTGCCCTCGTATGCGAACTCAATCTGGCGCTCGTAAAGTATTGCTGACATACATGCAGCCTGGTCGCTTGCCAGACTTGCCTGGAGACCGCAGTCGCCGGTATAGCCGGCACGCATGCGTATCTGCTTGAGATATTCTACAGCCTCGTCCATGTGGCCTGCACCACAAGCAACCTCAGCAAGGTTAAGCAACACTTCTGCATAACGAAGTTCGATGTACGGCTGGGCTGAATATGCGAAACCACCGTTGCTTGCAGTTGCGTTATAATTGCCGTAAAGCGGATTGGTGTTTATGTCCAAATCGTCAGAGCGCTTGCGCACATACACGCCGCTGTTGCTTTGCAGCAGGTTGTCGGCAGCATACTCGTTGCTGCTATTGTCGTTATCACGGTCTTCAGCGCTGGTGTACCATACATAGTTCCAAAGTACATAGTTGGTACCATTGTCGTAAGACGGGTTGTTAGGATTCTTTTCCTGCAAAGTGTTGTTACCGTTATATGCCCAACGGAAACCGGGGAACGCAAACGTACGGTAGAAACGCGGGTCGCGGTTCATGAACGGATGCTCGCGGTCGTACTCGTATGAAGAGGCGTCAAGTTTCTTATACGTGTTGGCTGTAGCCGGACGCTTACCGTCGGCCATCGGGAACATGTCGACAAGCATGGCTGAAGCGTTCTTTCCTGAGCCAGAAGTATTGCTCGGGCGGATATAACGCTCCCAGCTGTTGTTCTTCTGCTGGTCGCCAGCCTGTATCGTGTTGAACAATGTAACGAATACAGCCTCAGGGTTGGCAGTTGTACGCTGGTTAAACTGGTTTGCAAAGTCCGAACCGTTTACATTGTTTGTAGTCTGGTAAAGACCGTAACCACAAGCCTTGATTGAGTCAAGCTCGGCTGTCATAACCTCATATGCCTTCTGCCAGCGGCTTTCGTCATTGGCACGGTTGAACAACGGACTTGCCCACAACAGCAGCACACGTCCCTTGAGTGCAAGCGCAGTACCTGTTGTTACACGTCCCCAATCGGTTGTCGCCCATCCGCCATTCATTGTTTTAGCAGCAAGCATCTTGGCTGAACGATCAAGGTCTTCACACATGAATTCGATACACTCCTTGGTCGTGTTACGGAGATTGACAACACCCTCAACAGGGTCCTGAACCTCAGTTACGATTGGCACTCCGCCATAGAACTTCACAAGGTTGTAATAACACCATGCACGGAAGAAGTAAACCTGACCGAGCAACTCGTCTTTCTGTTCCTGTGGAAGTGTTCCTTCAGAAATTCCCTTTATAACATCGTTTATGTTACGGATACGACCGAAAGAGTTTGCCTGGATATTGTTAGGAGTTCCAAAGAAGTAGTCAGGAGTCGCCGTACCGGTCATGGTATTCAACGGGTTCTGCGGATCAAGGAAAGCACTGAAACCGCTGTACTCCTCAGTCGACTTACCGGCATTGTCATTGCTGCCCGAAGAAGGATACTGCCAAGTGATGTCAGAGTTAGTAGTCGGAAGACACCAACTATAAACATCGTTTACACGGAGCTGAGCTCCGGTGTAATCGTTGTAAATTTCTCCTGTTACGTTGTCGTAATTCTTCTTGTCCTCCAAAAATTCGTCGCTACACGCAGTAAACGCAAGGCAAGAAGCAAGACCGAAACCGAACAGTTTTAAAATATTTGTATTCATCTTTACTTTCTGTTTGATAATTGTCATGAATGAATTAGAATGACAGGTTCACACCTACCGTGAACTGCCTCAATACAGGGTAAGAGCCGTAACTGCACATAGGGTCGATGTAGTTGTCTGGATACGGATTGTAGAAGCTCAGGAGGTTCTGTCCTGTAATATTTACACGCGCGCTCTGTATACCAATCTTCTTTACAAGATTTGACGGAATAGTATAAGCCAGGGTCAGACGGTTAAGCTTTACACGTGTGCCGCTTACACGCCAGAACGAAGATGTACGAGCATTGACGCTCTGATACTGGAGGTTAGGCAGGCTTCCGTCACGGTTTTCTGCAACTACAAGATTGCCGGCTGCGTCATATATGTCCTGATATGAGTACATGTTGTCTACATTCCAGAATGAAGGCATGTTTGTGAATTCCAAATCGCCTACACCATCACCAGACTCGAGTGCGGCACCGTCGATAAAGCTGTATCCACCCCATGAAGCATTAAGTTGTGCAGAAAGTGAGAATCCCTTCCAGTCGGCACCGAGGTTCATAGTCACTCCATAAGGATTTGAGCGGTTAGAGAGACAAACCTGGTCAAGGTCTGCGTCAACAACGCCATCAGGACCAGCATAGCTGCCATCTGTCTGCTGAGGTCCGCGAATGTCCTTATAGATAAGCATACCCGGACGAACCTGATCTTTACTCATACCAAGATAACTTGTGATGTTATTCTCTGCAAAATACTCCTCGATATCCTGGAAGCTGCGGAACATACCAACACACTGCAAGCCCCAAAGACCTATATCTGTACGTCCGCCTTTTCTGATTTGACGGTAGATATAATCGGTCTCCCAGTCCATGTTGAGAACTTTATTGTCAGAATAACCAGTGTTGATTCCAATTTTATACTTGAAATCTTTTCCAATCTTGTCACGCCAAGTAATGCCGAGCTCATATCCCCAGCTGTCCATCTCACCGAGGTTGACTGAAGCCGACTGTGTACCTATTGTAGCCTCAATTGCCTGGCTTATGTTCATAAGCATCTCGCGGTTCCACTCACGATACATATCGAATGTAACAGAAAGACGGCTGTTCAACACATTGAAATCCAAACCGAAGTTTGCCTTGTAAACCTTATCCCAGTGTACGTCACGGTTTACGGCAGAGTTGTTACGGTTGATTGTGATACGGCGCAAGCTGCCGCTGTCCATACCTGTA
>DGYMR06203__coassemble_906_pt1 | contig 25178 bp, 16 predicted proteins | sample DGYMR06203__metabat2_low_PE_044 | metagenome-assembled genome bin DGYMR06203
ACATCATTGACAAAAGCAGGCTTATTGCGTAAGGTTCTTATATCGAACTCACGTTAAAAGAGAGTGTTCGTTTTACTCTGATTACGGGCTATCAAACAGTGGTTTGAATAGATTTTATTAGATATTTCTAACTAACAGGTGAAAATAATGGTCCTGACGGATTTTCCTGCACCCGTCTGCAATGTTTTGCAAAAGGATGATTTGCCTAATTAGAAAGTGGCGAGGTGGCGGTGAGTGTTCGTGTAATGGTAATAGCTGGTTGCAGAACGGTTCACGCCTACATGCAATGCGTACTCACTGCTATGTTCTTCAAACAGTTTCATAAATGGCTATTTTCCAAAATCTCATTTAACCGCTGTTGCGTATGAAAGAGGCTTCCGTCAGACTCTTTGCCTGCTTCCGCACTCCTGTCGGCATCCAGTCGGTCGCCTAGTATATCCCCGGCCAGCTATGTTTTCTACGAAACTATAAGATAAAATGTACGTCATGACCGCAGAATCAGTATGAAATCTGATGGCGATTTAGACCACTGTCAAGATAGAAGTGCAACACCTCCGCCGTTTCCCCGTCCATGGAGCGTAGCGGAATGGGCGGGGAAACGGCGAAACCGGGCAATGACAGGGCAAGAAGTCGCTAGCAATACAAAAAAAATGAAAGAGGAGACCGCAGTCTCCCCAAGATTAATTAAATTTGTATTGCTATGTACAAACATTTAACCTCGGAGCAAAGATACGCAATTTATCTCGGACTGCAAAAGGGTGATTCGGAGAAGATGATTGCGGAATTGATTAAAGTGGACAAGTCGACGGTGAGCCGCGAGAAAAGGCGCAACTCCACTGCCAACGGCAAATACGTATGGGTCAAGGCCCAGGCCAAGGCAGACGGGCGCAAGCGCCGAACGCCCGGCAACAGGCGCATCAATGACACGCTCCGGTGGCGCGTGACAGAACTTATAAAGAACGAGCAGTGGTCGCCGAGGCAAATATCAGGGCGTCTTCTGCGTGACGGCATACACATCTCGCACGAGACCATTTACGGCATTATACGCAGTGATGAGAGCGGCGTGCTTGCATCATGCTGCCGCCACAGGATGAAGTACAGGCACAAGGCAAGACACACGCACGAGACAAAGGTCAAGAACATTCCCAACCGCGTCAGCATACATGAACGGCCTGCTGAAGCCGACGGCAAGCGTTTCGGCGACTGGGAGATGGACACCATTGTGGATTCAAAAGGCCAAGCCATCCTCACGCTTACGTAGAGGAGTACGAACTTCCTCGTGATGGAGAAGCTCAAGCACGGAAGGATGGCAAAGCCTCTGGGCAAGGCGGTGTGGCGGCTCCTGCTGCCATACAAGGGCGAGGCACTGAAGACGATAACAACAGACAACGGGTGCGAGTTCGCCGAGCATGAAAGGATAACCAAGTTGCTGGACGTGCCTGTCTACTTTGCCGACTCGTATTGCGCGTGGCAAAAAGGCACCATCGAAAACGAGAACAAGCTCGTAAGGCAATACATACCGAAAGGTACGGACCTAAGCACTGTCACAAACGGCAAGATTGACAAGATAAGAAAGAAAATAAACGCAAGACCCAGGGAAAAACTAAATTTTCTCACCCCAACCGAAGCGTTTTTCAAAAATTTTCCGTAATGTTGCACTTGCTAGTTGACTCTGCCGATGGCGATTTAGGATTAATGGAATTGGAAAAATCATTTGTCGTTAAAGAGAGATATTTTAATATGAGAGCTTACATGATTTTATATTAACAGAAAATGACATAATTGATGAACTTTTCCAATATCCGTTTGGTCATATTCCAATAATATTCTAAATTTGTAGAAAATTTAGAATAAATAGCGGAAAAGAACAAAACATGAAAAGCGGGAGTCATATCTCAAGAAACTGACCATCAGGCGAGACAATGGGGAAGCCAAAATAATACTGGTTTTCGCAGATGTTGAACGTCATGGCTTTTAAGCTACGTTTACAGAAATTATCTGTTGGAGCAAGGAGTATCTCCCGACAATATCATCATACTGGACTTTGTCAAATACGGTGGCAAATATGATACCTACATAATTGATTCAAGAATCGTGAAAAAACATATTTAATCTCGGATGAAAAATGAAAAAAGAGAATTACTGTGTCTTTCATGATGAACCGCATCTAAGAGGCTTGCGCGAACTTTGGGTCGCGAAAACGCTCCTTATAATAATAATGTCGCAGATAGCGGTAATTGCGACAGCTTTACGCGTAAGCGACTTTACGTTCTCTCATCTGGGTCTGGCGGATGGATTAAACAGCCAACGCATCTATTCGCTTAAACAGACGGAGGATGGAGCCGTGTGGTTGACGACACAAAGTTTTGTGGCCCGATACAACGGGGTCAGCATAGAGAACTTTAATTTGGAGGGTAATACCGGTGAGTATAACTGTTTTGTCCAATCGGCCGACAACAGTGTGTTGCAAGTGTTTGATGCCGGTGGACGCATATATGAATATAATCCGGAGCAAAACCATTTTGATGTCGTAGCTGACGTTGCTGTCTTTTTCAAGCATGACAACCAGCTCAACGATGTGTATAAGGACGGCGACATTTACTGGCTGGCAATGAGCGGAGGCGTTTATATGCTCCGCAATGGAAAGATTGTCACGGTAGGTTCAAAGATATATGCAAGTTGCATCATCCGCGGGCCGAAAGGCATTTTGCTCTTTGGCACACGTCAGGGTGTAAAGTCATTGAGCCGTAATCACAAGGCTCTTATTTCTTATTTGCCGTATGACGTCGTAAGTGGGCACTATGACGCGGACACCAAACAACTTTGGCTTGGCACATACGAGCAGGGGCTTATAATTGCAGACGGAAAAGGTGTGTGTACATCAATGGACGGAATACCTCATCATCCCGTTCGCAGCATTGTCGGCTATGACAGTAATACGATGCTGGTGGGGGTTGACGGCTTCGGCGTGTATCAGGCTTCACGCTTACCCTCAGCTAAAAATAAAGCCTCACTGCTGTTCAATGCCAATGAGGGAGAGCATGGCGTGCTTCACGGCAATGGCATTTACGCAGTGCTTGTTGATGCCTGGAAAGACATATTCATAGGTTCTTATTCGGGAGGCATAGACATGGCGCGGCCCGTCGGTAACGCCGTTACCGTTTATATGCATCAGCCGAATAAGCCGACATTGGTTAACGGCCATGTCAACTGTGTGGCACAGCTGTCACCATCGACTTTGGCGATGGGTACTGACGGCGGTATCAGTGTATTAAACACCACCACAGGTGAGTGGCGTCATATTGCGCGGAACATCGTAGTGCTTTCGTTGTGTCCCAAGCAGGACAGCGGAGGGCTTTTGGCTGCAACTTATGGCAACGGCGTGTGTGAAATCAGCACCAACGGAGAGGTAAGGAAGTTGTATGGTACTGACGTCTTGGAAGACAGCCACATCCAGGATTTGTTGTTTGACAGGAATGGCCATCTTTGGATTGGTTGCCAGGATACACGACTTGTTGAAGTAGTACAAGGAAAATTCCTATATTACCCTGTGGAAAACGTGGAGTCTCTTGCCCTCTTGCCCGACGGCCGTATAGCGGCGGGTACAATAAACGGGCTCTTTATTGTGACTCCGGGTCAGAAAACGGTAAAGGAACTGCCTTATTCCCCGTCATCAACCGACCAAGTTAACCGTTATGTGCTTGACCTCTTTATTTATGATGAACGCTACATAAATATCGCCACTAATGGCGGAGGACTGTATGTGTATGACCTCCGCACGGGGAAATGCCGGCAGTTTACCATGAAAAACGGCCTGCCTTCAAACGTCGTCACAAGCGTCACGCAAGACGAACTCGGACGCCTGTGGTTCGCTACTGACAGGGGATTGTCGTTCGCATACCCTGGCAGTCTTGACAAAATCATTTCAGTAAACTATCATTATGGAGCCCAACGCGAGTATTCACAGGGCGCAGCCTTCAATTTACAAGACGGAAAACTCCTTTTCGGGAGCGTAGAAGGTGCTGTCGTCATAGACCCGCACTACGTGCAGGAACACAATTACACGGCCAAATTGCGTTTCAAGGGAATTTGTTGCAATGATGATTCTGTAGAGTTCAACGGGCAAGTGGCCAAAATGTTGGGTGAAAGGAAACTGAAACTGTCATACCAACAGCGTACATTTGAGTTGTATATTGAAAGCATAAACTTGCGCTACCAATTTGATATTGCTTATCAATACAAGGTCGGGGATGGCAGTTGGAGCCAGCTCTCGACACAGCAATACATCAGGTTCGTCAATCTTGAGCCTGGCACACACCCTCTTACTGTCCGCGCGGTAAGCAAAGCCAACCGCATTGTACTTGATGAACAGAAGCTTACAATCATTATCGGCAGGCCTTGGTGGAATTCGTGGTGGATGTGGTGTGTCTACATCGCTTTAATCGCATTGCTGTTCTACGGGGCTTTATGGACATACGGCCTGCACACCCGGTATATGCGCCTTGTGGTAAACTCTGTGGGCAGCGGCAATGAAAAAGATTTGCAGGCTTCACTGCCTGAGCAAAAACAAGATAAGGCCGTGCAGCTTATTTCTGCAAATAAGGAGCTGCAACTTGACGGAAACAAAGACGACGCCGCCGCAACTGCCGAGAAAGAAAATACGGCTTTCGTTGACATTGTGACAAAACTTATTCTCGACAACATCTCTGATTCAGGCTTCACTATTGACCGCTTGTGCAAGGAAATGGCGATGAGCCGCACGATGTTTTATGTGAAGCTGAAGTCATACACTGGCAAATCACCTCAGGAATTTATCCGTATAGTGCGTCTTGAGCGTGCCGCAGTCTTGCTGCGCTCTGGACACTACGTCAGTAAAGTAGCCGATGAAGTTGGTTTCGACAACGCCAAGTATTTCAGCACTGCGTTCAAAAAATATTTCGGTGTCTCTCCGTCAAAATATAAATAAAACATTTTTTGATTAAAAGGCGGATACTTGCCCACCCGCCCATATAGCCATACGCTTACAGCGACTAATCTCTCTGGCTTTCCGTTTTGTGCCTTTTCAGGGCACAAAACGATACGTATTGCGCTCTAACAGGTGCCCTTTCATGGCGTAATACGGCATCTTTTACAACTCGCACGTTAACATACGGACAATCAAAGGATATTTGAAGCGCCTTTCATCAGTATGTATGCAAGCATGGGCGGAACGCTGACATCTCTTAAATTCAACAACCGCATTGCCCTGTCTCTTGCGGGAAAAGGTTTGATTTCTCGTGAAATAAGGTTTGTTTTCTGACGAAAAACGCCTATTAAACTTTTATTAAGAGATAGCGAACCCGCTTTTATGTAACATTTTACTTAATTTGCAACATATCTAAAACAGCTGATTAAATAACCATGAAAACAAAATTTGAGGCTTTACCGGCTGTCGCCGCTGGTGTTTGCCGTAACGTCGTGCCACGCCCGGCACGGCAGTCCGCCAGACGGCAAAGCCGCATCAGCAACCCTTCCGCGGCAGGACAGGAATGAAACAAAAGAATGGAATTTTATGAACCAAACAATTATAATTATGCGAAAGACAATAATTCTCGCAGCCGCAGTCCTGGCTATGGCATTTTCTTCTATTGCCTCGACTGCGCAGACTGTAAACAACTTTACCATTAAACGCGGTACAAACATCAGCCACTGGCTCTCGCAAACTCCCGAGCGCGGAGAGACACGCCGCCAGCACATCAAGGAAGAGGATTTTGCACGCCTTGAGGAACTCGGATTCGACTTTGTGCGCATTCCAATCGACGAGGAGCAGTTCTGGGACGAGCAGGGCAACAAGCTGCCCGAAGCGTGGCAACTGCTCACGCAAGCCCTGAATTGGGCCGGGAAGCACCACTTGCGTACCATAGTGGACATGCACATCATCCGATCTCATGATTTCAATGCTGTCAACGAGGGCAGAACCAACGTACTCTTCACGTCAGACAAGGCCCAGCAGGATCTTATAAATATGTGGTACCAGTTGTCCGACGCGCTCAAGGCTTACAGCGTTGACTCCGTGGCCTACGAGCTGATGAACGAGCCGGTGGCCGATGAGCATGAGCAGTGGAACAAGCTGATTTTCAAGGCACATAAAGCTCTCAGAGAGCGTGAGCCGCAGCGCACGCTGGTCATCGGCTCAAACATGTGGCAGGCCACGTGGACATTCAAGTACCTGCGCATACCCGAGGGAGACAAGAACATCGTTCTCTCGTTCCATTATTATGAGCCGCAGGCACTTACACACTATGGCGCGCCCTGGACGCCGGTAGGCGGCTACCGAGGCAAGCTCACTTATCCGGGACGCCTCATCTCGCAGGCCGATTATGACGCCGCTCCTGACAGCCTGAAGCCCGTACTGAAAAAATACACCGGCGTATGGAACCGCGAGCGCATAGCCCAGGACTTCCGTGACGCCATAGCCGTGGCAAAAAAATACGGCGTGCAGCTCTATTGCGGAGAATGGGGCGTCTATGAACCGGTTGACCGTGAGCTGGCTTATAAGTGGACAAAAGATATGCTGTGGGTGTTCGACAAGTACAACATTGCATGGGCATCATGGTGTTACGACAACGACTTCGGCTTCTGGGACCAGAAAACCCAATCGTTCAAGGACCGCCCGCTTGTGGAACTCCTGACGGGAAAAAAGAAATAACTTAACCAACTTTCTTACAAAACAGAACAATGAAAAAGACATACGGACATTTCGACGACAAAAACCGTGAATATGTAATCACCGACCCGGCAACTCCATTCCCCTGGATTAACTACCTGGGCAATGAGGATTTCTTCAGCCTCATATCCAATACGGCGGGAGGTTACTCTTTCTATAAGGATGCCAAATTCCGCCGCATCACGCGCTACCGCTACAATGACGTACCGATGGACAACGGCGGCCGATACTTTTATATTAAGGACGGAGACGTTGTGTGGAGTCCCGGCTGGAAGCCGTGCAAGACCACACTCGACAGTTATGAGTGCCGCCATGGGCTGAACTACACCCGCATAACGGGAAGCAAGAACGGCATAGAGGTCTCGGAGCTTTTCTTCGTGCCATTGAACACATGGGCCGAAGTGCAGAAGGTGACCATCCGCAACACCACTGACACGAAGAAGACCGTGAAACTCTTTTCGTTTGCCGAGTGGTGTCTGTGGAACGCAGCCACCGACATGGAGAACTTCCAGCGCAACCTGAGCACTGGTGAGGTGGAGATAGAGCAGGGAGAATCCTCTACGGTCATTTACCATAAAACGGAGTACAAGGAGCGCCGTAACCACTATGCTTATTACGCCTTGGCAAATGCACGGGCCGACGGTTTCGATACCGACCGTGAGTCGTTTGTCGGCCTTTACAATGAACTGGCCAATCCCCAGTGCGTCATGGCTGGCAAGCCGTCCGGTTCCGTGGCACACGGTTGGAGTCCGATAGCTTCACATTATATTGAGGTAAGCCTTATGCCGGGCGAACAGAGAGACCTTATCTTCCTGCTTGGCTATGTCGAAAATGCACAAGAAGAGAAATACGCCGACCCACACGCCGACCCTACGCTCATCACTTCGCTTGGCGCCCTCGATCGCACCATCGTGAATAAGGAAAAGGCTCACGCGACAATCGAAAGATTCAGCACAGTTGAGGCTGTGGACAAGGCTTTTGACGAACTGCACGCCATGTGGAACGGACTGCTCGACAAATTCCAGGTTTCTACGGGCGACGACCGTCTTGACCGCATGGTGAACATCTGGAACCAGTACCAGTGCATGATTACGTTCAACTTCTCACGCTCAGCCAGTTTCTTCGAGAGCGGCATTGGCCGTGGGATGGGATTCCGCGACTCCAACCAAGACCTTGTGGGCTTTGTTCACCAAGTGCCGGAGCGCGCCCGCCAGCGCATAATAGACATCGCCTCGACGCAATTCCCAGACGGCGGCTGCTATCACCAATACCAGCCCCTCACCAAGCGTGGCAACAACGACATCGGCGGCGGATTCAATGATGACCCCATGTGGCTTATCTTCGGCACGGTGGCATACGTCAAGGAGACGGGAGATTTCAGCATCTTGGACGAGAAAGTGCCTTGGGACAACAAACCGGGTTCAGAAGTGCCGCTCATGGAGCATCTTCGCATTTCGTTCAACCATGTGGTGGAGAATCTCGGGCCTCATAAGTTGCCTCTTATCGGTCGTGCAGATTGGAACGACTGTCTCAACCTCAACTGCTTTTCCTGGAATCCGAACGAGTCGTTCCAAACCACAGAGAACGTTTCCGAGGGCTCAAAGGCGGAGTCGCTTATGATAGCGGGGCTGTTTGTCTTCTGCGGTCGTCAGTATGCCGAGTTGTGCAGTGCCCGTGGTCTGGAGGTTGAGGCTAAACGCGCGACAGGCTGCGTCGATGATATGGTTGAGGCCGTAAAGAAGTACGGATGGGATGGAGAGTGGTATCTCCGTGCCTATGACTTCTACGGCAACAAGATTGGTTCCCATGAAAACGAGGAAGGCAAGATTTTCATCGAGTCGCAAGGTTTCTGTACTATGGCCGGCATAGGAATGGAGGAAGGCATGGTAAGCAAGGCCCTTGACTCCTGCAAGCGTTACCTTGACAGCGAACACGGCATGGTGCTCAACAACCCGGCCTTCACAACTTATCACGTAGAGATGGGTGAAATCTCGTCATACCCGGCAGGTTACAAGGAGAATGCCGGCATCTTCTGCCACAACAACCCGTGGGTTATAATCGGCGAGACTGTGGCCGGGCGCGGCGATGACGCTTGGGAACACTACACTAAGATATGCCCGGCGTGGATAAAGGACCAGACGCTTCACAAGGTAGAACCGTACGTCTATTGCCAGATGGTGGCAGGCAAGGATGCCGCACGTCCGGGAGAGGGTAAAAACTCGTGGCTCACGGGTACAGCCGCATGGAACTGGCTCGCCATCACCCAGTATATACTTGGCATACGCCCTACCTATGACGGACTGGAGATAGACCCCTGCCTGCCTAAGACGATGAAGGAGTACACCGTAAGGCGCAAACTGCGTAACAGCGAGTTTACCATCACCGTGAAGAACCCTAACGGCAAGCAGAAAGGCGTAAGCCGGATAACCGTTGACGGAAAGCCCGTTGAAGGCAACATCGTGAAGGCTCTTCCGGGCAAGCATGTTGTGGAGGTGGAGATATAAGATAAAAAACGAATTTCACGTAAATTTGCTATATTATAATGGCCAAACTGTCTGAAAAAATAGGATATGGCATGGGAGACATGGCGTCTTCCATGTTCTGGAAGATATTTTCTTATTATCTTCCCATTTTTTACAGTGATATATTCAATCTGTCACTCACTCATACCGCCACTCTGATGTTTGTTACGCGTGTATGGGACACTGTGTCCGACCCTATGATGGGTATCATTTGTGACCGTACCAACACCCGATGGGGTAAGTACCGTCCTTACCTATTGTGGTTCTCGCTGCCCTTCGCCATCAGTGGTGTATTGTTGTTCACCACACCCGATTTTGACGAGCATGGACGCCTCATCTATGCTTACATCACATACATTCTGATGATGACGGTCTACACCTGCATTAATGTGCCTTACGCCTCGATGCTTGGCGTGTTGACATCCGACAGCTACGAGAAGACCGTGTTTTCAAGCTACCGCATGTTCTTCGCCTATGGCGGCTCGTTCATTGCCCTGTATGCTTGGGAACCATTGTGCAAGTTATTTTCCGACAATAATCTGTCTTTTCTCTCTGTCGGAGGCCTGGCTGGCGCCTGGCAGGGCGCAATGATTGTCATCGCCTCGGTGTGCTTCCTGCTATTCATCGGCAGTTTCCTGTTGACCCGAGAGCACGTAAAGGGTGTCAAGGGAGACAAGCTGATGAACGATTTTCGCTCTTTGGTGAGGAATTTCCCTTGGTGGATGATTACCTGCACAGCCCTCTGCACTAACCTGTTCAACACGGTGCGTGGTGCCACGGTGGCCTATTACTTCAAATATTACATTGGGAATGACAATATCGTGGACTTTGGTTTCTTCTCATTCATTTTCTTTGCAGGCGTATTTCTTGCCATCGGCGAGGTATGCAACATGATAGGAGTAGTGTGCGCCATGCCTTTGAGCAAGCGGCTGGGCAAGAAAACCACGTTCATAGTCTCTGCCGTGGCAATGGGCGCACTCAGCATTTTGTTCTTCTATATGCCGTTAAGCAACGTAGGATTCATTGGCATATTGCTGCTTCAGGTGCTTATCAGCATTTTCACCGGAGTGGTCAGTCCGCTGGTATGGAGCATGTACGCCGATGTGGCCGACTATTCTTACTACAAACACGGCACGGCTTCCACCGCCCTTATTTTCTCTTCCGGCTCAATGGCCCAGAAGTTCGGGGGTGCCATCGCCGGTTCGGCCGTGCTGCTTTTGTTCAGCTTTTTCGGCCTTCAGCCTAATGCCGCCACACAGACACCTGACGCCATCTTTGGCATGAAACTGGCGATGAGCTACATTCCGGCATTCATCGCGCTGCTGATAGTTGGCCTGATGGTGTTGTATCCGCTTACAACCAAGCGTATCGCGGAGTTCAAGAGTTCAGATATGGAAAGGCAATGATAAACCATTAAAAAATAAAGCTGATTATTTCAAATAATATCTGAATATAACGAAGCGGAGGTTTCATTTCTCGTGAAATAAGGTTTGTTTCCTGACGAAAGACATTCATCAAACCTTTATCAATAGGTAGTGAACCCGCTCTCGTGGAAATTTTTACTTATTTTGCAACATATTTGAAAAAATAAATTAACATCATGAAAACGAAATTAAGGATTTATTGGCTGTTGACGCTGGTGTTTGCCGTAATGCTGTGTCACGCCCAAAAGACAGCCCGGCAATGGAACAGAGAAGTCACTGCCGGATGGAACCTTGGTAACCAGTTTGAATGTTCTGCCCCGGGGCAAGACGGCGAGTCTATGGCCATCGGCGAACCTGACGGCGCCGACAATGCGGAAACGGCATGGGGAAACCCGGTGGTCACGAAGAAAACCATCAAGGCCGTGCATGATGCCGGATTCAATGCCATACGCATACCTGTGAGATGGCAATGCCACATCACCAACCCTGCGGCCATGAGCATCAGCAAGACGTGGATGGACAGAATAAAGGAGGTGATAGACTGGTGTTTGGAATATGACTTGAAAGTCATCGTCAACGTACACCATGACAAATGGCTTGAAAGCCGTCCTTTTTATGCTGACAAGGAGGAGAACTGCCGAAAACTGGCTTTGCTGTGGATGAACATTGCCAATGAGCTTGGCAAATATGATTACCGTGTTGCTTTTGCCGGCACCAACGAGGTTCATGTGCCTGGCAACTGGGGAAAACCTACTGCTGAAAACCTTGACGTGCAGAATGCCTACAACCAAACATTCATCGACATTGTGCGAGCTACAGGCGGAAACAACACAAAACGCCACCTGATAGTGCAGACTTATGTATGCAATGCCGATTTCGGCCTGTACAACGGCGACTTCGTAATCCCCAAAGACATTGAGGGCAACGGCAATGATTACATGAGCGTGGAGCTGCATTTTTACAATCCGTGGGAATATGCCGGCAGCTGCGAATACTACTACTGGGGCGAGCCGTACAAGCAGTATGGGAAAACGCCGCAGAGCGATGAGACGACGATGACTAAATTCTTCGACAAGTTGGCTTCCGAATGGGGCTCTAAAGGATTAGGCATAGTGATTGGAGAATGGGGCATTACCGACCATTACAAAGGTTCAGAAGCCGACCGTATGCACGAAAATATATCTTATTACTGCAAGACATTGGTTTCAGAGGCGCGCAAGCGCGGATTCTCAACTTTCATCTGGGACAACAACCGGTTTGGCAACGGCGCGGAAATGTTCGGCATTTTCGACCGTAATAAGAACATGGCGGTTAAAGCTGACTGGGTAATAAAAGGCATTAAGGAAGGGGTTGCAGAGAGTGCAAAAACTATGTGAACAATAAAAAACACACGTCAGCGGAGTTGTCTTTAGCTGCACGGCAGCAGTTACGGTTTCAAACAGTGTCCTTTCAGCCTGCAATAGATGTCCTTTCGCCTTCTAAAAGGTGGCCTTTCACCCTGTAAAAGGTTACTTCTTGCAAGCTCGTCGGGAGTAAGCTAAAACTGTAAGTAAAAGCCATAGAAATGCAACAAATCATAAGTGCATTGCAATAAAGTGCCACAAATAATTCCAGCGGCGGATAAAAAATGAAACTCATCTTAAAAAAATACTATTATGGTAATTAAACGATTTAACTTAGTGTTATGTATGCTTGGGGCGAGCCTGATAGCACCAGCTGTCATGGCAACTACGCCAAGGGGCACAAGCATGGGCATAACGGCGACCCCGGCGGGGATTACAGTAAAGGGCAATGTCTCTGATGCGGCAGGCCCGTTAATCGGCGTATCAGTGAAGGTGGTAGGAACATCAAAGGGTGTTATTACCGACCTTGACGGAAACTTTACCTTACAGTGCAACGCCGGTGACGAGCTTGAGATTTCCTATGTAGGATATAAAACCGTACGCGTGAAGGCTCAGAACAGCCTGAAAATCACGCTTGAGGAAAACACGGAGGCCCTGGACGAAGTGGTTGTCACCGCACTTGGCATAAAGCGCGACCGCAAGGCTCTCGGTTATGGACTGTCCGAAATAAAAGGCGACGAGCTGACCAAAGCGAAAGAAACCAATGTCATGAACTCGCTTGCCGGCAAGGTTGCCGGCCTTGTAGTCACGAATACGGCGGGTGGCGCTGCCGGTTCAACGAGAGTCATACTTCGTGGTACGACCGAGCTGACCGGTAACAACCAGCCTCTTTACGTGATTGACGGCGTTCCTTTGGACAATACCAACTTCGGAAATGCCGGCGAGCAGGGCGGTTATGACCTTGGTGACGGTATATCAGCCATTAACCCTGACGATATTGAAACGATGACCGTGCTTAAAGGCCCGGCCGCTTCAGCCCTTTACGGTTCACGTGCGTCGCATGGTGTAATCCTCATCACAACTAAAAAGGCGGACAAGGAGAAGATCTCTGTTGAGTATAACGGCTCGCTGACTATCGACACTCAGCTCGCAAAGTGGAACGACGTGCAGGAGATATATGGTATGGGCGATAACGGGCAGTACCAGCTTGACGCCTCGTCGGGCACAAACCAGAGCTGGGGCGTGAAGGCGGACATGATAGACAAGACTTATTATGATGGTTCAGTGCGTCCGTTCCTCATGTATCCGAACAACACGTCTTCATTCTTCCGCACCGGTCTTACAGCCCAGAATACGGCTATTTTGAGTGTCAACTCAGGCAAAACGGGCGTGCGTTTCTCTTTTACCGATATGCGTAACAAGGACATCCTTCCCAACACGCACATGAGCCGTGACAATTTCAATCTGCGCGTTACAACGTCCGCAGGCCCTGTTGATTTCGACTTTACGGCCAACTATGTGCGTGAGAACGTGAAGAACCGTCCCGCACTCTCCAACTCACAAAGCAACGTGGGCAAGAACCTCATGACCCTGGCGGGCACATATAATGTTGAATGGCTCAAGCATTACCAGAATGCTGACGGCACTTATGCCAACTGGAATGGTAACGACCAGTATAACAGAAACCCGTATTGGGACCTCTACAAGAACAACAACACTTCAGCGAAAGACGTGTTCCGCTTTACAGCGAAAGCCATTTATAACATAGACAAGCACTTGAAAATCCAGGGAACGCTGGGTACGGACATCAACAACATGAACTTTGACGAGTTCATTGCCCGCACTACTCCGGGCGTTCTTCCCGGCAAACTCACCAACTCGATTTTTAATAACCGGACACTGAATGCTGAGCTTCTTGCCCTCTATAACAACAACTGGGGCAACTTTGATTTCAATGCCACTGTGGGCGGAAACATATTTAAGGTGGACAACAAGACGACCGTCATCACCGGCACTGACCAGCAGATGGACGGCGTGGAGTCAATCATGAATTATGCAGAGCAGAATGTCCAGCCGAGCACATACAAGAAGCAGATAAATTCTCTTTATGCAAGTGCAAGCCTCGGCTATCTCTCTACATACTATCTTGAAGGTACTGTCCGCGGCGACCGTTCATCCACACTCCCGTCGGCAAACAACACATATATTTATCCTTCGGTATCAGGAAGTATCATCTTTTCTAACTTTTTCAAGAACCATAAAATCTTAAGTTTTGGTAAAGTCCGTGCTTCATGGGCGAAAGTAGGTTCTGACACTGACCCGTACCAGCTCGGCCTGATCTATTCGACAGGTAAATACAAATACCCGGGTTACACCATAGGTATGATAAATAACAACACACAGCCGAACAGCAACCTTAAGCCGACAATGACCAGCTCTTACGAACTCGGTCTTGAGCTCAAGTTCTTCAACGGGCGCTTGGGAATTGACTTTACATACTATAACCAGACTTCAAAAGATCAGATTATAGCACTTGCTTCGTCTTCGGCTTCCGGGTATGCCAGCCGTCTTGTCAATGCCGGAAAGATACAGAACAAGGGTATCGAGTTGGCAGTCAACGGCCGTGTGCTCCAAATCAAGGATTTTGCTTGGGACGCAGGTATCAACTTCTCAAAGAACTCGAACAAGGTCCTCGGACTTGTAGAAGGCATGGATTATCTTCAGTTGGCTGACGCAAGCTGGGCCGGTGTCTCGGTGGGTGCTGAGGTAGGAAAGAACTACGGCTCTATCCTCGGTACAGATTTCAAGCGCAATGAGAATGGTGACATCCTCATAGACAAGAATACGGGTCTTCCACTTTATGACGAAAATCTTAAGACCCTCGGCAACTCCACTTGGGACTGGACCGGTGGTTTCTACTCTACGTTCACTTACAAGAACTTCCATCTTACTGCTGCATTCGATGTGAAAATGGGAGCTGATCTCTATTCATTCTCGATGCGTTCAGCCTACCTCACGGGTAAGGCCAAGGGCACGCTCGCAGGGCGTGAAGAGTGGTACCGCTCGGAAGAGGCCCGTAAGGCTGCCGGCATGACAGAGGCAGAGTGGCGTGCAGCCGGCAAGTGTGAGGGACTTATTGTAGACGGCGTGATAGACAACGGCGACGGCACATACAGCAAGAACACATACCCCGTGAACCCGCAGAACTATTGGAAGAGCGTTGCCGAAAAGGCTCCTGCATTGTTCATCTACGACAATTCTTACATCAAGTGCCGCGAAATCACGTTCGGATACACTTTCCCGGAAAAGATGTTAGGCAAGTTTGTAAAGTCTCTCTCTGTTTCGTTTGTGGCTCGTAACCCGTTCATCGTATGGAAGAACATCCCGAACATCGATCCTGACTCTAACTATAACACATCAGGCATGGGGCTTGAGTACGGTTCGCTTCCGTCACGCCGTAGCTACGGTTTTAATATAAATGTGAAATTCTAATAGACATTGTGATTATGAAAAAACATATTTTTAATATAGCATCGTTCATGATGCTTCTGACGCTTGGCGGAGGGCTTTCTTCTTGCTCGGACTCTTATCTGGAGGATGTCAACACCGACGATTCAAAGGCGGAGACCATCGACCCGAATGCGCAGCTCACCACGGCTCTGCTGCAGACATACGGCGACTTTTCACTGATGGACACTTACCGCAGTTACATCACCGGCTTCACGCAGTATTATGCCGGAGGATGGAATGTTTCCAACTATGCCGGAGCGGTTTATCCGAAAGACTCGGAGATGGCTTATCCGTGGAACCGTTATTATCAGATAAGCATAAAGAACCTTGTAGATGCCATCTATCACACTCAAGATATGCCGAACACCAATGCGGCGCTGCGTATCCACCGTGCCTACATGATGGCCGTGCTCTCTGACATCTACGGCGACATACCTTGCACGGAGGCTGGAATGTCGTACATCGACGGCAACGCCACCCCGAAATACGACACGCAGGAAGAGGTCTACGACTTCATTTTCTCAGAGCTGAAAGCGTGTGCCGAGCAACTCGGTACGGGTACTGACGTTATCTCCGGAGACGTCACTTCTTTAGGAAGCGACCCGGAGGCATGGAAGAGGTATGCCAATACTCTTCGCCTGCGTTATGCAATGCGTATTTCCGATGTCGCTCCGGAAAGAGCGCGTTCCGAATTTGAGTCTGCATTAAATGCCGACGGCGGCATTATCTCATCGGCCGACGAAGATGCTTACATAAAATACATCGATGTTCCCTTCACGCTTTATGACGGCGCCGCCGACCTTGATTTCAGGGCCAACGCACTTAGCGAGATGATATACGGACAAGACCCGACGTCGCCTTCGTTTGTCAGCTCCACCTTGTTTGATTATATGAAAAAGATGCACGACCCGCGCCTTTACCGTATTTGCCGCTGCTATATCCACACCACGCGCAGCCAGACCGATACGTCAGGCAACTATGACGTTACCGACGAGGTACTGGCTTGGGGCGAGCGCGGCGGCGAAGGCATAGTTCCGTGCAATGTCGGCGACGCCTGGTGGAGCGACTGGGTGAGCGCACCTGCCAACAGCGACATCCCTACCTTGGATTCACTTGTAAATCTTTATCCTGACAGAGGATACGATCAGAACAACTATAATGCCCGTATGATCAGGCCTACCATAGCCGTAGCGTTCTGCAATGCCGACTGCCCCGGCATACTTATCACCTCGGCCGAAGTAGAATTCCTGCTTGCCGAGGCTGCCTCGAAAGGCTGGAATGTCCCCGGCGACGCTGAAAGTCATTATGAAGCAGGCATTCGCGCATCAATGCAGGTGCTTAACAACTACTACGATATCGTCTCAAAGATTTCCGACGAAGAGATAGATGAATACATAGCGGAAAACCCGTTAGGCGATAATCCCCGTGAGTCGATCAATACCCAGGCATGGATTCTTCATCTTACAAATCCAAGCGAAGGCTGGGCGAACCTCCGTCGTTCGGACTATCCTGCGCTGGCCGACCGCACCTTGCTTCCTGTCCGTGGCGACTTCCCTCACGAAGACCCTAACATGCAAACGCCTGTACGCCTGCGCTATCCGCTGCTTGAGGCCAGGTACAACAGCGTAAATTACGAGGAAGCGGTGGACCGTTTGGGTGGAACAGACGATTGGCACCACCGTGTATGGTGGGATGTCAACGAACAGAATTTCATGGACATTGAAAAGTTTAGTGAATCAATAGAATAACAGATTAACAGATTGAATGAAAATGAAAAAGACATTATATAAATTGGTAACGGCAATGGTTGTCCTCTCCATGGGAATGTTTTGCTCCTGCTCTGAAGACAACGAAGGGTTCATCACGGCCACCGAGGATGATTTTCCGCAAATACTCCTTCCGTGGTTCGGCGATTGGGAAAACGGTGAACCGGCCGTTTACAAGACCATTTCACGCGATGCGGAATTGGTTGATTCAGCCGTAGTGACCCCTGCCCTCTACACCACTGTAGAGTGGCTCATCGACGACGAGAAAGTCTGTGAAGGCACTAAAATACAACTATCACCGCTTTTGGCTGGAGAATATATCTTGAAGATTGTCGCTACCACGACAAAGGGGAAACAAACGTCCCGAACGGGCAAACTTGTCGTTTTGGCGCTTGACGGCGACCCGACTCCCAGTGACGCCACAAGCGACCGTAAGGTTGTTCCGGGCATGACGGCGAAATTACATGGCACCAATATGGACAAAGTAGTGAAAATAACCATCGGTGACAAGGAAGCGGCTGCTACTTTCGTTCCCAATAACGGCTATGACTATATTGAATACACTGTGCCAAGTGACCTCGCCCTCGGCACATACCGCATAACTCTTACAGACAGCGATGGCAATGTTTATGGCGGCGATAAGATTGAAGTCTGCGAAGAACTTCCTGTCTCGGAAGAAACGCTTTGGGAAGGCTCATTCGATGTAACATGGGCTACGCCGTTCACTGCCCTCCAGACGCAGTTTAAGGATTTGGTACAGAGCGGCGATATAGTCCGTGCGTATGTTACCGGTGAGGGACAGGGCACTATGACTACCGCTTGGTGGAATAACATTCTTACAGGAGAGAGCGACCCTAATCGTGGTGATATTGCGATTAGTGGGTCGATGGTTCTGGAGTTTACGCTTACTGACCTCTCCATAGAACTGATAAACGAACAGGACGGAGCCATTTTTGTTGGCGATGGTTATACCATTACCAAGATCACTAAGGAATAACACAGCGCCGTTTTGTCAGATTTGTCATATTCTATTTCTATGTGTGAATACAAGCCGTTGCCGATTATAAAGTGCAACGGCTTGCTTTTCTCGCTCATGTAAATTACAAATTGGAAATCATGAAAAAATTTCTTTTCCTTTTTTTTATGTTAGGTATGTTGACTTCAAGTGCTGCCAACAACGATGATATAGAGTCAATGGTGGAAACGCTTTTAAGCAAGATGACCCTTGAAGAGAAAGTCCGCCTAAGCTACGCACAGTCAAAATTCTCAAGTCCGGGTGTGGCGCGTTTAGGCGTCCCTGAGCTTTATTGTAGTGACGGCCCTCATGGTGTGCGTATGGAAATCTGCTGGAACAGCTGGGAGCATGCCGGCTGGACCAATGACTCGTGTACGGCTTTTCCAGCCCTGACCTGCCTTGCCGCCACATGGCAACCGGAGTTGGCTTACCTTTATGGACGAACGATAGGCGAAGAGGCCCGTTACCGCAAAAAGAATGTTTTGCTGGGCCCCGGCGTCAATCTGTACCGCACGCCCCTTAACGGGCGCAACTTTGAATATATGGGAGAGGACCCGTATCTTGCTTCGCGGATGTGCGTGCCTTATATTCAAGGGCTTCAGTCCAATGGCGTGGCATGTTGTCTGAAACACTACGCGCTTAACGAACAGGAAACATTCCGCGACCACGTGGACGTGCGGGTTTCTGACCGCGCCTTGTACGAACTTTATCTGCGCCCGTTCCATGCGGCTGTAGTTGAAGGAGGCGCCTGGAGCGTAATGGGCAGTTACAATCAATATCTTAATCAACATGCGACTCATAACGCCCGTTTGATTAACGATATTCTGAAGAAAGAGTGGGGATTTGACGGAGCCGTGATTACTGACTGGGGGGCCGCACATAACACGGATGAGGCCATTTTTAACGGCCTTGACCTTGAAATGGGCAGCTTCACTGACGGTCTTTCTGCAGAAGCACCTATAAATTCGTATGATGACTACTATCTCGGAAGGGCCTATCTTGAGAAATGCCGCAGAGGCGAGGTTCCTGACTCTGTTGTCAATGACAAGGCAAGGCGCATGCTCCGCATTATAGTGCGCACGGCCATGTCCTGCAATCACGGCTTTGGTTCAATGAATTCCCCCGAACACGTCGCTGCTGCGCGTAAGATAGCTCAGGAAGGCATAGTACTGTTGAAAAACAATGGTATTCTTCCTCTTGTACCCAAGGACAATATGAAAATTTTGGTGGTGGGCGAAAATGCCACTCGCAGCTTATGTGCGGGCGGAGGTTCAAGCGAGCTAAAGCCGCGCGACGAGGTGTCGCCACTGCGTGGCATCAAGGAGCGGTTTGGCGACATATGCACCATTGAGTATGCGAAAGGCTATGCTTCCGGACGCACGATGTATGGCAAAGTAGATGTTTTGCCGCAATCCCTCTATGATTCGCTCCGCAATAAAGCCGTTGAAAAAGCAAAAACCGCCGATTATGTCATCTATGTCGGTGGCCTGAACAAAAACCATAATCAAGACTGCGAGGGCGGTGACCGCGAATCTTATCAACTTCCTTTCGGGCAGGACAGGCTCATTACGGAATTGCTTGCAGCCAACAGCAACACTGTATTGGTGATCGTGAGCGGAAACGCATACGACATGCCTTGGCTTGACAAGGCGCAGGCATTGGTCCAGTCTTGGTATCTTGGAAGCGAAGCCGGACACGCTTTGGCTGACATTATTTCAGGAGACGTGTGCCCATCCGGGAAACTTCCGTTTTCATTTGCTTACAAACTCAATGATTATCCAGCCCACAAGATGGGTGCAGTAGGTTATCCCGGGGTGTCGCCTGACAAGTTGCCTCAGCCTTTTGGCGGTGAAGAGGGGAAACCGTTGAATTCCGCCCGGTTGCTGAAAGCTGCCGTGAATGGCTGGAAAGGTATTGACTTCTGTGCTTTGCCCGGGGATGGGACAAAGAAGGATGAAACGGAAATATATGGCGAAGACATCCTTTTGGGCTATCGCTGGTTTGACTATTTCAAAACGAAGGTGCGCTTCCCCTTTGGCTTCGGCTTGAGTTATACCACATTCAGTTACGGTAAACCGACGATTAACGGGCGCACTGTATCGGTGCCGGTGCGTAACAGCGGAAATGTGGCTGGGCAGGAAGTAGTGCAATTCTATGTCGGTGACGACAAGGCCTCGGTAATCCGCCCAGTAAAGGAACTCAGGCATTTCGAGAAAGTCGCGCTTGAGCCGGGAGAGACAAAACAGGTCTCCTATACTATTGGCGACGATGATTTGAAATATTTCGATGAAGAAAGGCATGAATGGGTGGCAGAACGTGGTTCTTTCACTGTTTATGTCGGAGCATCGGCAGCTGACATTCGTGGCAAGGTGAAATATAACTACTAATCGCACAGCTAATGAAACCTATCAAAACTTTATTTGTTGCCATGACTTGTATGTCCATGACTGCGTGCAGCTCACCGACATTGGAGCAGCGTGTAGATCAGCTTTATGACAGCATGAGCCGTGCAGAACGAGTGGCTCAGCTGAGAAGCATTTACATATCGGCGTTGCTTACGCCGGAAGGTAAAATTGACGAGGCGAAATGCAAAGAACTGATTCCCGACGGCATCGGACATATATCCCAATTCGCCATGGATTTGGGAATGTCGCCCGATGAGCAGCGCGACAGGGTAGCCCGGTTGCAGAAATGGCTTATTGAAAACACGCCTAATCATATTCCGGCTCTCGTTCATGAGGAAGCACTCTCCGGGGTGAACGCCTTGGATGCCACTGTTTATCCCCAGCAAATCGGTATGGCGTGTACATGGAACACGGAGCTGGCAGAAAAGAAAGCCCGGCTTTCGGCCACGGCATTGCGTGCCATAGGCGGAACGCTCGCCCTCTCCCCGATGGTGGATGTTGTCCGCGACCCATCGTTCAACCGTCTGGAGGAATCTTACGGAGAAGATGGCTATTTATCGGCGGCAATGGGAGTCGCCTTTGTAAACGGCATTCAGCACAGAGGAAATCTGCATGAAGGTGTCGCTGCCTGCACAAAACATTTCCTTGGCTATGGCGGTGGGGCTGACGCTCCCGAAACAGAGCTTATGGAGGATATTCTGCTGCCTCACGAAGCTATCATCCGTCTGGTGGGCAGCCAGGTGGTGATGACCGGCTACCATACGTTTAACGGTACTAAATGTGTGGCTAACAAGTGGCTTCAACAGGATTTGTTGCGCAAGTATGTGGGGTTCAATGGACTCATTGTCAGTGATTACGGTTCTATTCCACAGATTGACGAGGCTCTTTCGCCATTAGAGTTGTGCGTTGCGGCGATGAATGCCGGCAACGAAGTGGATTTCCCTACGGGAGACATCTATGCTAATATTCCTGAAGCGTTGGAGAAAGGCCTTATCAGTGAAGACGTGTTGGAAAAGGCCGTCAAGCACGTGCTGATGTTAAAGGCAAAGCTCGGTTTGCTCGACAATACCGCGCGTCTATACAGCAATGGACACATAGAGTTTGACACTGACGAAGAGCGTGCCACATCCTATCGGCTTGCCACTCAATCCATCGTATTGTTGAAGAACGGCAATATAGAGGGTGATGATAAACCCATTCTGCCGCTTACAGCCGAAACGCTTTCAAGGCTTGGAGGCCGCGTGTTCCTGACAGGTCCTAATGCAAATTCAATGTGGGCACTTGCCGGCGACTATACATTCCAAGCCATGCGTTATTTTTGGAAAGGTAAAGAGGAAAGTCCTTTGCATCCCAAATATGTGTTTTTGAAAGAAGGCATGGAGCAAAAGATGCCCCAAGGAGGTTCGCTGCTCTATTCGCGCGGGTGCGACTGGACTGACGTGCCGGAAACTGTGATGGAAAAAGGTGGCGACCCAAGGGTGGCTGAACAAAAGATAATCGACAACCGTATGGTAGACAGCCATGAACCGGCTGATTGGGATGAAGCGCTGCGGATGGCTCGCCAGTGTGACGTAATCATTGCGGCGATGGGTGAAAACGTGATGCTTAGTGGGGAAAACCGCGACCGTACCAAACTCACACTCCCCGGACGGCAGGAAGAATATGTAAATGCGCTTGTCGCTACGGGTAAGCCGGTGGTACTTATCGCGTTTGGCGGACGGGCGCAGGTAATCAGCGGCTTGGCAAAGAAATGTGCTGCCGTACTTCAAGCGTGGTATCCAGGTGAGGAAGGAGGCAATGCGGTAGCCGATATCCTTTTCGGAAATGTGTCGCCGTCAGGCAAGCTCTGTGTCAGCTATCCTGCCGTTGAAATTCATGAACCGGTTTGTTATAATTATGGTTTGGAGAAAGACCATCGCATTGCATGGCCGTTCGGTTACGGCTTGAGCTACGCTTCTTTTAAATATGGCAATATGCAAATGGACAGGGAAGTGCCGACTGACACCGAATCGTTCAATCTCAGTGTCGATGTAAAGAATACGGGCAATGTGGATGCAGATGAAGTGGTACAGATTTATGTTTCTCCAATCGACAGTGCGTCACGGTTGAAGCCTATCCAACTTCAAGGTTTTGCACGGATAAGCCTCAAGGCCGGGGAAAAACAGACAGTAAGGTTCAGGCTTTTCCCTGAGCAGTTGGGATATTTTGAAGGTGGACACTGGAATATTGCCCCCGGACGTTACAGGGTCAAGGTGGCCACGTCATCGCAGGACATACGACAAGAGCAAGAAATTGTACTCACGGGAAAGCGCCACGTAAAAAAACTGTGCGAACATTATCTGTCAGAAGTGGTGAAACAATAATAATTGATAATATGAACATTCAAAAACTATTTTATACACTCTGCTTCATCGCTTGTTTCATGCAGACAGAAGCACAAGACATGGTGTTGGAAATCAATACCCATAAACGAGGAGCGGAAATTGCTCCGACAATGTACGGAGTGTTTTTTGAAGACATCAATTATGGCGCCGACGGCGGACTTTATGCCGAATTGGTAAAAAACAGGTCGTTTGAATTTCCGCAACCGCTCATGGGATGGAACACCATAGGCGGTGTGGAAGTGAGGGATGACGGGCCGTTCAACCGTTGTCCCCACTACGTGCGCTTGTCGTATAGCGGCAAGCGCGATATGCCCACGGGAATTGAGAACACGGGATTTCTTGGAATGTCGCTTCACGGTGGGAAAGAGTATCGGTTTTCGGTATGGGCGAGAGTTCCCGGAAATGTTCCAGCGCAACTGAATGTCGGTCTGCGTGACCTTGATTTGCAGGAAGAAAGTTTTACCGTATGTGACACCGATATTAACGTCAGCAACAGCGAATGGCGCAAATATACCGTTATGCTTACACCGTCACACACAATCAAGAAAGCATCTCTTACGGTATTTCTGAAAGGGAACGCTTCAGTAGATGTTGAACACGTCAGCCTGTTTCCCGTTAATACTTGGCGCGGACATGAAAACGGGTTGCGTGAAGACCTTGCACAGTATGTTGCAGATTTAAATCCGGGCGTGATGCGTTTCCCCGGCGGTTGTATCGTTGAAGGGGCGACTCTCGACACCAAATACAACTGGAAAAACAGTATAGGGCCGGTTGAAAACCGTCCGTTGAATGAAACACGCTGGAATTATGGCAAGGAACGTACACATTTCGACTATTACCAGTCATACGGTCTTGGTTTCTTTGAATTTTTCCAGTTTTGTGAAGAAATCGGTGCCGAGCCGCTCCCTGTTCTTAGTTGTGGTATGGCTTGCCAGTTTAATAACGACATTACCACGAAAGGTTCATGGATAGCGCAAGGCGATAGCTTAAACGAGTTCATACAAGACGCCATTGACCTCATCGAGTTCTGTAATGGTGACCCAGAGAAAAATAAATGGGCAAAAATAAGAGCCGATATGGGACATCCGGCACCTTTCAACCTCAAATACCTCGCCATCGGTAATGAACAGTGGGGGGAATGGTATGCTCCGATGCTCAAAGCCTTTATGAAGCCTATTCGGAATCTCTATCCTCAAATCAAGATTATAGGTTCGTCAGGTCCTTGGCCTGACGGGAAAGAATACGATTACCTTTGGCCGGAAATGCGTAAGGCCGGTGTCGATTTTGTAGATGAACATTTTTACAAAGACGAGGACTTCTTTCTCTCCGGAGTTAGTCGTTATGATAAATTCCCGCGGAAAGGTCCCAAGGTATATGCCGGTGAATATGCCTGCCATGGTAAAGGAAAAAAATGGAACCGTTTTTACTCATCGCTTTGCGAGGCCGCATTTATGACTGGTCTTGAACAAAATGCAGATGTCGTGAAAATGGCGACATACGCTCCGCTGTTTGCGCACATCGACGGTTGGCAATGGCGTCCTGACATGATATGGTTTGACAACCTGCGTTCAGTCCGCACATCATCCTATTATGTGCAGCAACTATTTTCCACCAATCGTGGAACGTCAGTATTACCCATTACAGTCAAAGGCGACACTGACAAAATATATGCCAGTGCAGCCCGCGACGCTGGCGACAAAGATGCTGTAATCGTAAAAGTGGTGAATACTGGCGAGAAAGATATTCAGGTCGAAATAAACCTGAAAGGCACTAATGGTGAGCATTCAATGACAGCCACTGTCTTATCTGTATCTGAAGACCAACCTTTTGGAAATGTCAACTATGGTGGTGACAAGGTGAAGAGTCTGCTTGATTGCGACAACTCGCTTGATAATCCGGTGCGAGTCATTCCTCACACTACAGAATCTAAAATAATGTGTCCTCATATTACGGTAAAAGCAGCCGCTTATTCGGTTTCAGTTTTTAGAATTAAAACTATAAATTGATTTTAAATGTTGCCTTAAATACAAAGGCTATAGTGATAATACGGCTCTAGTTGATTATACCGTTGCAAACTTGACATTATAATGGTTCATGGAAAGT
>DGYMR06203__coassemble_986_pt1 | contig 22196 bp, 17 predicted proteins | sample DGYMR06203__metabat2_low_PE_044 | metagenome-assembled genome bin DGYMR06203
TAGGAAGCTTTTCGCCACCGACCTGACCATCCTTAAGCTTTTCAAGCTCCTTATTATAAATAGAATCGGGATACTTGGCAGGATCCTTAAGCTTTTTGGCATCAAGCTCCATCTTTGCCTTCATAATAGCGGCAACAGGAACAGAACCATCTTCAGTAACGTGGTTAATCAACACGCTACGAATACCATCCTTACCCCAAGTAGTTTCTTTCAAGCATGAGGGATCCGCATAATTTGGAATACCCTCCACATAGAAGATCTTATCGTTACCGGCTACAAAGATAGTAATAGTCTGTGAAGCCTTTGTCGCAGTCTTATCCTGCTCCTGGACATTCTTATCGTTACTCGGCATCGTCAAAAGCATTGCCTGGGGCTTACTTAAGGACGTACAAAGCATGAAGAACGTGATAAGAAGCATCATCATGTCCACCATAGGCGTGAAGTCTACGCGAAGGTCGACTTTCTTCTGTCTACTTGTATTCTTTTTTGCCATTGTTTAGTCCTCCACTTTTTTATAAGAAGTGATTAGCTCGTAACGGTTCTGGTTCATGTCCTGAAGCTCAGACATCACCCTCTTAATAACCTTGTAAGGAGTTTTAGAGTCAGCCTTTATTGCCAACTTCATATCAGGATTAGCATCAGTGACAGTCTGCACCCAAAGTTGGAATTCGCTCATACCGCCGTCAATACTGTCCGTAGGAACGCCCTTATCCTGCTGGAATGCGTTCATCTGGGATGCGTCCTGGCTAAGGAACGTTCCCATATCGTCCATTGACACACCGATATTGGTTGCACTGCGCACATTCTTCATCTGCGTCCCGTTCAGCGATACTCCGAACTGGCTAGCCATGGTGCTAAGAGCCGACTCCATGTCGCCAGGCTTGTCCCAGCCCAAGAATACCTTACCCTTATTGTCAATAAGGATTGTAAGGACGTTCTTGTCGGTTACCTTGATCTCTGACACCGAACCAGGCGTAACGACTTTCACCGCCTCATTCTTCACGAATGTTGATGTCAACATGAAGAACGTTAGCAGCAAGACCATCACGTCGCTCATAGGCGTCATGTCGATCCAGGTACTTTGTCTCTTAATTTTTACTTTACCCATAGTAATTAAAATTTAAAAGGGTTAGTAAAATTAAGCTTCTTCCGTGTGATTGGCTTCGTATGTCTGAGCAATAGAATAACCAACCTCATCAAGGGCGTATGTCAGCTTGTCGATCTTGTTTGTGAATGTGTTATAAGCAATAACCGAGCACCAAGAAGTCAAAATACCGAACGCGGTGTTAATCAACGCCTCAGAAATACCAGTAGAAAGAGCGAGAGAGTCACCACCACCACCGGCAGCCAAAGCCTGGAATGAACGGATCATACCGATAACGGTTCCGAGAAGACCGGTAAGTGTACCAAGAGTTACGATTGTTGCAAGAATCGGGAGGTTCATCTGCAGGGTAGGCATTTCAAGCTGAGTAGCCTCCTCGTGAGCCTGCTGGATCTTTGCCACCTTCTGAGCCTTCTTCAAACCTGTAGCTGTTTCCATTTCCTTGTAAGCGCGGAGAGAAGCTGAAACTACGTTAGCAACAGAGCCCCTCTGCTTGTCGCAGATATTCTGAGCTGCTGCGAAATCACCCTTGTTAACGGCTGCCTTAACGTTCAAGACGAACTTAGCCAATGAGCCTTTACCGAAAGCTGTGCGGAGAGCGAGCCAACGCTCGATGCTCAATGCGATAACTGTAAGCAAGAGAGTCTGGATGATAGGAACGATTACACCACCTTTATAAATGGTTCCGAGAAGGTTTGTCGGGTGACCTGCGGGATCGTTGCCTGCAAAGTTAGAAGGATTACCGAGCAGGAAGTTGTATATGCAAATCGCAATGATAAGACATACAATGATAACCCAAATCGCTGCTCTAATTCCCTGGAAGCCCTGGTTTTTCTTAGGGCTTGCTGCTTTTTGTGTAGTTGCCATAATTTTAATTTAAATTTGTTAGTTAGTTAATTATTAAGTTATAAAGTTTTGATTTAGCGTTAATAAGCAATTCTATTTGCTATGTAAAAAGGCTGCTTTCGCGTAAAGAAGCTCACAAAGATAACAATTTATAGGTAATAAAAGCATCAAGCATAGTGTTTTTAACAATGTTTTTGACTTTTATTAATGTCTTTTAATTGCCTCTTATTGCCGTCTTTTCCGGGCATCTGCCTCACGCAAGCCTTGTCACAGCACTTTTTATTCTCGACATAGCCTCGCGTATGTTATCGTCGCTTGTCGCATAACTCATACGGAAACATTCCGGATCGCCGAACGCGTCGCCTGCTACAGTCGCAACATGGCCTACCTCGAGCAAGTAGAGGGCGAAGTCCGTAGAATTGTTTATGACATGCGTGCCGTCAGTCTTTCCGAAGAAGCTGGAACATTTAGGGAACAAGTAGAATGCGCCTTGCGGTACGTTAACCTCAAGTCCGGGTATGTCTTTTGCCAGACTTACAATAAGGTCGCGACGGCGTTCGAACGCCTTGCGCATTTCTTCCACGCAATCCTGCGAGGCCATATATGCTTCAACGGCGGCCTTCTGGCTTACCGAACACGGACCGCTTGTATATTGTCCCTGCAACTTGTTGCATCCCTTGACTATCCACTCTGGTGCAGCAATATAACCTATGCGCCAACCAGTCATGGCATAAGCTTTCGACACTCCGTTGACCACGATAGTCCGCTCCTTCATGCCTTCAATCTGTGCGATACTGTGGTGCTTGCCTATATAATTAATGTGTTCGTATATTTCGTCAGCCAAGACATACAAATCTTCGTGGCGTTTGATGACATCGGCAAGTCCACGGAGTTCTTCTTCATTATACACACTACCCGTAGGATTGCTCGGCGAACAAAGTATCAGGAGCTTGGTTTTCGGGGTAATGGCAGCCTCGAGTTGTTCGGGAGTCATCTTGAAATCCTGTTCAAAGCCTGCTTCTACAATTACAGGCTCGCCTCCTGCCAGCTTAGCCATCTGCGGATAACTTACCCAATAAGGAGCGGGAATTATAACTTCATCGCCGTCGTTAACCAACGCCATTATGGTATTGCATACGCTCTGCTTGGCTCCGTTTGAAACAAGAATCTCGTTTACGCCGTAATCCAGTCCGTTCTCACGTTTCAGCTTCGCAGATATGGCCTCGCGCAGGTCCATGTATCCCGGTACAGGAGAATATCTTGAAAAATTCTCATCAATAGCCTTCTTGGCAGCGTCTTTAATATGTTCGGGTGTATTGAAATCGGGTTCGCCGACGCTCATGTTTATTACATCAATGCCTTGCGCCTTCATTTCACTACTCTTCTGCGACATCGCAAGTGTAGCAGAGGGAGCCAAACGATTAAGACGATCTGATAACTGTGCCATAATACTTTCAGTTTATTTCTGCAAAATTAATTATTTTATTCGTTCCTGGGAAATAAAAGGAATTATATTTTAATGTCATGACGTTAAAAAAACGTGACAACAGCAAACATATCCAATCCTGTTTGTTACAAATGCAAATTATGTCCCATGCGGTCTTTCTTCGTCTTTAGGTATTTATAGTCATACTCGTTGGGAACGACCTCTATTGGCACATTCTCTACTATTTCCAGACCATAAGCCTCAAGACCCACGCGTTTGGTGGGATTGTTGGTCATAAGCCTCATCTTGTGTACACCAAGATAACGGAGCATCTGGGCTCCGCATCCGTAGTCGCGCTCGTCAGGCTTGAAGCCGAGATGCACATTGGCGTCTACCGTGTCGTACCCTTCTTCCTGCAGCTTATAGGCTTCGATCTTGTTCATCAGTCCTATTCCGCGTCCTTCCTGCTGCATGTATATCAGCACGCCCTTGCCTTCCTTCTCTATCATCTGCATCGCCTTGTGCAGCTGCTGTCCGCAGTCGCAGCGCTTGCTGCCGAAGATGTCTCCCGTTGCGCATGACGAATGAACACGCACGAGTACAGGCTCGTCCTCTTTCCATTCGCCCTTTATCAGCGCCATGTGCTCCAGCCCGCTGCTGGTCTGGCGGAATGGCACAAGCTTGAAGTGGCCGTATTCGGTAGGCATGTCAACCACCTGACCCACGCTTATCAGCGACTCGCGCTGCAGGCGGTAAGCTATCATGTCCTTGATGCTTATAACCTTAAGGTCATAGCGTGCCGCAAACTCGAGCAGCTGCGGCAGGCGGGCCATGGTACCGTCGTCGTTCATTATCTCCATCAAAGCGCCGGCTGGGTACAATCCGGCCAGTTTGCACAAATCGATCGTAGCCTCAGTGTGTCCGCTGCGCCTAAGCACTCCGTTATCCTGGGCGTAAAGCGGGTTAACATGCCCTGGACGTCCGAATGTCTGTGGGGTTGAAGCCGGGTCGGCCAACGCCTTTATCGTCTCTGCCCTGTCGTGCGCCGACACGCCAGTAGAACATCCCTCAAGCTTGTCTATCGTTACGGTGAACGGAGTACCGAGCACCGACGTATTCTCAGACACCTGGCGCGGCAGGTCAAGCTCGTCACACCGGCTCAACGTTATAGGTGCGCACAGCACGCCGCGCGCATGCTTCAGCATGAAGTTAACCTTCTCCGCCGTTATCTTTTCAGCCGCGATGATCAAATCGCCCTCGTTCTCACGGTCCTCGTCGTCGACAACGATGACGAATTTACCTTCCTTGAAGTCGGCCAAAGCCTCTTCGACTGTATTGATTTTCAAGTTTTCCATAAGAGTTGTTATGTTCACCTTATTATATATATGCAATCTAATTGCCCTGTTTCAATTCCGTGATTCTCCTGATTACCGCATCGTTAGTATCCTTAACGACCTTCAGGTCATGGAGCAGCCGCAGCCTGAAGCGCCACATCCTTAAATACAGGAACAAGCCGACAGGCACGATTATTGCGGCTGTAACATTAAGCCACTTGCGCTCGAACGGGCGCGTATGCGCCTTGACAGCCATGAACGGATAATCGTTGAGGCATCCCAGTATGACCTTGTCCTTAGTGTTGGACAAGTCTTCTATCAATGCCTCCATCTGTTCGTTAAGTTCCTCGATCACATGGTCGGGGGTATACTTGAAGAACACCTTGACCACGTTGGGAGCCAAAAGCAAATTGTGTTCACGCACATAAGCATCTATCTCCGAATTTATCTGCGCCAGCTTTTCGGCGTCGGCGGCATAGTACGGGTCGTTGATAATCACGTCCTTGCGGTAGACGGCACGTTTTATGCGCAGGCCGAGCAGTTTCATGAACAGGTTGCGGTAGAAGTCTATGTTGAACACCACCGAATCGTTATTGGCCTTGTACGTGAAGAATACTGCCAAAGGCGTAAGAACGGCAAGTGCTATGGTCTTGCCGAACCATATGGTCCACATGCCTCCACGAGCCATGCGGTAGCCCGAATTGTCGAAGATGAAGAACACGATGAACACCAGCACTGAAATAATGACTGGCACCCCGAGTCCTCCCTTGCGTATGATTGCTCCCAACGGCGCGCCTATGAAGAAGAACAACAGGCACTGCAAAGCCACTGAAAATTTGTTGATGGCCTCTATCTTGTGCTGCCTTATCAGCTTGTCTCCGTCAGCGGTGAGCATGCCCTTGAAGTCGAGGTCGCTCATCTCAGTCCTTACCCTGCCCAGCGCTGTGTTTACAGCCTCAAGCTTGGCATCCGCCGCCATGCGTCCGTATATCGAGTCGAAACTGTACGTCCGTGTGGCAGCCATCTTCACGGCCCTCAGCGAGTCAGCCTTGCTTATCCCCGTAGAGGTGTAATACCTCATGCGGGCATCTTTGTAGAACACACGTCCCACACTGTCATATACATGGTTCAGCGAGTCGATGTCGAGGCTGATCTGCCTTACGCTCTTGCCCTTGGCGTTGTTTGACAGCGCTCCGGCATCGGCCAAGTCGAAATCGGAATCGAAGTCGAGCAGAATCTTCTTGCTTACGAAAGTCTCTCGGCGGTAAGGCACACCGGCCCCCCTCACAACCTGCTGCGACTTCATGTTCTCAAACCACTCGCCGCTATAAAGCGTAAGCAGCAGGTGCTTCTTCTCCGCCGTCGACTGCAACATGCCCGAGTCGGCCAGTATTATTGCCGCATCCTCATAGCTGTCGGTCATCTTGTAAATCATGACACCGTACAGCTTGCCCGTCTCGAGGTCTTTCTCCTGCACGTAGAGGTTGCACCCCGGTATGCCGTCATAAAACACACCCTCGGGTATCTCGAGTTCTGGGCTTTTCTGTTTCATCGACAGCAGCAGGCGCGAAAACGACATGTTGGCGTTAGGCCCGATAACATTTTGGAAATAAAACGAGCCGAACGATATGAACACCACAAGCACTATCAGCGACCTGAAAGCCTGCATCAGCGAAATGCCGGCGGCCTTTATCGCCGTAAGCTCGCTGCTCTCGCCGAGGTTGCCGAACGTTATCAGTGACGAAAGGAGTATGGCCAGAGGCAGAGCCTGCGGCACAAGCATCAAGCTCATGTACCAGAAGAACTGGGCCAGCACCTCCATCGACAAGCCCTTACCTATCAGTTCGTCCACGTACTTCCAAAGGAACTGCATCATCAAGATGAACTGACAGATAAAGAAAGTGCCGACAAAAAGCAGGCCGAACTGGCGGGCTATGAACTTGTCTAATTTCTTTACTCGAAGCATTATTGTTCTAAATGGATTCAGGCGTTACCTTACCAGCTTGCAAAATTAGCACAAAAATATCAGAAAAACGATATTATTATAAAAATAAAGAGGAAAAGGAAGTTTACAAAAAACATAAAAACATACGTGCGTCCGCATACAGCCAAGTATACGGACGCACAACGCACCCTGTTTTTCACAAACTTAAGCAGAAATTCATCACACTTTCATCAGAGAGCTTTCCGAGTTGACTTCCTGCATCTTCATATCACGCTCAACACGGCGGCCGAAGTCAAACGAATACGATACCGACACACTTAGATAGCGGGAATTGCCTCTGCTGCAAGTTTCGTTGTCCAGCGAATAGGCAGGAGTGTCAAGCCACACGTGTTGTTTCCAATCATTAAAAGGCATGCCCGTGTTCAATGCCACATAAAGGTTCTTGTGCCTGTAAGTGGCTTTCAGCCCGTACGATAACGGTGAAACCAGCATTTGCATGGAGGAAGGAACCAGTTTGCGCGACCTCAAGACAAGATACGGCTGCAACGAAAAGTCTTTCAAATACCAGTTAAGGGAGGCCGAACCTGTGACTGAATTGTCATGTTTCCCTACACCAGCATGAACGTTTGTATGCGTGAAAGAAGCCGAGCCGGAAACTGTCAGTCTTTTAGAAAAAGTATAAGTGGCAGAAGCTCCCACGTACCCCGAGTACATGTCGCCGTCCGACCGGTTGCTTCTAACAACCTTTTCGTCCTCGGCATAAAACACGGACGCAAAATAATTGTTGGAAAATGTATGCTGTGTCATCAGCGAAACGCCAAGCCTGCCGAACTGTCCGCTATAATACAAACTGGAAGAAAGGTACTTAGGCCTGTGCCGGCGCGGAACGCCCTGCACGACCATATACTTGTCCACGTCCATACGTTCATCGCTCATCTCGCTTGCCCCGTATGACGGCTCGGTGTAAAACGAGCCACACGACAGCATGCCGTGTTTAGTGCGGTATTGAAGCTGCAGATTAACGGCAGGCGACAAATATGTGTATTTATCCGTTCCACGGTGGTTGTACGTCAGCAGGCTCGCTCCCACAAGTCCCCTGATGCTTAGACGTGAATTAAGGAAATAACGGCCAGACACGAGCACCTCCAAATCACTCATACACAGATGGTTGGATGATGCGTACGTACCAGTGTATTCAGAATCGAATATTCCGCAATTAAACGAAGCCATTGCCGTAGCCGACCATTTTCTGCCATATCGTGTATAGTCAGTTTTCAGGTTGAAGTCCACGGCATTTTCTTTTGAATCAGCCAACGTGTTGAAATCACGTTCCGCGTAACTGCGGCTGTATTTGTTACGTGAGTATGAGCCGCCGGCCTGGAACGTAAGTATCTGGTTGCCGTTCCACGAATGTTCTCCGCTTACGCCCATATAAGGAGAAAGACCGCTCTGTGATGTGCGGCTGAAGCTCTCGCTTACAGCACCGGCGTCGGTCATGGTGCCATGTTCCGCCGAGCTTGGAAGAGCCGAGCGCGACAGTCCGATGTATGACGTTATGCTGGTCTTGTTTCTCCTAAACCTTAAGCGGAACTGCCCGTATTCGTTGTTACGTTCTGTATCCCTGACTACCGACCGGGTTCGCCGCACATCACCCGACGGCAACCTGAACACCTCGGTAACATCCGAGCTTATTCCGCCTATATCCGAATATCCGCCTCCTGCAAAAACAGAATAAGTCATATCTCCGTAGTTCAGCGTGGCCGATGCGTTGTAATTGCCACTGTTGAAACCTATTGTCTGCGAAGCGTCTGCCATAACGTACCCTCCATACCTGTACTCTTTGGCCACAAAGTTAACAGCCAGCTTGTCCCTTGAATACTTGCCGGTCGGCACGTCGTAATATTCTATGCGCTCTATGTCTTTCGGCCTCATCATGCGTATGTCGTTCACATCAGCCGGAAGACCGTTAACGTATATCGTAGCCTTAGCGCCGAATGCAGATATACTGCCGCCTTTCGCATCCACATCAACGCCCGGAATCATCATGTTCTTCATTACGTCAAAGCCGTTTGAGGCATGGCGACGCTGCTCTTTGGTGGGATATAGCAGCAAGTGGTCGTCATAACGGGTCACGGGGGCGGCCATAACAGTAATCTCGCCCAACGTATCACTTTTCGCTATTAGGCTGTCGTTATCAGCAGACATTGCAGCCTTGGCGACGAACCGCATCACCGTAGGCTCATACGACCCGAAAACCGATGCCGGAAACATGCCGGCGAACATTGAGAACAACAGATAATATGATTTCATGGCTAACCAGGTTTTAAATCAAACTAAACTAAAAGTCCACGCCGCCGCGCTTCATCTTCCACATTCTCTTTTACAAAGATACACAATTAAAACGAAACGACAAAATTAATTCGTTGTTTAAAGCAACAAAACAACCGTAAATAAAAACATTTAAATCCAATATCAAAAACAGCGTGCGCATGGTACACATAATGCAACCATTATGTCAAACAGCAATTCAATCGCACAAAACAGTGGCGACACCTTCTTTGACGGAGGCTGCATGACAGCCTACATCTACAAGCGACCCGGACGGCAGCAAAGTCTTTAAAATACAGCATCAAAGCCCCGTAGAACGGTGCAGCATGTCCATATTGGCGTCCCAGATGTCTTCAAGCGTGTCCGTATCGCCGTCGGGGGCGAAGTCGGTTATCATCAGGATGTAGTCGCCCGTAATGTCGCTCTTGTCCATCCGCATCTCGAGATAAGTGTCGCGATACTCGTCCTCGCTCCAGCGCAGGCGTATGTATCCCCTGTCCTTCATCTCAAGCAGCGCCGCGGTTCTCACCTCGTGGTGGCTCCAGTGGTTGCCCCAAGTGAACGTGAACACGTCTCCGCTGAACTTCACGTCGTCTGCAAACCACTTGGCCAAGCCCTCCGGAGTGCTCATCAACGACCATATTATATTGGCCGATTTCGACTTCAGTTCACGCTCGATACTGATTTTATTAGCTTCCATAGCTCATCGTAAATGATTAATCTGCTACAAAAATACTAATTAATTCGAAGAAAAACGATAAAAAGTTGCAATATTTTTTGGTAAGTAAAGAAATTGTATTACCTTTGCACCCGCAAACAAGCAACAACGGCGGGATAGCTCAGCTGGTTAGAGCGTCGGATTCATAATCCGGAGGTCGTGGGTTCGGGTCCCACCCCCGCTACAAAGACACCCTGTAAATCGCTGATTTACAGGGTGTCTTTGTTTTATACCACTTCCATAGCAACTCGCTTGGGCACATCACGGCGCGCGTTATTTCACCCTCAAGCATGCAGGCGGACTTAGATTTTTGGCAAATCCGCAAATCACTGATTTCCAGCATATTATCATTCGCCTTGTAAAAGATTACATATTGCAGGCCAAAAGGTGGCATATTGCAATGTAAAAGACCACGTTTTGCACGTCTGAAGGCCACGTCTTGCAAAACTATAAATAATGATACAGCCCGAAGAAGGCTGTATGGCATGACGGCTACGAACCGCACCGGCAACGGCACGGAACATCCCAATCTGCGGCAGACAAATAAAAATAAAAGCTCGTTTCTCCCGTTTTTATTTTGTATTTCTCTCAACTTGCACTATCTTTGAATAACATAGGCGGCGTCTCGGAATTGGCAAATCGCCGAAAGGCAAATAAAAATAAAAACTCGTTTCTCTCGTTTTTATTTTGTATTTCTCTCAACTTGCACTATCTTTGCACTCTAAAAACAATTAGTTTACCAAAATATATGGCCGGAACAAAAAAAATAAAGACTGCCCTTGTCTCTGTGTTCCACAAAGACGGGCTTGACGAGCTGCTTGCAAAGCTCAATGCTGAAGGAGTGAAATTCTTATCTACTGGCGGTACGCAGAAATTCATCGAGTCGCTCGGCTACGAGTGCCAGACTGTCGAGAGCGTGACATCATACCCGTCTATCCTGGGCGGCCGCGTAAAGACGCTGCACCCGAAAGTGTTCGGAGGCATACTGGCGCGCCGCGACAACGAGGGCGACCGTGAGCAGATGGCACAATACGAGATACCTGAAATCGACCTCGTGATAGTAGACCTTTACCCCTTCGAGCAGACAGTTGCAAGCGGAGCTTCAGAGGCCGACATCATAGAGAAGATAGACATAGGCGGAATATCACTGATACGCGCCGGAGCCAAGAACTTCAAAGACGTGGTGATAGTCCCGAGCAAGGCTGAATACGGCGTACTGCTCGACATTCTTAACAAGAAAGGCGCACAGACCGACATTGAAGACCGCCGCATGCTGGCAACGCGCGCGTTCGGCGTAAGCAGCCACTACGACACGGCCATTCACGACTGGTTTAATTCTTAATCCGCACAGCACGGCCGCCACAGGGCGCGGCGCGAGCCGAATCCTGTCGCCGCCGGCGGATTACACAATCATGAGTTGCTCAGGCCAGAGCCCGATAAAGCATGACTGCCAGGCCGGAGCCAATTACGTATCGAGAAACGAAGTTAGACGAAAGTCATTTTATGTAGTAGTTTGATTATGGGATTTTTTTCATTTATCCAAGAGATTGCGATGGACCTTGGCACGGCCAACACTATCATTATCAGTGATGACAAGATTGTTGTTGACGAGCCTTCGGTGGTGGCCCTCGACCGCCGCACGGACAAGATGATAGCCGTGGGCGAAAAGGCCAAGATGATGTATGAGAAGACTAACGACAACATCCGCACCATACGCCCGCTGCGCGACGGCGTGATAGCCGACTTCACGGCCTGCGAGCAGATGATGCGCGGACTTATCAAGATGGTACATACGGGCAGGCGCTTTTTCTCGCCCTCGCTACGCATGGTCATCGGCGTGCCGTCGGGCTCGACCGAAGTTGAGCTGCGCGCCGTGCGCGACTCTGCCGAACATGCAGGCGGACGCGACGTCTACCTGATATTCGAACCTATGGCAGCAGCCATAGGCATTGGCCTCGACGTTGAAGCGCCCGAGGGCAACATGGTCGTAGACATAGGCGGCGGAAGCACCGAGATAGCCGTAATATCACTGGGCGGCATAGTGTCAAACAACTCTATACGCACCGCCGGCGACGACCTTACGGCCGAAATACAGGAATACATGAGCAAGCAGCACAACGTAAAGGTGAGCGAGCGCATGGCTGAGAGAATAAAGATACACGTGGGCTCGGCGCTGACCGACCTCGGCGACCAGGCTCCCGAGGACTACGTGGTACACGGCCCTAACAAGGTTACGGCCCTGCCGATGGAGGTTCCGGTATGCTACCAGGAAATAGCCCACTGCCTTGACCGCACCATCGCCAAGATAGAGAACGCCGTACTCTCGGCGCTGGAGAACACGCCGCCCGAGCTTTACGCCGACATTGTAAAGAACGGTATTTACCTCACAGGCGGAGGCGCGCTGCTGCGCGGACTCGACAAGCGCCTTACCGACAAGATTAAGATACCATTCCACGTGGCGGAAGACCCCTTGCACAGCGTGGCTAAAGGAACAGGCATCGCAATCAAGAACGTTGACCGCTTCTCATTCCTCATGAGGTAATACGAAATGCGTAACCTGATTGATTTTATTACAAGATACAATCACTGGTTTGTCTTTGTCATACTCGAAGTTGTCAGCTTCGTCCTGCTTTTCAAGTTCAACAGCTACCAGGGCAGCGTATGGTTCTCGTCTGCCAACGTGGTGGCCGGAAAAGTGTACGAAGCCGACGCCACGATAAAAAACTTCTTCAGTCTGACAAAGATAAACCAGCAACTTAATGTGCGTAACCTATACCTTGAGCAGACAGTCAGGAAACTGTCCGAGCAGGTGCATGCCGAGACTGGCGACTCGTCGTGGCTGTTCCGCACGCAGGCCGAGGTGTTGAAGGAATACAAGCTGATACCTGCAAAAGTCATAACCAACTCTATCGACAAGCGCGACAACTTCATCACCATAGACAAGGGACGGCTTGACGGTGTGAAACCCGACATGGGAGTAGCCTGCGGCACAGGCATAGTCGGAGTAGTCTACATGGTGTCCGACCACTACTCTATCGTCATACCCGTACTCAACTCCAAGTCTAACATCAGCGTAACGATAAGGAAAAGAGGATATTACGGTTACCTGCGCTGGACTGGCGGAGCGTCAGACCTGGCATACGTCGACGACATTCCACGACATGCCCATTTCCGCCTGGGCGACCTTATCGAGACCAGCGGATACTCGGCAATGTTCCCTCCGGGCATCATTGCGGGACAGATACTCCACGTTTACAATTCGCCCGATGGACTTTCTTACCGCGTACAGGTACGCCTTACGACCGACTTCGGCAACCTTCGCGACGTATGCGTCATCGACAATTCGGCGATGAAAGAGCGCATCGACCTGCTGCGCAGCGCACAAGACTCATTGAAACTTAAGCAGAATTAGGAGAGTCAAGCAATGAAGATAGAAGCTATAAGACATCTCTTCACATTCATCGTTTTATGCCTTGTACAGGTGTTGGTGCTCAACCACATCAACCTGCTGGGCTGTGCCACGCCCTTGCTGTACATTTATTTCATCATGCTTTTCAGGCGTGGTTTCCCCCAATGGGGCATCCTGTTATGGAGCTTCCTCATCGGACTCTGCATAGACATGTTCTCCAATACGCCCGGAGTAGCAGCCGCATCGGCCACCTTCCTCGGCCTCCTGCAACCTTACCTGCTTGGCATGTTCATACAAAGGGACAGCCCCGACGACCTTAAACCAACCATGCAGTCGCTCGGCACAGGCCGGTATTTCTACTATACGCTTTCGTGCGTGCTGGTGTTCAACATAATATTCTTCACAATAGAGTCGTTCAGCTTCTTCAACTGGCTGCAATGGATAAGGAACATCGGCGGCAGCACGGCACTTACTGTCATCCTGATACTCGTCATTGAGAACGTCAGGAAAAGATAAAACTGCATTACTCAAAACGCAAAAAAGCGGAACATGGATAAAGATTACGGACTTGATAACAGGCAATATGTAATCGGCGGAATAGCCATATTCATTGTCGTAGTGTACATTATAAGGCTTTTCACACTACAGATAATGAGCGACGACTATAAGAAAAACGCCGACAGTAACGCCTTGCTCAAGAAAGTTGAATATCCTGCGCGCGGCGTAATATCAGACAGGAATGGCCGGTTGCTTGTCTATAACCAGAGCGCCTACGACATAATGGTCGTAATGAACGAGGAGAAAGGACGCCTCGACACGCTCGACTTCTGCGAATCGCTCGGCATAACAAAGGAATATTTTGAAGAAAGAATGGCCGAGATAAAAGACAGGAACAAGAATCCGGGCTACTCGCCGTTCACCCAACAGATGTTCATGAGCCAACTGACGGAAAAGGAATTCAGCATATTCCAGGAAAAGAGCTACCGTTATCCGGGCTTCTACGTAAGGCGCCGCAGCGTCAGGCAATACACTTCGCCTAACGCAGCGCATGTACTTGGCGACGTCGCCGAGGTTTCGCGTGCCGACATCGAAGACGATTCGTACTACCAGCTCGGCGACTACATAGGCAAACAGGGCGTTGAGAAATACTACGAAAAGCAACTCCGAGGCGAAAAAGGCGTACAGATACTGCTGCGCGACGCACACGGACGCATACAGGGAAGCTACATGAACGGCAAGCTCGACCGCCGTCCTGTGGCGGGAAAGGACCTTACGCTGGGCATCGACGCAAACCTGCAAGCCCTCGGCGAAAGGCTCCTTGAAGGTAAAATCGGCAGCATAGTAGCCATCGAACCGTCGACGGGCGAAGTGCTTTGCATGGTGTCATCGCCTACCTACGACCCGCGCACAATTACCGGACGCAACCGAAGCAAGATGCACCACAAGCTCGCCAACAACTCGTGGCTGCCACTCCTTAACCGCTCCATCATGGGAGTCTACCCTCCGGGTTCCACGTTCAAGACAACACAAGGCCTGACATTCCTCAACGAAGGCATAATAACCCCGAACACAATGTTCCCCTGCCACCACGGCTTCTACTGCCGCGGACTGCACGTAGGCTGCCACGGCCACGCCTCGCCGATAAGCCTTATACCGGCATTAGGCACGTCGTGCAACGGCTACTTCTGCTGGGGACTGTACTACATGCTGGGCAACAGGAAGAAATACAAGACCGTGCAGGACGCAATGAACACGTGGCGCGACTACATGGTAAGCATGGGCTTCGGCTACAAACTCGGCGTAGACCTGCCCGGAGAAAAGCGCGGACTCATACCTAACGCCCAATATTACGACAAGGCTTACAAGGGTTCATGGAACGGACTGACCGTAATAAGCATCGCCATAGGCCAGGGTGAGGTGCTGCTTACGCCATTACAGATAGCCAACTTGTGCGCGACAATAGCCAACCGCGGCTACTATTACACACCGCACGTAGTGCGCAAGGTGCAAGGCGAGCAGCTCGATGCGAAATTCAGGGAGAAACATTACACCAAGGCAAGCCGCCGGGCATACGAATACATAGTAGCAGGAATGCGCCGCTCGGTATTGAGCGGAACCTGCGCAGCGGCCAACCGCGCTGACTACGAAGTGTGCGGTAAGACGGGAACGGCACAGAACCGCGGTCACGACCACTCCATATTCATGGGCTTCGCACCAATGAACAACCCGCAGATAGCCGTCGCCGTATATGTGGAAAACGGCGGTTTCGGCGCAGAATTCGGTGTTCCGATAGGCGCCCTGATGATGGAACAGTACATAAAAGGCAAACTTTCGCCCGAATCGGAGAAGAAGGCGGAAGCATTCCAACATAGAAGAATATCTTATGGCACAGCAAGTAGATAGACAACCCAGCGTCCTGCGCTCCCTGGACTGGTGGACAATAGGCATTTACCTGGCGCTCCTGGCGTTCGGGTGGATCAGCGTATGCGGTGCGAGCTACACCTACGGCGACACCGACATATTGAGCCTAAGCACACGCTCGGGCATGCAGATTATATGGATCGGCACGTCTATATGCCTCGGTTTCGTGCTCCTCATGCTCGACGACCGCTTCTACGACACCTTCGCTTACATAATTTACGGCATCCTATTGCTACTGCTTTTCATAACGATATTCAACCCACACGAGATAAAAGGTTCGCGTTCGTGGCTAGTAATGGGACCGCTGAGACTGCAACCTGCCGAATTTGCGAAATTCGCAACAGCCTTGGCTGTGGCTAAACTGATGAGTACGTACGGCTTCAACATGCACCGTTGGAAAGACTTTGCAGTAGCATGTGCCGTCGTAATGCTGCCGATGCTGTTCATCATCGCCCAGAAAGAGACAGGCTCAGCCCTTGTCTACATATCATTCTTCCTCATGTTCTACCGCGAGGGAATGACCGGAAGCGTGCTGTTCACCGGCGTGGCGATGATTATTTATTTCGTCGTAGGCATACGTTACGAAGAAACTTTGCTGCTCAACACCGGCACATCGGTAGGCAAGTTCGCCGTGCTTCTGCTCGTACAGATATTCACCTCGGCTATGGTCTATAACCTTTGCCGCGAGCAAAGACAGGCCATCATGATGCTTGTTTACTCACTCGGAGCCACCCTGCTGGCGTTTCTTTTCGCCGAGTTCGTCATACCTTTCGACATCGTATGGGTGCAACTTGCCGTCAGCGCAGCCCTTGTGGGCTACCTGCTGTACAACGCATTGAGCAAACGGGTCAAGAAATACCTGTACATTCTGATTTTCACCGTAGGCTCGATAACATTCTTTTATTCGGCCGACTATGTGCTCAACAACATTCTGGAGCCACACCAGAGAGTGCGCATCAACGTTCTACTCGGCCTTGACGAAGACCTTTCGGGGGCAGGCTACAACGTACACCAGAGCGAAATAGCCATCGGTTCAGGCGGACTTAAAGGCAAGGGATTCCTAAACGGCACACAGACGAAGCTGAAATTCGTACCCGAACAGGACACCGACTTCATCTTCTGTACCGTCGGCGAGGAAGAAGGCTTCCTCGGTTCGGCAGGCGTTTTGCTGCTGTTCCTAGCCCTAATATTGCGTCTGATCAAGATGGCTGAACGTCAACCGTTCAAGTTCGGACGCGTCTACGGTTACTGCGTGCTTAGCATATTCCTGTTCCACGTATTCATAAACGTAGGCATGGTGCTCGGACTTACCCCCGTCATAGGCATTCCGCTGCCGTTTTTCAGCTACGGAGGCTCGTCCCTATGGGGCTTCACCATACTGCTTTTCATATTCCTGAGAATCGATGCAGGGCGCAATCTCATAAGAACCTGACTCAACAGTAACTGCCGGCAACGAAGCTATATTAAATATGAGAACTTGTGAAACTTTACTAAATACTTTATTATGAACAGATTATTATTGTCACTGGCGATGCTGTTAACAACGCTGACAGTAAACGCACAGAATCCCCGAGTAAAGACATCAGAGGGTGTTCTGGAAGGAATTGAAGAATCAGGTATAAAAGTTTTTAAAGGCGTACCTTTCGCACAGCCGCCGGTCGGCGACCTCCGCTGGAAAGCGCCGCAACCGGTAAAAGCATGGACAGGCGTGCGCAAGGCAAACGACTTCGGTCCGAACCCGATGCAGCAGCCTCTGTTCGGCGACATGAACTTCGGCACCAAGAAGATGAGCGAGGACTGCCTGTACCTTAATATATGGACTCCGGCAAAGTCAATGGACGAGAAACTTCCCGTGCTTATCTACTTCAACGGCGGCGGACTTGTAGCAGGCAGCGGCAGCGAACCGAGATACGCAGGCATGTCTATGGCCCGTAAAGGAATCATCTCGGTATCGGCAAACTACCGCGAAGGCATCTTCGGCTTCTTCGCACATCCCGAACTGTCGGCTGAAACTTCATATAAAGGCTCAGGCAACTACGGCTTCATGGACCAGGCTGCGGCTATAAAATGGGTCAAGGAGAACATAGCAGCCTTCGGCGGCGATCCCGAAAGGATAACCATAGCCGGCGAATCGGCAGGCTCAATGTCTGTCAGCGCGTTGATGGCTTCGCCCTTGTGCAAGGGACTTTTCGCACAAGCCATAGGCTCAAGCGGCTCCGTGCTCAGGAACGGCAACCTCAAAACGCTGAAAGAAGCTGAAAAGGCAGGCAAGGAAAAGGCTGAACAATTAGGCTGCAAGTCTATCAAGGAGATGCGCGCCATACCTGCCGAAGAACTGATGAACCGCGCCGCCGAGGCCGGACTGCCCGGCTATAACGTTGACGGTTACTTCTTTACAAAACAGCCAGCCGAGACATACGCCAACGGCGAACAATGCAAAGTGCCACTGCTTGTAGGAGGAAACTCGTACGAAATGCCCACAGCTGCCGTATTGCAGGGCAAGGCTCCGACTATCGAGAATGTAAGAATCATACTGACAGGCATTTACGGCAAGAACGCGGACAAGGTGATGCAGATGTACGGTTTCAATACGGATGCCGACGTGAACGGCAGCGCCGGAATACAGTTGGCATCTGACCAGTTCATCGGTTTCTCTACATGGAAATGGGGATACATGCACGCAAAAACCGGCGGATGCCCCGTATACAGGTACAACTACTGCCATCCGCGCCCGGCAATGAGGGTTAAAGGCAAGGTTGCAGGACTTGCAGGAGGAGTGATAGACAAGAAGGACGGCGAGGCCGAACAGCCCATAGCACCGGGCGCAGTACACTCTGCCGACATAGAATACGCCATGGGTACGCTGCCCACTAACCGCGTTTACGACTGGCAGCCCGAAGACTTCATCATGTCAGACGTATTCTCAAGCTACTACGCAAACTTCATAAAGACCGGCAACCCGAACGGACTCGGACTGACGGACTGGATCCCGATGAACGCCACAAACACTCTTCCGACGCTGCAACTCGACGTAGAATCAAAGATGACATACGACGAAGGCGAGCAGAAGCGTTACGAGTTTATAGACAAGATACAATCGGAATAAACATTGGAAATAACATAAAATAAAGGCGTCCTGCATGGCAGGGCGCCTTTATTTTATCAATTCGAGCTTTATCCAAGCCTTTAATTCGAATTACTGAGCCAGCTTGTTGTCTGAGCCGAGCACGTCGATAATCTTGTGCTTGTACATTTCCTCCATGAGGTCGCGTGCAGGTCCGCAGTACTTACGCGGGTCGAACTCTGCCGGTTTCTCAACAAAGACCTTGCGAACTGCAGCGGTGAATGCAAGACGAGAGTCAGAGTCGATGTTGATCTTGCAAACAGCGCTCTTGGCAGCCTTGCGCAACTGCTCTTCAGGAATACCTACTGCATCGGGCAACTTGCCGCCGTACTGGTTGATCATGTCAACATACTCCTGGGGAACTGAAGACGAACCGTGGAGCACGATCGGGAATCCGGGCAGCTTCTTCATGATTTCGTCGAGTACGTCGAATGCCAAGGGAGGAGGAACAAGGCGGCCTGTCTTCGGGTCGCGTGTGCACTGCTCGGGCTTGAACTTATAAGCTCCGTGGCTTGTACCGATAGATATAGCAAGAGAATCAACGCCGGTCTTGCTTGTGAAGTCGATAACTTCCTCAGGCTTTGTATAGTGTGAAACCTCTGAAGCGACCTCGTCCTCGACACCTGCAAGTACTCCGAGCTCGCCCTCAACAGTTACATCGTACTGGTGAGCGTAGTCAACAACCTTCTTTGTCAGGGCAACGTTCTCGTCGTAAGGCAGTGAAGAACCGTCAATCATAACTGAAGAGAAGCCCATGTCCACACAGCTCTTGCAAAGCTCGAAGCTGTCTCCGTGGTCGAGGTGCAGTACTATTTCAGGATGAGCGCAGCCCAGTTCCTTTGCATATTCAACAGCGCCTTCAGCCATGTAGCGCAGAAGTGTCTGGTTGGCATAGTTGCGCGCACCCTTTGAAACTTGCAGGATGACAGGCGACTTCAGTTCTGAAGAAGCCTTGATGATAGCCTGAAGCTGCTCAAGGTTGTTGAAGTTGAACGCAGGAACGGCATAACCACCGTTAATGGCCCTTGCAAACATATCACGTGTGTTTACCAAGCCAAGTGTCTTATAACTTACCATAATACAAAAAATTTTATGTTGTTATGAAAAATCTTCCATTCTAACACCGCAAAGTTAACACTTTATTTCGTCACGACAAAAGGTTGGCATCACTTTTAGCGTTGCAAAACCATGAATTTTCAGATTAATTTTATCTTGTCAAACTACGTTACGGCGTTTTGACAAGTGAATTTTACAAAATGCCATGAAAAGCCTGCCATAAGGATAAAAAAAGAACTTACACCGCGGCATAGGCTGACGTTAGGGCACAAAAAAAGGAGTACCGCCGTACTCCAACCTTGTTAACCTTAAATCTAATACTATGAAAAACACGATGCAAAGGTAAGGATTTTTCTTAAACCTGCAATAGTTTTATTGTAAAAATCACAACAAAATACGTTTTTCTTGACACAGGTCAAGACCACGGCGGTAAAAACCTTGAAAACGGCCTGTCAGCCCCTCAAAATACCCTTCAGCAGGAACGTCGCATTCTGGTTTCGCGCCACGCCCCGGGTTATCTTGTAAGTGTATGTTATGTTGTCGGCCAATTCTATCTCGAAGCACCAGTTGTGGAAGCGTTGCGGATTGTCGTCTTCCATTTTAGACAGTTCGAGGTCATGGGTGGCTATTATGCCCGTTACGGGCAGCTCGGCCACGGCCTGGAGGAACAGGCGCGAGCCGTTGAGCTTGTCCAGCGAGTTCGTGCCTTTCAGTATTTCGTCGAGTATTATCAGTGTACGCCCTCCGTTGCGGCAGTTATTAAGCAGCTGCTTCAGCCTCAGCAGCTCGGCGTTGAAATAGCTTATGCCCCGGCTTAGGTCGTCTGACGTGCGCATGCTGGTGAAAAGGCCGAACGCCGACACGCGCAGGCTGTCGGCAAAAACGGGCATTCCGTTCATTGCGAGGATGTAGTTCACGCCGACCGAGCGCAGGAAGGTGCTCTTGCCGGCCATGTTGGCACCCGTTATTATATAATACTCGCCGTCGTTAACGGTGAAATCGTTGCGCACGGCGGCGTCGCCAAGGAAGGGGTGGTAAAGGCCTTTGGCCTCGTAAACCACACTGCCTGAATCCCAAACGACGGCATCAACGGCCTTAGGCTCGTTGAAACGGAACGTACCCATCGACACGAGGGCGTCGATACGGCTGACGCAGTCAACCCATCCGCCTATGCTGCGCATGTAGTCGTTCTGCCACTTCAGGAACCGCCGCACGAGGAAATAATCGCTCATGGCGAACATGTTGAATATTACAAGACCTATGAAGTTGCCCCTGCGGTCGAGCGCATTAAGTATCTCTGACAGCTTGCCGAACGAAACGAGCGCGCCGCCACCATCGTCTGCCAACCTATCCTTCAGCCCGTTGAGCTCATCGCTCTTGAAGCCTGCGCCTTCGATGTGGCGTATTATCTCGATGTAAACATGCAGGTTGGCGTGCAGTTTCTCTACGGCACGGCTTATGTCGTGTATCGACCTTGAGTTAAGCCCTATAACGACGAACATCTGCACCACTCCCCAGAGGACGGGCAGGGTTGCCGGCACCACGCCGATGATTGACAATACTATCAGCACGGCGAAACAGATAATGGCCGCAACGGCCACGGCTAGAGTGGACTTAAGCCCGGCCTTGGGCGCGATGTGCATATCGCCGACACTGGTTACCGCCCTCAATATCTCGCCCGAGTCAATCTTGCGGCCCTTCGCCGCTCCTGCGTTCTGTCCGCGCGCACCGGTTGCCATGAATTCCGAACGCCACTTCTCCATATCCGCCAGCTCGTCCACTGCGGCACGCCTGCGCTCTACCGCGGCCTTATCCGGCAACAGGCTGCCGAGCCAGTCCGCAAGGGCGTCGCCTCCGCCGGTCGTCACCGTGCGGTCGATGCGGTTGTACAGTGAGTCGTGTCCGAACACGTCCATGTCGAAAGTGAAGGCATGATGCGGGTCTATATAACGGCTTCCGCCGCTGAAACACGAGTAGTCGCCCGACATGTACTTCAGTTCCCTGGCATAAACGCCGCACAGCCTCACACGCTTGTCAATCCTCCTGCCGTTCTTCACGTCGGCACGGCGCACCACTACATACACCGCCAGCATGGCAAAGGCCGACATGAGCCACTCGGAAGAAAAGTCCCTGACACAATAAACCACCGCAGAAACCACGGCAAGGCCGAACGTCATAAGCTCAGACGCAATGTAAACCCTGTTGTGCTTCTTCAGCTGCCGTATCTCCGCCGACAGCGTCTCAACCTTTTCCGAATAAAAAGACCTTATCTCATCCTTGGTCGCGTATCTATTGTCCATTATCTTCACATTATTAAAAAATTCCTTACAAAGGTAAGGCTTTAACACCGCAAAACAGGGCACGACGTACATAAAAAAAGTTAACACGCCACAAGCGTCTACGCCGGATAGCGCCAACCGTTTCCCAAAAGGTGGTTCATCCGCAGTTTGTTTGGATGTTAGAATATAAAATACGGAAGTTGCCGTA
>DGYMR06203__coassemble_1004_pt1 | contig 21626 bp, 16 predicted proteins | sample DGYMR06203__metabat2_low_PE_044 | metagenome-assembled genome bin DGYMR06203
TAAAAGCTGTGTCTTGTTTGGCTTCAGGCTGTTTCATTATGTCTTTGAGCAATGCTATCGCCTCCTTGTTCTGCCCTCTTGTGTTGATAATATCTGCAAGGTTCAGGCGGTTTTTTATACGGTAATCTTTTTTCCCACACAGATTATACAAGCTGTCAGCCCTATTCAAATAATCGTATGCCTTATTATGTTCGCCCAACTGCTGAAAAATCGTTCCGATAGTGACACATGTATTTGCTATGTTTATCGTGTCGTCCACCTTTTCCAAATAACACAATTGTTTGTGATAAGCCTTATACGCCTCAAAATACGTCATATTGCCTGCCGTACAGTTTATGATAAGCCTTTCCAGCCGGCGATAGTCATACTCGTAACGGATTGTGTCTACAAGCATTATCGCTTTTCGGGCTAACGATTCGGCCGAATTTTGTTGTGAATATTTCCACATCCAGAATGCGTCCCAATACATTGCGCGCCACATCAATACACGCTTTTTCCTGTGCTCTCTTGCTATGGCGTACATGGACTTTATGTAAGCTTTGCATCTTTCAGAACGTGCAAAATTGTCCATGTCGCGTTCGCACTTGACGGCAAGCGAGTCGAAAGGCGCATAAACCGGTTCCCAGCTTTTAGCTGAAAGCGATTGCAAGAATAATGACAATGATAATATGAGAAATAATCTTAACATGATTTGAATTCACTTTAATTGATGTATATTTGCTTCAATGGTGAGTCCTATGTTTTTCATTAATGTAAAAGATTTTTGTTTTTCAACTTAATGTCATTAGTGTCCCGTTAAAATGGGACACTAATGTGCCACTATGTTCAATTATTATCCGCTTTACATTGGGCAGTTAGGTGAACAACGGGAAACAGACAAGAATTATACGCAGACAATAGTTAAATTTAACAACAACGAGGTTTACGATGGTGACTATTATGGTGTAAGTGATTTTACATATAATTGGGCGACAAGCTCCCATGAAAAAGGCGTATTTGACCTTACATTCACAAACTCGAACATTGAAGTTGATGGATTAGCTGGTAAAAACGTCACCCACATTATCTACGACGAACAGAAAGAAGACGCCATGGCACCCGTTTTGCAGATGTTACAATTTAGAAGCACTGACGACGTTGTAACAAACTGCTTCGAAAATCCCAAGGACGGAATATTACAATTCGCAGGCGGCGATTTCGTTTATAATGAAATTCCCGGGACTGATATTAACTGGTACGACTGCAATGAGCAAACCGTAGCCGTAGCTTATTCGCCCTACGGACAAGACAGCTGGACTGAACTTGCCGTTGACGAGATACCTGAACTTTACCGCATGCCGGGCTTTGGCTATTTCTATCGTGGCTCGCTTGAAAGCGTAAACCGTGAGAGCAGCAACGGATGGTACGACTTGAAGGTAACCCTGACAGATGCTTCGGGCAACATGCAGGAGCAGACCATTAGCCCAGCCTTCCGCATAGCCAACACGACGGGCGTGAGCGAGACCCTGCAAGGCACTATGAACCTGCGCCATGAAGGAGGACAGATCTATGTTACAGGTACAGAGAAAGCAGGCCTTACTATCTATTCGGTTGACGGAACATGCGTCATGAAGGTTGCCGACGCCGTTTCGCGTCCTGTTTCAGTAAGCGACATTAAACCGGGAATGTATGTAGTCAAGGCTACTTCGGCAGACGGGAACCAGATTGTAAAGAAGATAACTGTACGTTAAACCCGTTAGTTTTGGTGAAAAGGGAATAACAAATTATTCTTGTAAACACGAATAATCTTCATGCTGTCGGATTAGCACATCCGACAGCATTTTTTATGAATGCCGGGCTACAACCGGGCCGGCTTTTGCAAAAAACGGCTTATTTGTTTTACGGTCTCCGTTTTTAGTGTTATTTTTGCATACCGGGCATATCCCGGACTAATTAAAGAAAGCATAATGAAATATTATCTCATAGTCGGCGAAGCGAGCGGCGACCTGCATGCCTCACACCTTATGCGCTCGCTGTTGAAGGCGGACAAGGAGGCAGAATTCCGCTTTTTCGGCGGCGACATGATGTCGGCCGTAGGCGGAACGCGCGTAAAGCATTACCGTGAACTGGCATACATGGGCTTCGTGCCGGTGCTGCTCCACCTGCGTACGATATTCAAGAACATGGCCTTGTGCAAGCGCGACATCGTCAGCTGGCAGCCCGATGTAGTGATTCTCGTCGACTATCCAGGCTTCAACCTCGACATAGCCAAGTTTGTCCACGCCAACACGCAGATACCTGTCTATTACTACATCTCGCCAAAAATATGGGCATGGAAGGAATACAGGATAAAGAACATAAAGCGCGACGTCGACCAGCTTTTCTCCATACTGCCTTTTGAAGTGCCGTTCTTTGAAGTCAAGCACGGATACAAGATACATTACGTAGGCAACCCTACGGCCGACGAGGTAAGCAGTTTTCTTTCTTCTTATACAGAAACGGCGGACGACTTCCGCCGTGCAAACTCATTGCCTGCCGACCGTCCGATAATAGCCCTGCTTGCAGGCAGCCGCCGACAGGAGATTAAGGATAACCTGCCTGCCATGCTCGAAGCGGCTTCCCGTTACTCCGACCGATACACTCTTGTGCTGGCCGGCGCCCCAGGCATACCGCACGAGTATTATTCGCAGTTCATCGCCGGGCATGAGGTCAGCGTGGTTTACGACCAGACCTATCCCCTGCTCGCCCATTCGCGCGCGGCACTTGTAACCAGCGGCACGGCAACTCTCGAGACGGCACTGTTCAACGTGCCCCAGGCGGTATGCTACGAGACACCGATTCCAAAGGTCATAGCCTTCCTGCGCAAGCACCTGCTGAAGGTTCGCTTTATCTCGCTTGTCAACCTTATAGCCGACCGCGAGGTAGTGCCCGAACTCGTTGCTGACACGTTCACGGTAGGCAACATGACCCAATGGCTCGACCGCCTGCTGCCCGACGGAGCCGACCGCACGGCCATGCTCGACGGCTATGCCGACTTATGGCAACGCCTCGGCAAGAAGAACGCGCCCGACAACGCGGCTGAGATAATGGTTAAACTGCTTAAATCCAAGACAAGACATCAGGCTGCACGGACTTAATTCTACCTTTACAATCACACTTTAAGCCCGAAAAGCCATATTCATAAAACCGTGGGTGGCAACACCCACGGTTTTTTTATATCCATACGGTCACCCGAAGTGGTGCTATTTTCATCTACTGACCATACAGTGCAAATGTAGCACCGTTACGGGTGTATTGCAAGCATACAAAACACATGATTACAAAATATAACCTTTTACAATATGAAAGGTATAAAAAAACGAAATCCCGATGTTTCACAACGTCGAGATTTCGCGTCTAAATAGACTCTTAAACTAATATTATCTGAGAATGATAAGATTTTATTGCTTTATTATTATGCGTATTCTTTTTTACTTATTTGGGCAGGTTGAACGCCTTTGTCATTTCAGCCATCTGCTCGTCGCTCATGCCTTCGGGTTCTTCGCCCATGTTCTTGGCTGCAATGTATATCAGTGCGCTCTTGTTGAGCACGTCAACCTGGTCGAATGCCTGCATTATGTCAGTGTCAATTGCGAACACTCCGTGCTTCTCCCACATGGCGACATCATAGTCGTCGAGCTGTCTTACGGTCTCTTCAGCCAGCTTGACGCTGCTAGGCAGTTCGTAAGGAATTATTCCCAAGCCACGCGGACAGAACGCCTTTGTTTCGGGAATCATGCTCCACAACAGTTTCGTCAGCACGTCTTTGCCCAAGAACTTGCGGATATGCGTCATGGCTACAAGTTCAATCGGGTGGGTATGCAGCGAAGCGCGGTAAGGCGAACCTTTCTCAATCAAGTGGTCGTGCACCATGAGGTGTGACGGCAGCTCGCTTGTAGGATTCACGGGGTTGTCGGCTATTATCACGTAGCTCGCGCAGTCGTCAAGTATCCTGATGATGCTTCCGTTCTCCATCGGCCAACGTGCCAAGTCGCGCATTCTGCGGTTAGTACCCTTGCAGAAGAAATATGCACCCTTAAGGTGGGGAAGTGTCACGCCGATGGACTTCACCTCGCTTATTGCAGGCATCTGCCTGATTTCATCGTCAACAAGTTCTGTTACGTTTACGGTTATATTACCTCCGTTACGCTCAGCCCAACCCTTTTGCCAAAGGTAACCGGCCACTTCAGCTACTTTGTCAACTTCTTTTTTCAATGCAGGACGTCCGTCGAGTACACTTTTCATAATATTGTTGATTTTATTTTTGCAAATTTACGAATTTTAATGGATACCACAAACCGATATTTTGATTTATAAACATTGTTTTTTGATAATATCACTTTTTGTTTTGGTAAAGCGGCCCTGCATTCATGAAAACCGACACCATTTAGGGCGTTTGATTTCCGGATTGTAAATATTCACAGGCACGGATAATTAGACTATTTGTTTTACAAGCAGGTTTGTGTTAATCCGGAAAGGTTACCTTTTACACGCTGAAAGGCCGTGTATTGCGCTCCAAAAGGTTGCCTTTTACATGATGAAACGTGGTCTTTTGGAAAGTGCGCCCTGCATCGCCGCTATTACGCCTGCCCCGTGCCGACGCCATGGTGTATGGCTCATCGGTGGTTGAATGAAGGAGCCGTTATTGCAGGCGTGTTGCCAAAAAGTCAGTTTTTTGTGCGACGCTTGTGTTGTTTCATTATTTTTTAGTAAGTTTGCATACATGAACAACGATATTACGAATACCGGGACGTGGAGCGAAAACGTCATTCTGGTCGACGCCGATTATATAGATAAGGTGGCGTTCGACCTCATTGTTAATTTCGAGCGGATGATAGGGCGGCGCATACCGCCGGCAGACATGGCACGCTGGATAGACTGCGTGGCTCTTGACGGCGGACTGCGTGAAGGCAAGTCGGAGACGCATGTCGTGCTGATACACGACAAGAAAAATCCGCAGATGGACAATTTCGCCCCGTCGGCATACGACGCCGAGCTTAACGGCAAGGCTTTCAATGACAGTCTTGGCGAATTTGTGATAAGCTCGTTCCCCGTGGAAGACATGGTAGGCAAGGATGACTTTTTTATAGAAGTGCTCGAGGAAGCGTGCCGGCACAAGGAGGTCAAGCGCATAATGGTTGTGCCCGATGCCGAGCGGATGTACGACGACGTGCGCCACGCGCTCCGTTTCGTCGACGATGAAAAGCGTATAACGGTCTTCGCCATGCAACCAATGCCGGGAGGCAATTTCCGCCAGGAGATACTCGGCTACTCGCTTATGAGCGCATTGGGCATCAGGGCCGACGAGATAAGAGAATAGACGCGAAGCCTGTCGTGCGGGCGGTTTTGTTCATGTTCTTTCCGGTGTTCTTAACAACCGGTCCGTTTATAACCAACTAATTTTGGAATAACAATAAAATTAACAATAACAAATGGGAAAAGTATTAATGATTGGCGCCGGTGGCGTCGCTACCGTTGCAGCGTTCAAGATCGCAAAAAACGCTGACGTGTTTACCGAGTTCATGATTGCAAGTCGCCGTAAGGAGAAGTGCGACCAGATTGTTGACGCCATCCACAAGGCTGGAATCAACATGGATATTAAGACGGCGCAGGTTGACGCCGACGACGTTGAGCAGCTCAAGACCCTTTTCAACGACTACAAGCCGGAGCTGGTTATCAACCTTGCCCTGCCCTATCAGGACCTTACAATAATGGACGCCTGCCTGGCATGCGGATGCAACTATCTTGACACCGCAAATTATGAGCCTAAGGACGAGGCCCACTTTGAGTACAGCTGGCAGTGGGCTTACAAGGAGCGTTTCGAGCAGGCAGGGCTTACGGCCATCCTTGGCTGCGGCTTCGACCCGGGCGTCAGCGGCATCTACACGGCTTATGCCGCAAAGCATCACTTTGACGAGATACAATATCTCGACATCGTTGACTGCAACGCCGGAAACCACCACAAGGCTTTCGCTACAAACTTCAACCCTGAAATCAACATCCGCGAGATTACCCAGAAGGGACTTTACTATAAGGACGGACAGTGGCTTGAGACAGAGCCGCTCGAGGTGCACAAGGCGCTCACTTATCCTAACATCGGTCCGCGCGAGAGCTATCTGATGCACCACGAAGAGCTGGAAAGCCTCGTAAAGAACTATCCTACCATCAAGCAGGCACGCTTCTGGATGACTTTCGGCCAGCAGTACCTGACATATCTCGACGTAATCCAGAACATCGGCATGTCGCGCATCGACGAAATCGAGTACGAAGCACCGCTTGCCGACGGCTCTGGCAAGACCGCCAAGGTTAAGATTGTTCCGCTGCAGTTCCTCAAGGCCGTGCTGCCCAACCCGCAAGACCTCGGCGAGAACTACGACGGCGAGACGAGCATAGGCTGCCGCATACGCGGACTGAAGAACGGCAAGGAGCGCACTTACTATGTTTACAACAACTGCTCGCACCAGGAGGCTTACAAGGAGACCGGCATGCAGGGCGTAAGTTACACAACGGGCGTTCCGGCTATGATCGGTGCAATGATGTTCTTCAAGGGTCTGTGGCGCAAGCCGGGCGTATGGAACGTTGAGGAGTTTGACCCGGATCCGTTCATGGAGCAGCTCAACAAGCAGGGACTGCCCTGGCACGAAGTGTTCGACGGCGACCTGGAACTGTAATTTAATTCATAATTTACAATTCATAATTCATAATTTGCAATTCATAATTCATATTTAAGGGTGTTTACATCCTTTATTCCTAATACATAGTTCAGAATATGGCAAAAGAAAAAGATACTGAGGGCATGAGCATGCAGGAGGGCAAACTGAAAGCCCTTCAGGCTGCCATGGCCAAAATAGAAAAGGACTTCGGCAAGGGCTCGATAATGAAACTGGGCGACGAGAGCATCGAGGCTGTCGAAGTAATACCAACGGGCAGCATCGGCCTTAACGCCGCATTGGGCGTGGGCGGCTATCCGCGCGGAAGGATTATCGAGATTTACGGACCTGAGAGTAGTGGTAAGACCACGCTTGCAATACACGCCATTGCCGAGGCGCAGAAGGCAGGCGGCATTGCTGCGTTTATCGACGCGGAGCATGCCTTTGACCGCTTCTATGCAGCAAAATTGGGTGTCGATGTTGAGAACCTGTTGATTTCACAGCCCGACAACGGCGAGCAGGCTCTTGAGATAGCCGACCAGCTTATCCGTTCGTCTGCAATCGACATACTTGTCGTCGACTCTGTTGCGGCGCTTACGCCAAAGGCCGAAATCGAGGGCGACATGGGCGACAACCGGGTCGGCCTGCAGGCACGCCTCATGAGCCAGGCGTTGCGCAAGCTGACCTCAACCATAAGCAAGACCAATACCACCTGCATCTTCATCAACCAGCTGCGTGAGAAAATCGGTGTAATGTTCGGCAACCCCGAAACCACCACGGGCGGTAACGCCTTGAAGTTCTACGCCAGCGTGCGTCTCGATATCCGCCGCGTCACCAGCATAAAGGACGGCGACCAGGTTATCGGCAACCAGGTGCGTGTCAAGGTTGTGAAGAACAAGGTGGCTCCGCCGTTCCGCAAGGCCGAGTTCGAGATAACTTTCGGCGAAGGCATATCAAAGGTCGGCGAACTTGTCGACCTCGGCGTAGAGTACGGCATCATACAGAAAAGCGGTTCGTGGTTCTCTTACCAAGGCAGCAAGCTCGCACAGGGACGTGATGCCACAAAGACCCTTCTCAAGGATAACCCCGAACTTTGCGACGAGATAGAGGCACAGATTATGCAGGCTATCTCTGACAAGAATGAAATAATGTAATACACAGAGTAATATTAAAGAATTAGGGAAATTGCCGGCACCTGTTTTTTAGTGCCGGCATATTTTCTTAATTCTTTGTTTTTTTCATCAATCAATATGCGCGTCGATGCAAGTCTGCTGGAAAGTTGGTTCGCCCTTTTCAATGTGAGGTATTTTGAAGGAGCATTGCCCGAGCCTGCCTTTGCCGTAGGACGCTCGCGCACGCGTCTCGGTTCGCTTACCTGGCGTTACAAGTACAAGCTGTTTTCCCGGCGTCCTTGCAGTTATGTCATCCGTGTCAGCAATTATTACGACCTTGACGAGCTTCAGTTCAAGAGCGTGTTGCTTCATGAGATGATACATCTTCACATCGTTTCACGCCGTCTTAAGGACTCTTCACCCCATGGAGTGCTGTTCCGTAAGATTATGAATGAAATAAATGCAGACGGATGGCATGTCAGCGTTTCAGCCAACATGCGCGGCGTAAGCCGTTCAAGGTGTGCCTCAGGCAGGCGTAAGCGCATAGTGCTTGCAGCGTGCATGGCAGACGGCCGTCATCTGCTGTCTGTCGTCAGCCCCCGGCATGTCATGACAGTCGACCATGTCGTCAGACGTTCTTCCGGCGTAAAGTCATATTCGTGGCATGTTTCCGCCGACGAATATTTTGCCGACTTTCCGGTAGTACGCACGCCTAAGGGGCGTATCGTTTCTGCCGACACATATTCCAAGATGCTGTCTTCAATGAGTCCTGCCGACCCGGATAAGCTGTCAAGTCTGGCAGGTGTATAGCCTGCGCCATGTGTTACGTTTGGATTTAGGCGTATAATATAAAACGTGAGCAGGGTTGAAACCCGTCTCACGTTATAGAAATTCCCTGTGTCTTGTCAGACAGGGCCATTTCCGCATGTATTTATTTGTGTTGGTTGTTATTGTTGAAGTTTAAGAATCACTTTTCAGAACATTTATTTGCGCCTAGTTTTTCGCTATAATATTTAAAGAAGTCAAAGTTTAGGATTTCTGATATTTTGAACAGTTCTTCCGTTCCTATCGTGTGCTTGTTGAATATCTTGTAAACATTGGTCCTGCTTGTCCCCAATTGTGCCGCAAACCACACAACTGTCACACGTTTTTCCTTTAGTTTAGCTTTGATGATAGACCCTATGTTTATGCCAGTATTTTCCTTTTTAATAGTGTCCCTCCCTTTCATGTTTTGATTTGTCTATTTTGTTAGTACGTGCAAAGGTATGCCTATTTATCGATAAAAACAAACCGCCATTTTGACGTAATGGAGTGTGGTGTTGGCAAGTGTGTTTATTCGGTTGGTTTTTGTGTTTGTTTGGTGTTAATTTGTCATGTTTGCCAGACTCGGCTTATTCGTGTTTTGTCCGCATCAGGCGAATGATAAGGCATGAGTGCCAACAGGCTCCGGCAAAGGGCAATGGCATGCCTGGATACGGTAAGTTACAGACAAGGCAGCCTCGTCCATTCTGTTGGACGAGGCTGCCTTGTCTGTCATGATATAACATGGTTTACAGATTACTCAGCTCTACCACTTTGTCTACTGCGGCCGAGAGTCCGTCAACGTCTTTACCGCCTGCCGTTGCGAAGTGCGGTTGTCCGCCGCCGCCACCCTTTATCAGTTTGGCAGCCTCGCGTACCATCTGGCCTGCGTTGAGGTTGTGCTCCTTGACAAGGTCTTCACTTATCATCACGCTCAGGGTCGGGCGTCCGTCAAACGTGCTGCCTATTACGCACAACATGTGCTCCGGCTCGGCGGCGCGTATCTTGAACACGAGGTCTTTGGCTGCGTCCTGCTTCATCATCAGCGTGGCTGTAATGACCTTTACGCCGTTCACCATGCGGGCCTGTGATATAAGTTTGTCCTTTACCCTTTCCACTCTTTCTGCCTGGAACTGCTCTATGCTCTTTCTCATCGAGTCGTGTTCCTCTATATATTTTTCTATAACGCCAAGAAGGTCCTTGGTATTGTTGAACAATGCCTTTATTGCCTTCATTCCGTCTTCAAGTTCGTACATGAGCGATTCGCACTCTTTTCCGGTCTTGGCCTCTATACGGCGCACACCGGCTGCGACGCTGCTCTCCGATATGATCTTGAACATGCCTATGCGGCCTGTCGACTTGGCGTGTATACCACCGCAGAACTCTACGCTCGGACCGAAGTGTACAACGCGTACCTTGTCGCCGTATTTCTCGCCGAACAGGGCTATCGCACCCATCTTCTTGGCTTCCTCTATCGGCATGTCGCGGTGCTCGTCGAGCGGTATGTCCTGGCGTATCATGTCGTTCACCATGACTTCCACCTGGCGTATTTCCTCGTCGGTCACTTTCTGGAAGTGCGAGAAGTCGAAGCGCAGCGTGTCAGACGATACGTACGAGCCTTTCTGCTCCACGTGGTCGCCCAGCACCTGCTTGAGCGCATAGTCCAAAAGGTGGGTCGCCGTGTGGTTGGCGGCGCTTGCCTCGCGCTTGTCCGTGTCCACGCAAGCCATGAAGTCGGCCTCGGGCTGCTTGGGCAGCTGCTTTACTATGTGTATCGACTGGTTGTTCTCTCTCTTAGTGTCGACTATCTCAACCGTCTCGTTCTCGCTTACCAGTACGCCGCAGTCGCCTACCTGGCCGCCCATCTCGCCGTAGAACGGCGTGTTGTCAAGCACGAGTTCGTAGAAGGTGTTCTTCTTCTGCGTAACCTTGCGGTAGCGCAGTATGTGGCATTCGTACTCAGTGTAGTCGTAGCCCACGAACTGCTGTTCGCCCTGGCGCAGCTCCGTCCAGTCGCTGTTTTCTACTACGGCGGCGTTGCGTGCGCGTTGTTTCTGCTTCTGCATCTCCTCGTCAAACTGCTTCTCGTCGACGGTCAGTCCGTTTTCGCGGCAGATGAGTTCGGTAAGGTCGAGCGGGAATCCGTAAGTGTCGAACAGGCGGAACGCCTTTGCACCGTCAAGTTCGGTCTTGCCTTCCTTCTTCACTTTCTCCATTGCTTCAGCCAGCATGCTGATGCCGTTTGACAGCGTGCGCAGGAACGAGTCTTCCTCTTCTTTCATCACGCGCATTATCAGTTCGCGCTGTGCCGGCAGTTCGGGATAGGCTTCGCCCATCTCATGTATCAGCGTTGGCACGAGACGGAAGAGGAACGCCTCCTTCTGTCCGAGGAAGGTGTATGCGTAGCGCACGGCACGGCGCAGTATGCGGCGGATTACGTATCCCGCCTTGGCGTTGCCCGGCAGCTGGCCGTCGGCTATCGAGAATGCTACCGCACGCAGGTGGTCGGCAACAACGCGCATGGCCACGTCGGTCTTCTCATCATTGCCGTACTCTTTGCCCGACAGGCGTGCTATCTCCTTGATTATAGGCTGGAATATGTCCGTGTCATAATTCGAGTGCTTGCCTTGCAGGGCGCGCACCAGGCGCTCGAAGCCCATGCCCGTGTCGATTACGTTCATCGAAAGCTTTTCAAGCGAACCGTCAGCCTTGCGGTTGAACTGCATGAACACGAGGTTCCATATCTCGATTACCTGTGGGTCGTCCTTGTTCACCAGCTCGCGTCCCGGCACTTTTGCCTTCTCCTCAGGTGTACGTGAGTCCAGGTGGATTTCGGAGCAGGGACCGCACGGACCCGTGTCGCCCATCTCCCAGAAGTTGTCGTGCTTGTTCCCGTTTATTATGTGGTCTGCCGGCACGTGCTTTGCCCAGTATTGTGCAGCCTCGTCGTCGCGCTCGAGGTTTTCCTCCTTCGAGCCTTCAAATACGGTAACGTACAAGTCATTGGGATCAAGCCCGATAACGTCTACAAGATATTCCCACGCCATGTCTATGGCGCCTTCCTTGAAGTAGTCGCCGAAGCTCCAGTTGCCCAGCATCTCGAACATCGTGTGGTGGTAAGTGTCGTGTCCCACCTCTTCAAGGTCGTTGTGCTTGCCGCTTACGCGCAGGCACTTCTGCGAGTCGGCGCGTCGGCGCGGCTCGGGGTCACGTGTGCCCAGGATGATGTCCTTCCACTGGTTCATGCCCGCGTTGGTGAACATCAGCGTGGGGTCGTCTTTTATCACCATCGGTGCCGACGGTACTATCTGGTGTCCTTTCGATTCAAAGAACCGTTTGAACGATTCACGGATTTCGTTAGCTGTCATCATATAATAAAACGTTTTCTATCGGTCGGCAAAATTATAAAAAATCCGATAAAACGCCAAATTATTTACCGTTATGAATGATAAATTCATAAATCGTTGATAATCAATACAATGGCCGTCCGCCGCCGCCGGCTTTGCAAAAGACGGCCTTTCGCGTTACAAAACACGGCCTTTTACAAGCTAAAAGGTGGCCTTTCACAATGCAAAAGGCCACCTCTTGGTTTTTGGTTAGTGTGCAATTGTTATTTCAGATGCATCTAATCACAGTTCCTAAAGGTATTGGTTCATGTTATTTCACTATAACTTTATATGTATTTCCGTCAGTCTTGACGATGTAAAGGCCCGGAGCGCCTACGCTGATGGTCGTGTCTGTACCAGTGTAAACTGTCGTACCGTTCGCAGTGTACACTGATGTCATGATATTATCGGCAGTTCCGCTTATGGTGATGCACCCCTTGCCGCCTGCTACCGTAATACCGTCGGCATAAACATTGCCTATACCTGACGTTTCGTTCACCTTGACAATGCACGATGCCGTGAGACCAGTGCCGTCGTTTGTCGTGGCCGTAATCGTAGCCTCTCCAGCTTTAACGGCAGTTACGGTGCCCTCATGGCTGACCGTGGCCACAGTCTCGTCGCTGCTGCTCCACGTCACTGTTCGGTCTCCGGCGTCTTCAGGAAGAACGGTAGCCTTAAGCGTTTCAGTCGCTCCGGCTTCCATTTCGAGCCGTTCTTTGTCGAGTTTTATTGATGTTGCGAGTTTAGGTGTAACTGTAATTTTACATGACGCCGTGAGTTCCGTGCCGTCGTTTGTCGCGGCTGTAATCGTAGCCTCTCCAGCCTTAACGGCAGTTACGGTGCCCTCTTGGCTGACCGTGGCCACGGTCTCGTCGCTGCTGCTCCACGTTACGGTCTTGTTACGGGCGTCGTCTGGCGCGATAGTGACCGTAAGTTCCAAAGTCTTGCCAGTTTCGATGTTTGCCTCCGTTTCGCTGACTGATATTGATGTGACAGGCACATTGAAGGCTTCTTGGTAAGGCCAAGATGTTCCCTCGTTTATCTTCCACACGTTGGTGAAGTCCCATCCTGCGCTTTCGTAGGCTGTCTTGCCTTTAAGTGCGCTTTCGGTCATGGATGTTCCGTTCATCGGGTCATCGTATATGGTCTGCGGACGTCCGTTAACAGACACCACCATGTTCTCCGTTGCATAATTATCCATGCCCGGAGCTTTGCTGTTTGACGAGAAACCACCAAGTACACGTGTGCCAACGTTTTCGGCCGTAACTTCCCTGTTCAACGCGAAACATTCGCTGATGGCGGCATCCGCTCCTGTGTTGTAACCCACTATGCCGCCAATGTAGTTGCCTTCAATGTTCCCTGCAGCATAACATTTGGTGATACTTCCGTTGTTTTTACCGGCAATTCCGCCGCCGTATGAGCTTGTTGCTGTGGTAGTGACGGCCATGTCGCTGTAACAGTCGGTTATGTTCCCTGTAGAAACGTTGCCGCATATTCCGCCAACGCTTGCGTTTGTTGTGGCAGAAGAAATGCTGCCCGCAGTGTGGCAACGCTCTATCGTGCCCATGTTTTCACCGGCAATGCCGCCTATGTTCAGGCCGTCGCTGACTGTTCCGATGACTTCGCAGTTGCTGATTGTGCCTTTGTTGAGGCCTACTATTGCACCGAAGCTGTTGCTCTCTGTATAGACGTTGCCGTCAGCAAGCTCTATTTTAAGGTTTTTCACGATGCCGTCTTTGGCTATTTTGGCGAATAACCCGGTATGGGTATAGCCGGCATCGCATCTAAGTCCGCTCACTGTGTGGCCGTCGCCGTCAAGGGTTATGGCCAAGGCTGGGCCGATGCCGCCTATCGGCGACCAGCCTCCTTCGGCATTGTTTTCCTCAATCCATCCGCTTACGTCAATGTCGTTGGTCAGTTTGTAATATCCGCTTTCGGTTATGTTGTGCAGGTCATCGGCAGTCGATACGATGTAAGGACTCTCCTCCGTACCTTCACCGGTATAGCCTACGGTTGCAGTTATTACGTAAGATGGCATCTTGCCTTCGGCTTGCGCAATAATCATTACGCACTCGCCACCCGTTAGTTCGTCAACGTCTATGCTCCATGTGTTGCCTGTTGACTGCGTGGAGAACGTCCTGTCGCCCACTCTGACGATTATTGTTCCTGCCTCGACGCAGCTGCCTTCAAGATGTGTGTCTCCTGCTTTCAGCGTCTGTGTGAAGTAAGGCGGTGCTGTCTGTGTCTTCAGATACGGAAATGTCTCCGTTTCTTGTATCTCCCAAATGTTGTCAAAGTCCCAGCTCATACCTTGATATGTAGCCTTAAGTTTCAGGGCGGAAAGGCCCGTATTTATTCCATTTTCATTGCTGTCGTCAGGCATGGGTTGTTCCTCATCGTTAAGAAACATCTTTGTTTGATTCCAACTTCTGCTTCCTGGACGAGTAGTGCCAGTTCTATAAAGATTTGAGTTTGCGGAAATCATTTTATTAATGGCAACATTGTAATCATTGATATTACCACCACGTGCAATACCACAAACTTCGTTTATGCCAATAATTTTGTCGCAGCTACTATAAGAACGATATAACTCATAATTATGACCTGTGATACCACCAATAAAATTATTACCTATTATATTTCCTGTAACATAAGAATTTCTTATCTCTGTATCTTTATTGGCATATCCGGAAATTCCACCTACATATGAATTCCCTTTTATGGAAATTGCATGACAATAATTTTCACTAAGTGTTCCTCTTCCTCCGCTAATATAACCAACAATTCCTCCGCAATAATCATTTCCCTCTATTTCTATGAGAGAATAACAATTTGAAATAGTGCTACCGCAAGCGCAAATTCCGCCGCTATAGTTACCATTCCCTTTGATTTTTCCTTGAAAAATACATCCATTAACTACACCACCATATGCAATAAGACCTCCAACATATTCATTCCCGACATAATTGGCATTTAAAATATAAACATCATAGATACTGCCACTAAAGTGATTACCAAAGAGTCCAATATAATCCGTTTCTGGACGGTTTATCGTTAAATTTGTGATTTTGTGCCCATTACCTCTAAATACTCCATTAAAATTTGAAATTGGCAACCAACCTTGACTTGGGTTGTTTTCGGCTATCCAGTCGGTCATGTCAATGTCGGCTTCGAGCGAGAAATACACACCACTACCTTTAAAGTTGCGTACTTGATTAAGCTGCTCGGCATTGAATATGCGGTAAGGGTCTGCCTCTGTTCCGCTGCCAGAGCCGCTAAACTGTGCCTGTATGCTGCCGTAAAAGGTCAGGATGCAGGCTAATGTAAGTAATATTCGTTTCATCGTTATGATTATTAGTTTTTGTTGTAAATTGCATTATTATTTATTAAGGTATCTGTCGATGTCAAAGTCCTCGATGCTTCGGTTGCAACCAAAGAGTGGATGGCGCGGGTTGCCGTTGCGGGTTGGCGTGCCTAACTGTAGCCAATGAGGATTGCGTCCGTTTATTACGGCAACGATGTCGCGTAGGCAGTTCTTCAGGTATGGACGTATCCCTATGTTGTCGCCAAAGGCGAGCAATATGTTGGGATGGTCGATGCCAGCAAGTGCATCCTTGATTTGCCGTAGGTTCTCTTCGTGTATGGCAGGGTCAAATTCAGGACCAAGGCTTGAAGGTTTGACGCAGCGCTGCGGATAAAGATTAAGCATGATGAAGCTATCGTATCCGTTGCGTTCCGCTATTCCCAAGACGCGCGTCATTGTTGCGTCAGGGCGGTTATCATTGGCCGTACTGGGGTTGACCCCGATTACCACCAAAGGTTTGCTCCCTTCTTTCTTTAGCACGTAACGCACCGTGTCGTTATCGCCCGTCATCTTAATGTTTTCGTATTTCATAGCTTTAAATTTTTGTTATTTCACTTCCACAGCCTCGAAATAACTTCGGCCGCAATACGTCTCGGAGACGTCTATTCCATACTTCTGCTTGATGGCTGCGCAGATTTCCTTTGGTGAGGGCGGTGCGTTGGTGCCGCTTTTTACGATTTCAACGGTTAGCCCTGCGGGCACTTTTGATGCGTTCCGTTTGCACGTAACTTTCCATAAACGAGGTGTTGCCATAGTCTTGTCCTCCGTGGCTTGCAGCTCCCGAAAAGCCTGATTAAGATTTAACATGAAAAAAGCGTAGGCTGCGATGCTACGTCCTGAATTGGAGGTCCTAGGAAAACCTTACGCACGGATATAGATAGCAGCTCACGCTATACGTGAGAACCACTATGCCTTCCTTGTGCGTAATTGCGAAATTTCCTAGGTTTCCAATTCACAAGATAAGCATAACGCTTCTTCTTTTTGGCAATATGTAGTTGGCGGGACTAACTCCCGTCAGTTTGCAAATATACAAATAAATTGCCGTACCGCAATGATTAATGTCTGGAAAAGTGCCAAACCTTGCTATCTTTTTTTGTCCGATAAGTTTTATGCCTGACTGTGTTATGCCGGGCATAGCCTGTTGTCAGAATGCTTTTTCGTGAGCGAGTATGTTCTATGTTAAGACTACTTATAATACGCTTCGTAACACATTGATAATCAATGCCTTATTCGTAACATTGTAAAAGACGGTCTTTTGCGCTTCAATAGACCGTCTTTTACAAGCTAAAAGGTGGCCTTTCACACGGCGAAAGGCCACCTTTTGTAGAACGGCTGGTTAACGGCTGCTCCGCCGTGTGTCATGGGCGTACCGAATGACGGACGTAAATAGAGGCCGGTTCTGTGGCCTCCGGCTATTTCACTTTTGCCCTAATGCGGCTCAGGCTGACCTGCGTTATGCCGAGATACGAGGCTATGCTGCCTAACGGCAGGCGTTGCAGGTATTCGGGATTGTCGGCCAGGAGGCGGCTGTAGCGCTCCGACGCGTCGGTGAGCAGGAACGAGATAAGGCGGCGCTCGGTGGCTATCAGCTCCGTCTCGGCGTAGCGGCGGCCCCAGTTGGCTATGTGGATGTCGTCGAGGAAGAGGCGTTGCAGGTCGTCACGGCGTAGCCTGTAGAGCACCGAAGGCTCCATAGGCTCCACCGTCTCGTAGCCCGGCCGGTTGTTGACGTAGCCGTTCATCGAGGCGAGGGTGTCGCCCTCCTTGCCGAACCAGAATGTTATGTCGTCGCCGTCCGCCGTCGTGTAGGCGCGCACAATGCCGCGCTTGATGAAGTATATGTCCTTTTCCACCCTGCCCATGCGCAGCACTATGTGTCCCTTTGGCAGCGAAATCTCGTCCATGAGCGCAGTGAGCCGCCCAAGTGAGGCGGGCGGTAAGGGGTAGGTGCGCGCCAATATTTGCTCTATTTCCATGCTTGTTGGGTTTTGTCTGCAAATTTATTAAAAAGGAACGGACGGCCAAATCGCTTTTTATCAAATGTAAAACGTTTTGTCGGCGGAAGGCTTTACCTTTGCCGCCGTTTACAGTAATAACGTAGAATAAAAGCAAGCAAAATGAATTGGCTCATATTGATTGTGGCGGGACTGTTCGAGACAGGTTTCGCCTTCTGTTTGGGAAAGATGAAGGGCACTGCCGGCATGGAGCACTGGCTGTGGTGCGCGGGTTTCTTGGTTAGTCTTGTCCTTAGCATGGTGCTTCTGGCAAAGGCCGTGCACACCATCCCCATCGGCACGGCCTATCCCGTGTGGACTGGTATAGGAGCCGTTGGCACGGTGGTCGTGGGTATCCTCGTGTTCAAGGAGCCGGCAACGTTTTGGCGGCTGTTCTTCATCGCCACGCTCATAGCGTCGGTTGTGGGGCTTAAGATGGCGCATTGAGGCGTGTGCCGGGGCACCTTTTTAAATACACAAAGCTGCGTGCCGCCTGGTTTTTAGCCTTGATAAAGGTTGCTGACTTATGCCAAACAGCCGTTAATTTTAATCTTCTTGATATACCCTTTCGGGTGTAATATAAAATATTTTTGTTAATTTTATACCCTAAAAGGTATAATTAATATAAAGGTTTTGTATATTTATACCCGATAGGGGTTAATTAGTGTGATGCCGGCATGGCGTCGTCAAGCGTAATTTATGGGAAATGAAGACTTGGCAATAGCCGCTTTCGTAAAGGAGATGCGCAAGAAGCATGGCCACGTCGGTCTTCTCCTCCTTGCCGTATTCAATGCCTGAGAGACGTGATATTTCCCTGATGATGGGCTGGAAGATGTCTGTATCGTAGTTTGAATGTTTGCCTTGCAGTGCACGCACCAGGCGCTCAAAGCCCATACCCGTGTCGATTACGTTCATCGAAAGCTTTTCAAGCGAACCGTCAGCCTTGCGGTTGAACTGCATGAACACGAGGTTCCATATCTCGATTACCTGTGGGTCGTCCTTGTTCACCAGCTCGCGTCCCGGCACTTTTGCCTTCTCCTCAGGTGTACGTGAGTCCAGGTGGATTTCGGAGCAGGGACCGCACGGACCCGTGTCGCCCATCTCCCAGAAGTTGTCGTGCTTGTTCCCGTTTATTATGTGGTCTGCCGGCACGTGCTTTGCCCAGTATTGTGCAGCCTCGTCGTCGCGCTCGAGGTTTTCCTCCTTCGAGCCTTCAAATACGGTAACGTACAAGTCATTGGGATCAAGCCCGATAACGTCTACAAGATATTCCCACGCCATGTCTATGGCGCCTTCCTTGAAGTAGTCGCCGAAGCTCCAGTTGCCCAGCATCTCGAACATCGTGTGGTGGTAAGTGTCGTGTCCCACCTCTTCAAGGTCGTTGTGCTTGCCGCTTACGCGCAGGCACTTCTGCGAGTCGGCGCGTCGGCGCGGCTCGGGGTCACGTGTGCCCAGGATGATGTCCTTCCACTGGTTCATGCCCGCGTTGGTGAACATCAGCGTGGGGTCGTCTTTTATCACCATCGGTGCCGACGGTACTATCTGGTGTCCTTTCGATTCAAAGAACCGTTTGAACGATTCACGGATTTCGTTGGCTGTAAGTTGCTGTTTCATATTGTGTTATAAATCTTGTTTACGAAACAAAAGCCGGTGTGCGGCGCTGTGCGCTGACGCTGTTGCCGGCATGTTAATTATCGGGCAGCAAGATTATAAAAAATCATACAAAAAGCCAAATCCGGAGCGGTGCAAATGTGTTTTGTGTCAGTCTAAATCGAAAATATCAGCTGTTTTAGTGAGTTATGCAGTAAAAGTGTTTACTCTTGATGCCAAATTCATTTTATTATTGAGCAAATCTGTTCATTGCCGGTTTTCAACATGTTTTTACTTTTGGATAAGGCAGGATGCGGCTCGGCATAATCAAAATGAAAAAACTTCATTTTTATTTTGCTTCTTCTCTCGCCTTTCACTACCTTTGAATAAGATAAGCGGCATCTCGGCTATAAAAGTAAATACTCATTTACTTTGTATTGCTCTCGATTTGCATTATCTTTAAATAAGGCAGGATGCGGCTCGGAATAACCAACTGAAAAACTTCGTTTTTCGCTTGTTTCTTCTCTCGCCTTTCACTACCTTTGAATAAGATAAGCGGCATCTCGGCTATAAAAGTAAATACTCATTTACTTTGTATTGCTCTCGATTTGCATTATCTTTGCACGTATGAAGAGTTATGCATTTGTTTTCCTGACAATAATGTTTGCGCTCATGGCCTGCACCGGCGGCGGACGCATGGAGGCGGAACTTTCACATATAGACAGCCTGACCGAGGCTGACCAGAGTGCGGCCATCGCACGCATTGACAGTATTACGGCGGCATCGGGCGGCGGCATGGCCCGCTCCGTACGCATGCGCCTCGCCCTGCTGCGCGCCAAGGCGTGCAACAAGCTCCTGCTTCCGCTCAACCGCGACAGCCTGCTCATGCTCGACGGCTATTTCACTGACCACGGCACGCCCAACGAGCGGATGCTCGCCAAATACATTATCGGCTGTTCGTATCTCGACGACAACGACGCCCCGCGTGCCGTTGAATGTTTCCAAAAGGCAATATCATGCGCCGACACGCTTGACAACAAGAACTGCGACTATAATACTTTAAGCAAAATTTATGCGCAATTGGGACAGCTTCAGTTGAAACAGATGTTGCCTACAGATGCATTGAAATCAGGACATTGTGCAATACGATATTCTTTAACGGCTAAAGACACCCTGTATGCCATTTCAATATATAATTTTTCAGCGCATATTTATCGTCAACTTGGAATGTTTGATTCCGTCATGTATGTATGCGATAATACAGAAAGGTTATTAAAGAATAATAAAGATACAGGACAAATAGTGTCAGTATATGGGATAAAAATGTTTACTCTTGTCGAGAGTGGCAAAATTAATGATGCCAAACCATATATTGATTTTTATGAAAAGTATTCAGGTCTTTATGATATTAAGACAAAGTCCATGGAAGATGGTCACGAAATATATTATTATATTAAAGGTCTGTCATATCTGTATGCAAACCGTCTTGACTCGGCTGAATATTTTTTCAGGAAAGAACTGCGCTCTACAACTGATTTCAACAACCGCCAGGCAGCATCACGCGGACTTTACCTTCTGTACAAGCGCCGCGGCGTAAATGACTCTATCACAAAATATGCCGAGATGTGGAATGCCGCCACTGATTCGGCTTACGCCAACATGTCAACACGCCATCTGCAACAGATGAAGGCTATGTACGACTATTCTAACAGCGAACGTATAGCAGAGCAGAAAGAGGCTGAAGCCGAAAGATACAAGTATCTGTCTGTCTCGTTTGTATTTGCCTTTGCGCTTGCCGTGTTTATAATATTGTACATTTTGCAGAGGCGTAAAAAAGGCATTGAGCGCATAAAGAAGCTTAACGCCACCAACGCCATGTATATAATGCTGCTGAAGAAGAAGGAAAAGGAACTTGAGGCCGCTTTAAGCGACAATGTAAGGAATACGGCCCTGATAGACGAGAAGAAATCGGAAATAAAACAGTTGGAAGAAAAGATTTCCGCTTTGCGTGGCGGCGACTTCAACGCCTTACGCCATGACAAGGCTCTTATCTACGACGCTCCTATCATAGACACCATGCACGAACTCGCCGGTTCGAGCTGCAAGGCTACTGTTGCAGAGATAAGCTGTTTAAGAAAGCATGCCGACGACTTTCTGCCTGACTTCATGGAGTCATTGGATATAGAGAAAAACAATCTCGGCAATTTGGAAGTTGCGGTCTGCATATTGGTAAAGTTGCAGTTCATAACGTCTGAAATATCTTGCCTGCTTGATATTTCTCCCCAACGCCTTACAAACATACGCAAGCGTCTGAATATGAAAATCTTTGGAGAAGACGGCGGTGCTAAAGAGTTTGACTTCCGTATAAGACGCACCTTGCCTACAGATTGACGGCAGGTTAGTTGTATAATGGCTGCAACTCGCTGCCTGAAAGGCTTAACTATTCGTAACCGGGTGTAAAGGAGTGAAATGACAATACGCCCGGATTAAGACACATACAAAAAATGCACCCGGAGTGGTGCCATACCACACACTTGGCTCTGCGTTGAGGAGGTAGCACCGCTCCTGTTGCTTTATTCTTTTCATTCACCCTGCATTTTGAATCTTCGTTATTCACTCTTCGTTCTTCACTTAATTTGTACATTTTGATTCTTCGTTCTTCACTTAAACAGTTTGTGTAAAATGTGTAAAACGCACATAATGTATTTATT
>DGYMR06203__coassemble_1072_pt1 | contig 20205 bp, 22 predicted proteins | sample DGYMR06203__metabat2_low_PE_044 | metagenome-assembled genome bin DGYMR06203
ACTCAGGCTTTTCGCACTTCATGATTCTAACATCCAAACAAACTGCGGATGAACCACCTTTTGCGTAATGGGGTGGCAGGTGTGGCCTTGCGTAAGGCTTGCACGTGCCGTGCGTCCTGTTCTGAAATGTAGTCTGTCGGGATGTTGTGCCGTACGTAGCTTAAAGCCTTCCTTCTTCCGAATAGCTGTAATACCGTCCGTCGGTGATTATCAGGTGGTCAGCCAGATAAAGGCGCATCACCTCGCACGCCTTCTTAAGTCTCTGCGTTATGCGGTCGTCGTCGCCGCTCGGACTTGCGTTGCCGCTCGGGTGGTTGTGGCACAGGGCGATGACGGTGGCGTTGCACAGCAGCGCGTTTTTTATTATCACGCGTATGTCGACGGCCGTTTCGGTTATTCCGCCGTGCGACAGCTGCAGTGGCTTTATCAGCTTGTAGTTCTGGTTCATCAGCAATACCCACGCCTCTTCCTCGCTCAGGTCTTGCATGCGCGGGTGCATGTATTCGTATATTGCCACGGCAGAGTTGAGCTGTTTGCGCTCCTCGGCCTTTTCCGCCTGCCGCCGTTTGCCCAGTTCGCAGGCTGCAAGTATGGTCACGGCCTTGGCCGGCCCCATGCCCTTGTAGCTTCCGCCGGTCAGTTCGGCTATGGTCTTCTTGCCTAGTGTGTTAAGGTTGTTGTCGCAGTCGGCCAGCACGCGCTTCATCAGGTCTACGGCGCTCTCGTCCTGCGAGCCTGAACCTATGAGTATGGCCAGCAGTTCGGCGTTAGACAGGGCGGCTGGGCCGAGGCGCATCAGCTTCTCGCGCGGGCGGTCTTCCTCAGCCCATTGGTTTATGTTGAGTTTTGACATTGTCGATAGTTGGCGGATGCAGGATTGCCTGTGGAGGATTATTTATAGAAAGTCTTGTCGAAGGCGTGGAACTCGTCTTGCCCTTTCAGGCACCGTTTCCACCATGCCGTGAGGAATCCGCAGCCGTATCCGAACAGCTGGATGAATGCCGCCGGGACGCTGAGCAGGCCCACCTTGAGGCTCTTGTTGCTGACCGACGAGTCGGCGAAAATGAGGAAACAGTAGAAAAGTATGGGCAGCCACGGTCCGGCGCACAGCCAGTACCACTTGTGTATGCCGTCGTACTCCATCAACACGCGGCCTACGGCCGACGTGAGCACGAGCGCGCAGACGCCTACCGTGAACACCATGGGCAGCATGTGGACGAGCTTGAGCGACTCGGGGTACTTCTTGTATAGGTTGATGCGGGCTATGCCGCTGTTGAACACCTGGCGGAAAAACTTGCGGAAGTCGGTGCGCCGCTTGTGCCACACCCACGCTTCGGGGAACAGCCGGCAGCGGCATCCGGCCTTGAATATGCGTATGCTGAAGTCGATGTCCTCGCCGAAGCGCATCTTTGAGAATCCGCCGAGGCGCAGGTAGACGTCGCGGCGTATGCCCATGTTGTAAGAACGGGGGTAGAACTTGTCGAGCTTCTTCTTGCCGCCGCGTATTCCGCCGGTAGTGAAAAAGCTCGTCATCGAGTAGCTTATGGCCTTCTGTGTGTCGGTGAACGACGGGTGTGCGCTGTCAGGACCGCCGAAGGCGTCGGCCGGTTCACGCTCGAGTTCGTCTTCAACGGCTTTCAGGTAGCCTTCGGGCAGCACCACGTCTGAGTCGAGCACGATGAGATATTCGCCTTTCGAGCGTTCCGCGCCGTAGTTGCGGCTCTGTCCCGGGCCGCTGTTCTTCTTCATGAAGTAGTGCAGGTCGAGCCTGCCGGCGTACTTGTCGCAGACGTCCTTGCACGGCGTCGGGCTGCCGTCTTCTACAATTATTACCTCGAAGTCTTTTACGGTCTGCCGTGTCAGGCTGTCCAGTAGCTCGTCTACCTCGTCGGGACGGTTGTACACGGGAACGATAAAGGAATATTTCATTGTGTCCGGTGAGTTAAGGTTGTGTGTAAAGGGGGTTAGTGCAAGAGTGGCTGCAGGCATTCGGCGTGCGGCCGCCGTGTGGCACTTGAAAAAGTCAAAGGGGCTAAAATAGTTGGAGACAAATGCTTCTGTTGCTTTAAAACCGCTTGCTTTGTTGTCTTAAACTACTTTAGCCCCTTTGGAGTTATGTTACGGCTTCACCGCTGCCGGGTGAAGCGTGTCTTGCCTGATTATTCCTTGACGCGGCTCAGGTAGCTGCCGTCGCGTGTGTCGATCTGGATGAGGTCGCCCTCGTTGATGAACAGCGGAACGCGTACTTCTACGCCGCTCTCAAGAGTTGCGGGCTTGGTTGCGTTGGTTGCTGTGTCGCCCTTGATGCCCGGCTCGCTGTGAGTTACGCGCAGGTTGGTCTTTACAGGCATTTCAGCATAGAGTATCGTGCCGTCAGTCGTGTCGGTTACAACCTCTACAACGTCGCCTTCCTTCATGTAGTCGACGCCGATGATGGAGTCGCGGTTGATAGGTATCTGCTCGAATGTCTCCTGGTTCATGAAGATAAGTCCGGTCGGGTCTTCGTAGAGATACTGGTAGGGGCGGTGCTCGATGCGCACGTCCTCAAGCTTGAATCCGATTTGGAATGTACGCTCGAGTACGCGTCCGTCGGTTACGTTCTTCAGCTTTGTACGCATAACGGTGTTGCCCTTGCCCGGCTTTACGTGCTGGAAGTCAATGCAAATCCATACCTGGTTGTCCATGCGGATGCATGTTCCTTTTTTAATTTCCTGTGAGTTGATCATATTGAAGTTTGTAATTAAAATTTATTTCCGTTGCCAAAGGGGAGCGCCTGCTGCTTGTTCCCAAAAGCGGGTGTTAATCCCCGCCGACAAGCTTCATGTCGCCCAAAAAGTTGACTTTCAGGGTGCAAAGGTAGTGTTTTTTTGGAAAAAAGCATAAAAGAAAGGGCTAAAAAACACATATTTCTTGGTTATTTAAAAAGAATTGCGTACTTTTGCAGCCCAAAGTGTGAAAACAAATAACAATAATAAATAGACGAACATGAAAAGAACATTTCAGCCGCACAACAGGAGAAGAGTGAACAAGCACGGCTTCCGCGAGAGAATGGCTACAAAGAATGGTCGCCGCGTGCTTGCCGCACGTCGCGCAAAGGGACGTAAGAAACTCACTGTTTCAGACGAGAACCACGGCAAGTAATCCACGGGCTCAGAGGATTTTTAGACCTTAAAACGAAAGAAGTAAAGCAATGCCTTTGCTTCTTTCTGTTTTTTTCATACCTTTGCAGAAAAACAAGCCGCGTAGTGCGTACCGGGCGGAAGGCCGCCCGTGTGGCGTATGCAGGCATCATTCCCTTTTGAAACAACAACAAGAATGAAGACAAAAGATTTCTTCCGGAAATTCTTCAGCCTGCGGCTCTGGCTCAATCTCGCCGCCATGCTGCTTGTCGTCGTCTTGCTGTGCTTGGGCGTCAAGATAGGCATCGACATGTACACCCATCATGGCGAAGTGATAAACGTGCCCGACATCAGGCACAAGCAGTTCTCCGATGCCGAACATATCCTCGAAGCCAGCAATCTGAAAATAGTCGTAAGCGATACTGGTTACGTTAAGACACTTTCGCCCGACTGCATACTCGAACAGTCGCCCGAGCCGGGCAAGGGGGTGAAGTCGGGGCGCGTGATATACGTGGTGATTAATTCGTCGCATTCGCCCATGCTCACTATTCCCGACATCGTGGACAACTGCTCGTACCGAGAGGCGCGTGCTAAGTTGATGGCAATGGGCTTCAAGGTCGGTCCGACGGAATATATCCCTGGCGAGAAGGACTGGGTCTACGGGCTTAAGTTGCATGGCCGGATGTTGCGTACAGGGCAGAAGGTGTCGGTGGATGACATGGTAATCATCCAGGTCGGCGACGGCATGAGAGACATGAATGATTCAATTGTATACACCGAGCCTGATGATTATTTCGACGAATACGGCGATTCATCGGCCGCAAGCATGCCGGCCAATGGCGAACTGTATACCGCGCCTGACCATGAAAGCGAGGTTGACGAGTTTGAAGTGGTCACAGGTCCGGAATAGGAGCCTCTGCATTCACATTAAATTAATTGATAGGCTGTAACGTTATGACTGACGAGTACATCGACGACATAGATTTGGAGGACGAGGAGGGGCAACAGTTGTATGAGCATCTGCGTGTCGTAGTAGACAAGGGACAAGAGCCTTTGCGCATCGACAAGTTCATGCTCAAGAAACTGCAGCACACCAGCCGTAACCGTATACAGAAGGCTGCCGACGCAGGTTTTGTGCATGTGAACGACCGCCCGGTGAAAAGCAACTACCGTGTACGTCCGCTCGACGTGATAACACTGATGCTCGACCGTCCGCAATACGATAACACGATTGAGCCTGAAGACATTCCGTTGGACATCGTGTACGAGGATTCCGAACTTATTGTCGTAAACAAACCGGCAGGGTTGGTCGTCCATCCGGGGTGTGGAAACTATCACGGCACGCTGGTGAACGCAATTGCATGGCATTTGAAAGACGTTCCGACGTATGACCCGAACGATCCCGAAGTCGGACTCGTACACCGTATAGACAAGGACACAAGCGGACTTCTTGTCGTAGCTAAGACTCCTAACGCAAAGACAAAGCTTGGCCTTCAGTTTTTCAACAAGACCACCCACCGCAGTTACAATGCCTTGGTTTGGGGTAATTTTACCGAAGACGAGGGGCGCATTGAGGGCAACATCGGCCGCGACCTTAAAGACCGGATGCGTATGGCTGTGTTTCCTCCGGACTCGGGAATAGGCAAGCACGCCGTAACCCATTACCGCGTAATAGAGCGGTTCGGCTATGTTACGCTTGTAGAGTGCATACTCGAGACAGGGCGTACCCATCAGATTAGGGCGCACATGAGGCATATTGGCCATCCGCTGTTTGCCGACGGGCGTTACGGAGGTTTTGAGATACTGCGCGGCAATAGGACCGGCAGCTACCGCCAGTTCGTCGAAAACTGCTTCAAGATATGTCCGCGCCAGGCGCTCCACGCAAAGACCCTTGGCTTTGTCCATCCCCTGACGGGTTTGCAGATGGACCTTACCTCCCAGCTGCCGCCGGACTTGGAGCAGCTGATATCCAGATGGAGAAAATATATTAACGGAACGAATTTAAATAATAATAATGTCTTATGAAAAATCTTAAGAGAACAATTGCCATAGTCTGCGGGGGAGATTCTTCCGAGCATGGTGTCTCTTTACGCTCTGCACAAGGGCTTTATTCTTTCTTTGACAAGGACCGCTACGATGTTTATGTAGTAGTGGTGAAAGGGCTTGATTGGCATGTCAACCTGCCTGATGGCACCACCGTCCCTGTCGACCGCAACGACTTCTCGTTCATGTATGACGGCAAGTTCGTACAATTCGACTATGCTTATATCACAATACACGGCACACCTGGCGAGAATGGTATCATGCAGGGTTACTTTGAGATTGTACATGTGCCTTATTCAACAAGCGGGGTGCTTGTTGAGGCTTTGACGTTCAATAAGTTCGTGCTTAACCAGTATCTGCGCGGATATGGCGTCCGCGTGGCTGACAGCCTGCTTATACGCAAGGGATACGAGGAAATTGTCAGTGACGACGAGATAGAAGAACGCATCGGCATGCCCTGTTTCGTAAAGCCTGCGGCCGACGGTAGCAGCTTCGGAGTGTCGAAGGTGAAGAACAAGGACCAGCTGGCCCCGGCCATACGCAAGGCAATGCTCGAGAGCGAAGACGTCATGGTGGAGCAGTTCATTGAGGGTACGGAGATTTCAATCGGCTGCTACAAGACACACGACAAGAGCGTCGTATTGCCTGCCACAGAGGTTGTTACACAGCATGAATTCTTCGATTACGACGCTAAGTACAACGGCCAGGTACAGGAGATAACGCCTGCGCGTCTCGCTCCGGAGACCACCAAGCGTGTGGAAGAGATAACAAGCCGTATTTACGACATACTGCATTGCAACGGTATAATACGTATCGACTATATCATTAGCCGCGGCAAAGGCAGTGACGGTAAGGAAGTTGACAAGATAAACATGATTGAAGTCAACACAACTCCGGGAATGACGGCCACAAGTTTCATTCCGCAGCAGGTGAAGGCTGCCGGTCTTAACATGACCGACGTGCTTACCGATATTGTGGAAAACCAGTTCAGATAACCATTATCATGGATTTATTTTGTCCGGGGAAGTAAGGATTAGTTAATGGCGGATGCATGAGACAGGTATTAGCCAGACATGCAAAACATCTGCCATTAACTAATCCTTACTTCCCCGGACGTTTATAATCCTAATTAACACACATAAATCCTGAAAACCATGAAAGTACCCGTTGAATTTGACAGTATCCGCCCTTTCGAGCCTGAGGAATTGCCGCAAGTTTTTGAGCGGATGTTGGCTGACGAGCAGTTCAGGCAGGTACTGGCTTATGCAGTGCCGGGAGTACCGTTCGAGGCGGTACGCGAAAAGATACTTGCGTGTAAGACTAACCTTGAGTTCCAGCAATCGTTGTGCTACGGATTCGTGCAGACGCTGATCAACAAGCTGACAAAAGGCTGTGACATGGACTTGTCGACTGTTGACGTGTCGGGGCGCTATACTTTCGTGAGCAACCACCGCGACATCGTACTTGACTCGGGTTTTCTCGACAAGCTGCTGATTGACAGCCACTTTGATACCACATGCGAGATCGCAATAGGCGACAACCTGCTGTCGCTGCCCTGGGTGAAAGACCTGGTAAAGGTCAATAAGTCGTTTATCGTAAGGCGTGGCCTTTCACCGCGCGAGACTCTTGCTGCCAGCCGCCTGATGTCCGACTACATGCATTTTGTGATAGAACAGAAGCATGACAACATCTGGATTGCGCAGCGCGAGGGGCGTGCCAAGGACTCTGACGACCGCACGCAGCCGGCAATACTCAAGATGATGGCCGTTGGCGGAGGCGCCGGAAGTGTGGTTGAGAAGCTGCGCCGCCTGCACATTGTGCCGCTGACAATTTCGTACGAGTATGACCCGTGCGACTATCTCAAGGCAAGGGAGTTCCAGCTTAAGCGTGACAATCCCGACTGGAAGAAGTCGGCCGAAGACGACGTCGAGAGCATGCGGACGGGAATAACCGGCTACAAGGGCTACGTGCACTACCAGTGCGCGCCGTGCATTGACGAGTGGCTCGATAGTCTCGACCCGGCTATGCCCAAGACTGAGGTCTTCGATGTTATTGCTGCCCATATAGATAAGGAGATTCACCGCAACTACCGCCTGTATCCGTCAAACTTCATCGCGCTCGACATGCTCCGCGGCGACGTGTCTCATGCAGACAGGTACACGGCTGAAGACAAGGCGGCGTTCGAGGAATATCTTGCCGGCAGGCTGGCCAAGATAGACCTGCCCGGAAAGGACGAGCCGTATCTTATGGAGCGCATGCTTACGATGTATGCCAATCCTGCCATCAATTACCTCAAGGCTGTTGAATGAGAAACATTATCAAGATATTTCTTTTGACCGTTGCGCCGTTGTTCACGGCGTGCGAGACCGACTCTTACCGCACCGGCGACGGCGCCCTGTCGGCCATGCATGCCGAGTTTGTCGAGGCGCATACCGACGCCGATGCCCGCGTAATGGCGGTTGAAACCGACGGCGGCGAACGGCTGACGCTGACGTCGCCTGTGGCTGTCGGGTGGATGGAGAAACCCGACACGGTTTACCGCGCGCTATTTTATTATAATAAGGTTGACGGCGATGGCGAACAACCTCAGGCCGAGCCTGTGGCCGTGTCGTATGTGCTGGTGCCGTCGGTTACGGCTGCGGCCGGCATGACGGGCGATATGAAAACCGACCCTGTGAAGTTTGTCAGCTCGTGGGCGAGTGCCAACGGCAGGTATCTTAATATCGAGCTTCTACTGATGACGGGCAAGGTCGACGGCGATAATGCGGCACAGACGGTAGGCGTGATATGCGACAGCGTCACAACCGGTGGCGACGGCGCGCGCAGGATGTGGTGCACCTTGTACCACGACCAGAACGGCGTGCCTGAGTATTACAGTTCGCAGACTTATGTCAGCATACCTGTGGTAGGCCTGCCGGTAGCCCCGGCTCAGGGTGACGAGGTCATTTTAGACATTAATACATACGACGGCAAGATTACGCGCACCTTCGGTTTCTGATGTAGAGATATACTACCACTCATGATTGTTTGTATGTCTATAGTCTAAAATGTTTTCCCTTCTTTAGGTTTAGTCTTTATATGAATAAATCATGAATGCTTTTTTATTTTGAATATGATTGAGGTCGTTAATTAATTTTGATGCTTTTCAAATAAAGTATAATTAGTATGGAAGATATAAGTAAAACTTTTACGATACAATGGGTTGGTCCTTTTTCTTCATCATCACCACAGGTTCTGAAGGATTATTTAAATGACCCTAATACTTGTGACAAACATTTATTTAGTTTTTATTATTGTTCAGGTAGTAAAAAAGGCAAAGGATACCCTATTGATAAGATGGATTATAGGTATTTTGGACTGCATAAGGCCAATACACCTATAACAGCAAGAGTAAATGCTACTCATGAAACGCTTTCCAAATTTAGAGAATATAAACTTTGGCTTGGAACATTTAGTGATAGTTCTCATCAAACAGCTGATAATATTGAAGAAGTAGAAACTCTTTTTATTTCAACTTATGCTTCTCAGTTATCAGAAAACGTGAAAAAGACAAAATCCTCTCCTGCTGATAGTATTTGTATTATTAATTTATGGTATAAGTTGGATGAAACAAGGTGGAAAATAAAGAAAGATGAAATGAAAATTTTTGATGACGTCTTGATTTATGAGAAAGAGTCAGATACATATTCAGTTGGAAGTCTTAAACTTGTTAGATAGTAGTTATTGTTAGTATAATTATTTTTTTATTAAAATAATTTGATAATATTGCAAAAGGTTACCTTTCATTGTCTGAAAGGTAACCTTTTGTGTTGTAATATGCCGTGTTTTGCATTGTAAAAGATGGCTTTTTGCAAAGCCTGCGCAAGTCATTGATAATGAGGATGTATTGCGCAGGTGCTTTTTTCGGGCCTGTATTCCGCCCCGTATTGCGTGCTGTTGTGGTGCTTCGCCCTGGTGCTGTGCCGCTGGTGGTGTTTTCCACAGTCAGAATTCGACGTAGTTGCGCAGCTTTTCTATTACTTCGGGCGTGAAGTCCTTGTACAGCCGTAACTCGTCAAGGCTCTTTATCGGTCCGTGCAGGCGGCGGTGGTCTACGATGGTCTTGGCCTGGTAGAAACTTATGTAGGGGTGGCGGCGCAGTTGGTTTAGCGTGAGCTTGTTTATGTTGAGCCTGCGGCAGCGTGACGCATCGGCGGTGAAGTAGGGCAGGGCGGATTCGGGGAAGTTGTCAATCTCGAGTAGCTGGCCGACCTTGTAGAATCCGCCAAGACGCTCGCGGTAGCGCACTATCGCGCCGGCGAAGCCGCTGCCTATGCCCGGCACGCGCTTCAGCAATGCGGTGTCGGCCGAGTTCAGGGCTATGTGCTCGCCCGGTTTTATTTTCAGTGGATACCTTAGCGTGTCGCGTGCGTAAGTCGGTTGTTGCGTTTTTCCGTAAGTCTCTGCCGCCGGGCGGTAGTCGTCAGATATGCGTATGTAAGGCTGCAGTTGTTCGTATTGCTTCTTGGTCAGCCCGTACAGGCGTGCAAAGTCTGACGGGCGGCGGTAAATGCCGCCGTTTGCCCGGTATTTATAGATGTTCCTTACCTGCCACGGGGCGAGTCCGAGTCGTAGCAGCTGCGTGCTGTCGGCCGTGTTGGGGTCGAATGTGAACAGTTCCGCCGTGCGTCCGCCTGCGTTGTAGTATGCCGTTTGCCCGCCCGTATTGTATTGCCGCCTGTCGTCCGTCAGTTTTGTCTTCGTGCTGTCGTTGCCAGCAGTTACGGTGCAGTCGTTGCTCTTGCCGGTGTATATTATGATGCCGGCTGCCGCGGCCATTACAGCCAACGCTGCGCAAAGGGCGCGGCGGTCGGTGCGTTGCAGGTAGAAAAAGTTTTTCATCAGTATAGTGTTTAGGTGCTGGCATTCGGTTGTCGGCGCCGTGTCAAATCAGTCCGAACTGGTGCAGGAATATCAGCAGGATGCAAACCGGGCATACGAATTTTATGAAAAACAGGTATGTGTGGAACAGTTTGCCACGCAGCGTGCCCCAGTTGGTGAACTCGTCGTGTACTATCTTGTGCGGCAGGTACCAGCCTACGAACAGGCATGTAAGGAAACCGCCGAGCGGAAGCATTATCTGTCCGGTTATGAAGTCGAACAGCGAGAATAGCGGCATGCCGCCGATGCTTATGAAATCCCACTTGCCAAGCGACAGCGAACATACGGCTCCGATAACCGAGCACACGGCAGTTACTATCCATGCGGCGCATTTGCGCGAGGTGTGCATCTCTTCGTGTACGAATGCTGTACTAACCTCGTGGAGCGAGATGAGCGACGTCAGTGCGGCCAGTGCCAGCAGGGCGTAGAAGGCTACGGCGACGACGTATCCTATCGCGGGTACAGAGGCGAATGCGTTTTGGAACACGTTGGGCAGTGTGATGAACACGAGCGACGGCCCTGAATCGGGGCTGATGCCGGCCGAGAATGCGGCAGGGAATATCATTAGTCCGGCCAGTATGGCTACAATCGTGTCGATTACGCCGATTTGCACGGCAGACTTCATCAGGTTTGTCTGCCTGCTGAAGTATGATGCGTAGGTGCACAGGCAACCCATGCCGATGCTCATCGAGTAGAACGACTGTCCGAGTGCGCCGAGGAACACGTCGCCCTCTACCTTGCCAAGGTCGGGCTTGAAGAGGAACGTTACACCTTCGCTGGCCCCTGGCAGGAGGCACGACAGTACCACGACGACAAGCAGCAGCACAAAGAGGGTGGGCATCATCAGCTTTGATGCCTTCTCTATGCCGTTGCGCACGCCGTGCGAGATGATGTAGTGGGTGATCAGTATTATGGCCACCGTCCAGAAAACGGGCTTGAACGGGTCTTTTTCGAACGCTTCGAAATACTGGGCGAAAAATTCAGGGGAGCCTTTCAGATGGCCCAGCAGCGATGCCATGACGTATTGGAGACACCAGCCTGCCACGACGGCGTAATAGCTCATGATAAGCACCCCGGTGAACACGCCGAAGTAGCCCACGGCCGCCCATGGCGTGCCGCCAGACAGGCTGTGGTAAGCCCTGGCGGTGTTGGATGCGGCGTGGCGCCCGATTATGAATTCGCTGACCATGCACGGTATGCCGAACAGCAGCACACAGCAGATGTAAATCAGTATGAACGCGGCTCCCCCGTATTCCCCGGCCATGTAAGGGAAGCGCCAGACGTTGCCCAGGCCTACCGCCGAGCCGGCCGTGGCGAGGATCACACCGAGCTTGCTGCCGAAGTTTACTCTCTCATGTTGTGTCATGTCTGTGTCTCGTTTTTTGTCCCGTAGCAGTCTGTACGCAACAGCATGTGGATTACATGCAAATAGGTTGTTACGGGATGGTTGTTTCCATTTTTAATTGCTTGCCAGTTGCAAATGTATGAAAAACATCTTAAATTTGCAGGAAAATATAAGCAAAAATGAAAATTAACGGTCGTTTATTAAGAAAATACCCGGTTTCGTGCCTGTTTTTGGCTGTTATCTGGATATTGTGTTTCTGTACTCCGCCGCATACTCCGCTTGACAATGTGGCTTTCATGGACAAGTGGACTCACATTGCCATGTACGCAGGCACGTGTACGGCTATATGGATAGAATATTTAAGGTGTCACAAAAAGGTGTCGCCTAAGAGCCTTTTTCTTTGGGCGTGGCTTGCTCCGGTGCTTATGAGCGGGCTTATCGAGATATTGCAGGCGAACTGTACCGGAGGGCGCAGGAGCGGCGACTGGCTCGACTTTGCGGCTAACGCTGTTGGTGTAACGCTTGCAGCAGTTATCGGAATTGTGGCGGCAAGTCGTCGCGCCAGAGGCTGAACGGCCTTGCCCGCAGCGATGAATTGTAGAAACGGCGGTCGCCGGTTACTTCGTCGGCTATGAAGTCCGGTTTGCTGAACGGTTCGTCTTCGCTTTGCAGTTCGACCTCGGCTATCACCAGTCCGTCGTTCTCTCCGTAAAACTCGTCTACCTCGAAAGTGTGCCGTCCGCTCTTGACAAGATAGCGTGTCTTGTCTATCAGTCCCGGTTCGCACAGCCGCAGCAGGTGTCGTGCCTCGTCTGGAGTGATTTCCTTTTCAAACTCGTAGCGTGTCGTTCCCGATGCGTCCGACGGTCCCTTGATTGTAAGGAACCCGCGGCCGTCGCGCAGGCGCACCCTTACGGTGCGTCCGCGTTCGCTGCAAATATAGCCTTGCGTTATGCGGCTGCTGGCATATGCCTGTTCCTTATACGGCCTGCCGTTCTTGTGAACAAGGAACTTGCGCTCTATTTCGAGTCCGCTCATACCGGTTTAGCTCAGTGATGCCGCAACGAGGAATACTAAGGCGAGTAATATAAGCGCCACGAATATCCATGTTATGACTTTCTTTGCCTGTTTTTCCTGGTTTGCCTCGCGCCGTGCTTGGCGCATTTTGTTTTTCTGACTCATATCCGTTTGTATTTAAGTTAAGGTTATTGTTTGTTATGTGTGATTAGGTGACGCGGAGGTTTTGCCCATGGTTCGCACCTTTCAGACGGGCAAATTCTCCGGTCGTATTCAGTATTATTCTTCGTCGTTGACAGGGAACTCCATCAGGTAAGCCTTGATGAAATCGTCGATTTTCCCGTCCATTACACCGTCCACGTCAGTTGTCTGGAAGTTAGTCCTGTGGTCTTTCACACGTCGGTCGTCGAAGACGTAACTGCGTATTTGGCTGCCCCATTCTATCTTCTTCTTGCCTGCCTCTATCTTGGCCTGCGCTTCAAGGCGTTTCTTCATCGCACGGTCGTAGAGTTGTGACTTCAGAAGTCGCATGGCGTTGTTGCGGTTTTCAAGCTGTTTACGGCTTTCTGTGTTCTCTATGAGGATTTCCTCTTCCTCGCCGGTGTCGGGGTCTACGTACTGGTAACGCAGGCGGACGCCGGTTTCCACCTTGTTGACGTTCTGTCCGCCGGCTCCTCCAGAGCGGAACAGGTCCCAGCTTACTTTCGACGGGTCGACGTAGACTTCGATAGTGTCGTCTACCAACGGACTTACGAACACGCTGGCGAAGCTCGTCATGCGCTTGCCTTGCGCGTTGAAAGGCGATACACGCACGAGACGGTGTACGCCGTTCTCGCTCTTCAGGTAGCCGTAGGCGTATTCGCCGCCTTCTATCTCCATGGTCACGCTCTTTATTCCGGCTTCGTCTCCCTCCTGCATGTTGCTTATTGTGACCTTGTGCCCGTGTGCCTCGGCCCAGCGCATGTACATTCGCATCAGCATCTGCGCCCAATCCTGGCTTTCTGTTCCTCCGGCACCGCTGTTTATCTTCATCACGCAGTCCATCGGGTCTTCCTTCTGGCGCAGCATGTTTTTCAGCTCAAGGTCTTCAATGGCCTTGATGGCTTTTTGGTAGTCTTCGTCAACCTCTTCTTCGGTCACCATCTGGTCGTGGTAGAAGTCGAAGGCCAGTTGCAGTTCGTCTGCAAGGGTACGGACTTCCTTGTATCCGTCCACCCAGCGGCGTATGCCTTTCACCTTCTTCATCTGTTCCTGCGCCCTTTGCGGGTCATCCCAGAAGTCGGGAGCCTGCGTGCGCAGTTCTTCTTCCTCTAATTCGATTTTCTTTTTGTCTATGTCAAGATAGTGATTCAGCGCTTCGGCGCGCTCCATCACGTCTTTGAGTTGTTCGGCTGTTATCATTGTCTGTTAACTGTTATGCGTTTTCTTGTAGCCCGGTTGTCAGGCTTCGGCCACTTCTTCGTACATCTTTTCTATTTCAGCGGCGTAGTTCTTGTTGAGCACTTTGCGCCGTATCTTCAGCGTATTGGTAAGTTCTCCGCGCTCCATCGTGAAGTGGTGGGGCAGTAGGGTGAAGCGTTTTATCTTCTCGTAGCTGGCCAGTTGTTGCTGAAGCGTCTCCATGCGTTCGGCCATCATTTCGCGGATTTCATTGTTTTGGCATAGTTCCTCCCTGCTGCCGTACTCTATTCCGTGCTTCTTGGCGTATTCTTCGAGAAGGGTGTAGTCGGGAATTATCAATGCCGAAACAAACTTGCGCTGGTCTGCTATGACTGCTATCTGGTCGATATATTTGTCTACCAGCAGCTTTGACTCAATCATCTGCGGGGCAATGTATTTACCGTTCGAGGTCTTGAACAGGTCTTTTATCCTGTCTTTGAGGAATAGTTCGCCGTTTTTCATGTATCCCGAGTCGCCCGTGCGGAAGTAGCCCTCCTCGTCGAAAGCCTCACGGTTGAGTGTTTCGCGCTTGTAATAGCCTTTTGTAATGGTAGGGCCTTTCAGCAGGATTTCATCGTTTTCGCCGAACTTTATGCTCAGTCCTTCGATTGGCCTGCCAACCGAACCTACCGTAAACGGTTCGTCCCGATGGTCGGCAGATACGGTTGCGAGGCTTTCGGTAAGCCCGTAACCCACAATCATGTTTATTCCTATTGAATGCACGAACTCTTCTATTTCGGCTGATACTGTCGCTCCTGCCGTCGGGAAAATGTTCGGGTGGTCGAGTCCCAGTTCGTTGCGTACTATCTTATAGAGCGTCCGGTGCAGCATGGCATATTTCATTCTGAGCGACAGCGGCGGCCGTTTGCCACGGCTTAGGTACTCTATGTTGTGCTTTCGGCCTATGGCCAACGCTTTTTTCAGCAATTTCTGTTGCGTAGGGGTGGAGCGGTCGATGCGGTCGGATACTTCTGCATACACCTTTTCCCAAAATCTTGGTACGGCACTCATGCATGTAGGATGGGTCTCCCTCATTGACTGCTGTATTTCCTTAGGGTCTGAGTTTATTACCACTTCTGCACCTTCGCTCAGGCAGAGGAAGAGCCAACCGCGCTCGAATATGTGCGTGATTGGCAGGAAGTTCATAATCCTGTCGTTCTCCCTCACAGGCACAATCTTGTCGTTAGCCTCGAGTGCTGCGTGGTATTGTCCGTATGTCAGCATCACGCCCTTGCTGTTTCCCGTGGTGCCGCTGGTGTAAAGTATGTTGCAAAGGTCGTCGTCGTTGGCCTCGCCGTACAGCTTCTCGACTTCAGACTGCCGCGGACTGTTCTCGCCGAGCGTGAGGAACGTGTCGAAATACATCGACGACTTGTCGGTCGGGTTAATCTTCACGCGGTTGTCGTAGATGATGATGCGTTCGAGCGAATGGCAGTGCGAGAACACTCTCTGTGCCTTGTCGTACTGGTCCTGCTCGCCTACGAAGAGCACACGTATTTGTGCGTCGTCGATCATGTATTGTATCTGCTGTTCGCTGCTGGTGGCGTAGAACGGTACGGTTACGGCCCTGACGCCGAATGCTCCGAAGTCAGTGTATAGGTACTGTATGGCATTCTGGGAGAATACGCCGATGTTCTCCTGTACTTTCACTCCGATATTAAGCAGTGCATTTGACACATGCCGCACCTTGCGCGAGAAGTCGCGCCACGTGGCCGACTGCCAACGGGTGTCGCCAAAGTCGCGGTAGATTAGGGCACGACGCTTGCCATACTTCTTGGCTTGTTCGTGTATGAGTATTGACAGATGACACTTTGTCTGCATACGGCTTATCTTTTTGAGTGATTTTATTGCCTTCATGCAAAAATAATATAATTTATCGAAAAGCGCAAAACAATCTGTGAATAATTTTGCGCCCGACGTTTCCGCCGCCACAGTGTGCCGTTTTACCGTATGGAAGCAGCGTAGTTAAGCATAAGCGGCGCGTATGAAAACAAGTGAGCCAAAGCGCATGTAGTTGCATTCATGCGTTTTGGCACATTTTGTGTTTGGAAAATGTTCGGGCGTTCATCTGAGCTTACGGTTTCAAGTGCGTCGGATGCTCTTTTGTCCGTGCCACCTTTCTTACTATGAGTATGCTGGCTTCGTAAAGTAAGTATAGCGGAAGCGACACGAGCGCAAGGCTCAACACGTCTTGTCCGGGAGTGATGATTGCGGCTACGGTCAGTATTGCAAGGAATGCGTGTTTGCGGTATTTGGCCAACATTACAGAGTCTACCACACCCATCTTGCCCAATATGAACGACACCACCGGCAGTTGGAACACAACTCCCATCAGCAGCGTCAGCGTAACGAATGTAGACACATAGCTGTCGAGCGTGATGGTACTCTCGACACGCTCCGAAACTTGGTATGTGCCGAGGAAGCGGAACGATATGGGAAACAGCAGGAAGTAGCTGACCAACACGCCGACAACGAACAGGACATAAACCGCTACAATGGCTTTTGCCGAATACTTCCGCTCGTTGTCAAATAAGGCGGGCGAAACGAAGCGGAACAGCTCGTACAGAATGTAGGGCGAGGCGGCCAGCAGACCGAGGTAGACAGAGGTCGTGAGGTGGGTCATGAACTGGCTGGTCAAGTCGGTAGCTATCAGCTTTACGTGGAACTTTGGAAAGCTGAAGCCGGTCATGCCTAAGGCGCGCGCCATGCGCTCGAACGCCGAATAGGTGACGAAATCCCACTCGCTCGGTGCGAGCAGCATGCGCCATGTCGCGTCCTTGAAACAGAACACTGCGACGGATACAATGCCGCTCACTCCGAGTATACGGAACAACACCCGGCGGAACACTTCAAGATGACCGCCGAACGTCATCAAATCGTCACTGCCGGCCTTGCGCCCCATGCTCCTCCTTGTTGTCGTCTTTCTTAGCGTCAGCCGTGCCGCCGTCTTTACGGCGTCCGTCATCGTCGGCGTCGTTGACCGAAGCCTCGACGTCGTTGACGCCTTTCTTAAACTCTTTAACTCCCTGGCCGAGTCCCCTCATCATTTCCGGCAGCTTCTTGCCGCCAAACAGCAGCAAGGCTATGCCTCCTATCAAGAGAAGCTCCGTAGTGCCTATGAAAAGAAACTGTACCATCATTATTGTTGTTGTAAAACCAAATAAATATCACACGTGTCGAAGTTTATCTCCCAATGGCCATCATCTATGCTCTCCCATTGGTACTTGTCGGCCATGCGGTTCCACCACGCCTGAAACTTCGTGCCAGTTTCGCCCATGTCCTTAACCAACTTCTCATACAACTCCTCGTTGTCGGCCGTAACAATCTTGGCCAGTTCGTTGAGACCGTTGCGGCGCTCAAACAACGCCTGAATCTCGTCTCTCTCTTCGGGCGTAACCTGCCCAATCGTTTTCTTCACCATTCTTCTTTTACGTCAAAGGGGTCTAAATAATCTATTTCCTTAATCTCTACCCTGTCGGGCATGAACGTGCCGTGCGTCCTTATTTTCGTCAGCAACCCGCGCGCGGCGTTGCGTTCGATGTGGGACATGACGCACTGCTCGTGCGACGGCGTGTTAACTTCGAGCGTCGTCTTGCGGTTGAGCCATACGCAGCGGCGGCACTGGTAAGCGTCGCAGCGGCGGCACAGCGGGGCGTGGTCGAGCCTATAGAGCTGCGCGTTCTTTATGTCAAGTCCGCCGTCGAGACTGCCCACGGCGTAGCCGTCGGCGCAGAGATAGAACGCCGGGCATACGTAGAAGTGTCCGTCGGGCGCAAGCGTAACCGTAGTGTCGCCGGCCCCGCAGTTGTTCATCTTGTCGAGCATCATGCGGTCGGTCAGTATGTTGAGCTGAGGAGTCTTGCCCTCGGTGTACATCCGCTCAACGTCCTCGGACAATTCGTCCAAAGCCTGCCCGTACTTTTTGAAGTCGTCGTCGGTGAACGTATTTACGTCCGTCAATACGATGTTCAGCCTGCCGGCGTTTTCAAGCATTGAAGTGATTGCGCCGCGTCCGGCAAACATTTCTTCCTTAGTCAGCCTTAGCACGTAGGCAGTGCCATCGCGTCCGGTTACTCCGCCAGCCTCGGCAAGGCCGTTGATTACCACCACATCGGCTTCTTCGGCCATGCTTGCCGGCTTAATCTTGCTGTGGTCGGTCGATTCAATCACTTTTCCGTACTCTTCGGGCAGCTCGTAGTCGGGATAGACGAACTGAATGTTCAGGTTTTCCTTCATTCCGTAGAGTATGCCTGCCTTAAGCGTATCCAACGGCATCAGCCTGCGTTCCTTGCGTTCGTTTACGTAATGGCAGAACGACACTGACGTATCGTCAAGCAAAATAACAAGGTACTGTATCATAAGGTCAACATTTAGCAGGATTAAACTTCGGTTTGTTTGTCTCGTACTCATCACGAGTTTCTTCAAGCTCCAACTTCCTGAACAGTTTGTTCCAGTAATAGTTGTTGGCCCTCACCCTTGCCTTGTGCATCAGGCAGATGGCCGTAGAACGTTGGTAAACGGTAGGAGTGTCGGCGGCGTCGTAGTTCTCGCCCTGGCACCAGGCGCAGCCCTCGGCCACCTCGCAGTCTATGCACTTCTGCGGCGACTGCGTGCAGCGGTCGAGCGTAAGGAAGGGGCGCAGCTTGTTCTTGTCGATGCCGTCGCGGATGTTTCCTATTATCCAAGCTTTCTTTTCACGTAAGGAGTATTGCGCGAAGCGCGTACACGGATAAAAGTTACCTTCGGCGTCAACGGCGAGCATCCTGCCCGCTCCGCACCAGTTTTGGTTCTGAGTAACGCAGTCGAGCGGCTTGCCCAAGTGCTCCGAGAAGAACGAGCAGGCGTAGTCGCGGTAATATCCGCCGTCGATTATCGCGTCGGCCAATTGCGTCAGCTGGTCCTCAAACAACAGGTCGTCGTTCTTCTGCCATACGTCCTCATATACACAGTTGATGTTCACTTCGTGTATGCCGAGGCTGTAGAGGTGGAGCACGCTCTCTTTAATATAAGATATGTCGGCGCTGCTTATTGTAACTTTCGTGCTTGCGCCCGGAAACTGCTCAAGCCAAAGCGGAATGTTGCGCACAACGTCGGCGTAAGAGCCTCGCCCGTCGCCTTTATACACGCGGTTGAGGTCGTGCTTCTTCTCCGTGCCGTCTATTGTTATTTCTATCGACAGGTGCTCGCGGTTCTTCTTGATAAACCGCTGCACCTTGTCGGTATGATAGTTTATTCCGTTCGTCGAAAAGGAAAATCGGTAAGAGTTGAACCAATGGTGGTTCCTGCGGAACATTTCAACCTTAAGGTAATCGCAGATTTGATCTATCAGGTCAATCTCCAAGAAAGGCTCTCCGCCGATAAAATCCCAGATAACGCTTTCTTCTTTCATGTCATCCTCATGGTCGAGGATGTAGTCAATAGCCTGCTTTGCCACCTCCCACGGCATCCGCTCTTTCGAGTTCTTGCCTACGAGATAGCAATATTTGCAAGCAAGCTGGCAGTCTTTTGTAACAATAAAAGTTATTGTTTTAGCCTTATTTTCCTGCCAACTTTTATTCAATTTTAATTCTGCCATCTATAATAGCTATATAATTTATTCCAATAATAATTCTTAGCTTTAACTATTGCTGTATGTATCTCACATGATGCGGTTGAACGTTGAAAAATTGTGTCCGTATATGAAGAATCATAATTTTCGGCAGGACACCATTTGCAACCGTTGGCAATATCACAATTTAAGCACTTATTTGGATATACAATATCTGTATAGAGTAAATGGAATGGACGCATTTTATTCCAATTAATCCCATTGTTGACGTTCCCTATAATTCTTTCGTTTTTCTCTCGTAAAGAATAATTTGCGAAACGCATACAGCTAAAGAAATTCCCTTTAGAGTCAACGGCCAAAGTCATACCACCACAAGGAGTTTGTCTTGTTTCTTTTGAAATTGCACGGCCAATGTGTTCATGAAAACAACTAATGTTTAGATTTTCCCATAAATCATTCTCTATTATGTGATTCGCAAAATCAATTAATTGCGTTTCTAAAACACGTCCGTCACCAGTATGCCAAACGTTTTCAAGACAAGGATTAACATCGATATTCTTTATACCTAAATTGATTAAATGTATAAGACTGTCTTTTACATAAGGCAAATCGTCATGGGATATGACCATTTTAGTTCCAGCATCAGCAAATTGTTTACGCCATAAATATACGTTGTCTATAATTTTTGAATATGAGCCTTCTCCGTTTTCAAAAATTCTGTTCGTATCATGTTTTGTCTGTTCTCCATCTATTGATATGCTAATTGATAAGAT
>DGYMR06203__coassemble_1356_pt1 | contig 15554 bp, 7 predicted proteins | sample DGYMR06203__metabat2_low_PE_044 | metagenome-assembled genome bin DGYMR06203
ACCGGCACTTGGTTCTAAGGGTATCAACATCATGGAGTTTTGCAAGCAATTCAACGCCAGAACCCAAGATAAGGCTGGAAAGATACTTCCTGTCGTTATCACTTACTATGCTGACAAGTCATACAGCTTCGAAATCAAGACCCCTCCCGCAGCCGTACAGCTCATGGAGGCAGCCAAGGTTAAGAGCGGTTCAGCCGAGCCCAACCGAAAGAAAGTAGCTTCTGTTACATGGGATCAGGTACGTGCTATTGCTGAAGACAAGATGGCTGACCTTAACTGCTTTACAGTAGAGTCTGCCATGAAGCTTGTAGCAGGTACTGCAAGAAGTATGGGTATCACTGTAAAAGGGGACTTCCCTGGTAAATAATTTATAACTTCAAGAAAATGAGTAAACTGACAAAAAATCAAAAATCAGTAGCTGATAAGGTTGAAGCAGGGAAAGCATACTCTTTGAAGGAAGCTGCCGAGCTGGTCAAGGAAATTACCACGACAAAGTTTGACGCTTCTCTTGATATCGATGTACGCTTGGGCGTTGACCCGCGAAAGGCAAACCAAATGGTAAGAGGTGTTGTTTCTCTTCCCAATGGAACCGGTAAGGTTACACGCGTGCTTTGCCTTTGTACACCAGATGCTGAAGCTGCTGCTAAAGAAGCAGGTGCTGACTATGTTGGTCTTGACGAGTATATCGAAAAGATCAAGGGTGGTTGGACTGATGTTGACGTCATCATCACCATGCCGTCTTGCATGGGTAAAATCGGACCTCTTGGACGTGTCCTCGGTCCGCGTGGCTTGATGCCTAACCCCAAGAGCGGTACTGTGACTATGGATGTAGCGAAGGCTGTCAAGGAAGTTAAGCAAGGTAAGATTGACTTCAAGGTTGACAAGACTGGTATCATCCATGCTTCTATCGGAAAGGTATCTTTCACTCCCGAGCAAATTTATCAGAATGCCAAGGAGTTCATCGCTACCGTAATAAAGCTGAAACCTGCTGCCGCTAAAGGTACATACGTCAAGAGTATCTATATTTCAAGCACTATGAGTAGGGGTATCAAGATTGATCCTAAATCAGTTGAATAACTCTAAAAGTTTTGTAAGATGAAGAAAGAAGTAAAAGATACTATAGTCGTTGAACTCGGGGCAAAACTGAATGAGTATTCTCATTTCTACCTCGTTGACGTTACAGGTATGAACGCTGGCGCTACTAGTAAGCTGCGTCGTGAGTGTTTCAAGAATGACATCAAGATGGTTGTTGTTAAGAACACTCTTTTCCACAAGGCTTTAGAGGCTTCAGATGTTGATTTCGAACCTTTGTACGGATGCCTGAAAGGTAGTACTGCAGTTCTTTTCTGCAACACAGCCAATGTTCCGGCTAAAATGCTCAAGAACTACAAGAAAGAAGGCATTCCCGCATTGAAGGCTGCATACGCTGAAGAGTGTATGTACATCGGCGCAGACAAACTTGAAGAGCTCGCAGCTCTCAAGAGCAAGAACGAACTCATCGCTGAGGTTGTTGCTTTGCTTCAGTCTCCTGCAAAGAACGTTGTTTCAGCTCTCCAGTCTGGCGCCCAGACAATCCACGGCGTGCTCAAAACTTTGGGCGAGCGTGCTGAATAAATCAAACACCCAAACATTTAACATTTAAAAACATTAAAATTTAGAATAAAATGGCAGATATCAAAGCTATTGCTGAAGAATTGGTAAATTTGACAGTGAAAGAAGTTAACGAGTTGGCAACAGTCCTGAAGGACGAGTATGGAATCGAGCCCGCTGCTGCAGCTGTTGCTGTTGCTGCTGGTCCTGCTGCTGGCGGTGCAGCTGCTGAGGCTGAAGAGAAGACATCTTTCGACGTAGTTCTCGCTGAGGTTGGCGGCGCTAAGCTTCAGGTTGTTAAGGCTGTTAAGGAAGCTTGCGGTCTTGGACTGAAAGAGGCTAAGGATCTTGTAGACGGTGCTCCTTCAACTTTGAAGGAAGGTCTGTCTAAGGACGAGGCTGAGAACCTGAAGAAGGCCATTGAAGAGGCTGGAGCTAAGGTTGAGCTGAAATAATTAAGACTTCTTAAATATTATGGGTTAAGATTCTCCCAGTCGGAGAGTCTTAACCTTTTTGTGTATTTACTATGCAGTCATCCACCACTGCATTTCCCGGCAAGTGTCTTGAATGTTTCTGCCGGTTGTGACGTTTTGAAAAGGTGGCATTTATAACGGTAACAAAAAATCTGTAATGGCTTCAAAAATTGTTGATAACAGAGTAAATTTTGCCAGCGTGAAGAATCCGATGCCGTATCCGGATTATCTCGATGTGCAATTAAAGTCTTTCAGAGACTTCTTACAGTTGGACACTCCGCCTGAAGAACGCAAGAATGACGGTTTGTATAAGGTTTTCGCAGAGAATTTTCCTATCACCGATACGCGTAATAATTTCGTTCTTGAGTTCTTGGATTACTACATCGACCCGCCCCGTTATACCATAGACGAATGTCTTGAGCGCGGGTTGACGTATAGTGTACCTCTGAAGGCCAAGATGAAACTTTACTGTACTGATCCGGATCACGAAGATTTCGGCACGTTTATCCAGGATGTGTTCCTCGGCACGATCCCTTACATGACAGATAACGGCACGTTTATCATCAACGGTGCCGAGCGTGTTGTCGTATCACAGCTGCACAGGTCGCCGGGTGTGTTCTTCGGCCAAGGTGTTCACGCAAACGGCACAGTGCTGTATTCTGCCCGTATCATTCCGTTCAAGGGCTCGTGGATAGAGTTTGCAACAGACATCAACAATGTGATGTATGCCTATATCGACCGAAAGAAGAAGTTGCCGGTGACGACCTTGCTTAGGGCTATAGGTTTTGAAACGGATAAAGACATCCTTCAGATTTTCGACCTTGCCGAAGAAGTAAAGGTTAACAAGAAGAACATGAAGGCCATTTTGGGCCGCAGACTTGCCGCGAGGGTGCTGAAGAGCTGGAATGAGGATTTTGTCGATGAGGATACGGGCGAGGTTGTTTCTATTGAGCGCAACGAGGTGATCATGGAGCGTGAGACGGAAATAACAAAAGACAACATCGACGACATAATCGATAGCGGCACTACAACAATTTTGGTTCATAAAGACGCCGAGTCTGCAAGCAAGTATTCAATTATATTCAATACATTGCAGAAGGATCCGAGTAACTCGGAAAAGGAAGCCGTACTTTATATATACCGTCAGCTGCGCAATGCAGATCCTGCCGATGACGCAAGTGCCCGCGAGGTGATACAAAACTTGTTCTTCTCTGACAAGAGGTACGACCTTGGGACGGTTGGCCGTTACCGTATCAACAAAAAACTTGGTTTGGAGACGGATATGGATGTCCGCATTCTGACTAAGGAAGACATAATAGAAATTATAAAATATCTCATCCAGTTGGTTAACTCTAACGCCACCGTGGATGACATAGACCACTTGAGCAACCGTCGCGTGCGTACAGTCGGCGAACAGTTGAGCAATCAATTTTCCATTGGCTTGGCCCGTATGAGCCGCACCATACGTGAGCGTATGAATGTGCGTGACAATGAGGTGTTCACGCCGACCGACCTTATCAATGCCAAGACGATTTCAAGTGTCATAAACTCGTTCTTTGGAACGAACCCGTTGTCGCAGTTCATGGACCAGACAAACCCGCTTGCCGAGGTTACTAACAAGCGTCGTCTGTCTGCCTTAGGCCCTGGTGGACTGTCGCGTGAACGTGCCGGTTTCGAGGTGCGCGACGTACACTACACCCACTACGGACGCCTTTGCCCGATTGAAAGTCCTGAAGGTCCTAACATCGGTCTTATATCTTCGCTTTGCGTTTATGCAAAGATTAATGACCTCGGCTTTATCGAGACACCTTACCGTAAGGTTAAGGACGGCGTGGTAGACTTAGATAACGAACATATAGTTTATTTGACTGCAGAGGAGGAGGAAGACCATATTATTGGGCAGGGCAATGCTCCGCTGAATGACGACGGAACGTTTATCCGTGACGTAGTTAAATGCCGCCAAGACGCAGACTTCCCTGTGGTGCCGCCGTCAGAGGTCGATCTCATGGACGTGTCGCCGCAGCAGATAGCTTCAATAGCCGCAGGTCTTATCCCGTTCTTGGAACACGACGACGCCCACCGTGCGTTGATGGGTAGTAACATGATGCGCCAGGCCGTGCCGCTTCTTCATAATGAAGCTCCTATCGTGGGTACTGGTATAGAGCGCCAGGTATGTGTTGACTCACGCACGATGATTACTGCCGAGGGCGACGGTGTGATTGAATATGTTGACGCAACCACCATACGAATACTTTACGACCGCACGGAAGAAGAGGAATTTGTAAGTTTCGAGCCAGCGCTAAAAGAATATCGAATTCCGAAATTTCGCCGTACCAATCAGAATATGACAATCGACCTTCGTCCAATCTGCAATAAGGGACAGAGGGTGAAGAAAGGCGACATTCTTACCGAAGGTTACGCTACGGAAAACGGCGAGTTGGCTCTCGGGCGCAACCTCCTTGTTGCATATATGCCGTGGAAGGGCTACAACTATGAGGACGCCATTGTGCTCAACGAGCGTGTTGTGCGTGAAGACATCCTTACTTCTGTCCACGTAGATGAATATTCGCTTGATGTTCGTGAGACCAAACGCGGTATGGAAGAGTTTACGAGCGACATCCCGAATGTTAGTGAAGAAGCAACCAAGGATCTTGACGACAATGGTATCATCCGCGTCGGTGCACGTGTTGAGCCGGGCGACATTCTTATAGGTAAAATCTCGCCGAAGGGCGAGAGCGACCCGTCACCTGAGGAGAAGTTGCTCCGTGCCATTTTTGGTGACAAGGCAGGCGATGTTAAGGATTCGTCTTTGAAAGCCAATCCTTCGCTTACAGGTGTCGTTATAGATAAAAAGCTGTTCTCGCGCGCAGTAAAGACCCGTGCCTCAAAGCAGCAGGATAAGGTCGTACTGACCAAGATAGATGAAGAATATGCAGCTAAGATCGACGATTTGAAAGATATTCTTGTCGATAAATTACTCACTCTCACCGAGGGCAAAAGCTCAATGGGCATAAAGGACTACACCGGTGCGGAAATCATAACAAAGGGTAGCAAATTCTCTATCGCCCAGCTGAAAAATCTCGAATATGACGGTATCCAGTCAAACAACTGGACGGAGGACGACCACGTTAATGAGCTTATCCAGAAGTTGATAATGAACTTCATAAAGAAGTATAAACTTCTTGATGCGGAGATGAAACGTCGCAAGTTCGCCATTACCATCGGCGATGAGCTGCCTTCAGGAATACTACAAATGGCTAAAGTTTATGTAGCCAAGAAACGTAAGATTGGCGTTGGCGATAAACTTGCCGGCCGTCACGGTAATAAGGGTATTGTGTCTAAGATTGTGCGTCAGGAGGATATGCCGTTCCTTGAAGACGGACGTCCTGTGGACTTGGTGCTCAACCCACTAGGTGTGCCTTCACGTATGAATCTCGGACAGATATTCGAGGCCATCCTTGGTGCTGCCGGCAAGCGTCTCGGAGTGAAGTTTGCAACTCCGATCTTTGACGGAGCCAAACTCGACGATCTTCAAGAGTGGACGGACAAGGCCGGGCTGCCACGCTTGTGCTCAACCCATCTTTACGACGGCGAGACAGGAGAACAGTTTGACCAGCCGGCGACGGTAGGAATAACTTACTTCCTTAAGCTCGGCCACATGGTAGAAGACAAGATGCACGCCCGCAGCATAGGCCCGTATTCTCTTATCACACAGCAGCCTCTTGGCGGTAAGGCTCAGTTTGGTGGCCAGCGTTTCGGAGAGATGGAGGTATGGGCATTGGAGGCCTTTGGCGCCAGCCATGTGCTTCAAGAGATTCTTACGATCAAGTCAGACGATGTTGTAGGTCGTTCAAAGGCTTACGAGGCGATAGTCAAGGGCGAACCCATGCCCACACCAGGTATTCCGGAGTCGCTTAACGTCTTGCTGCACGAACTTCGTGGCCTTGGCTTGAGCATTACTCTTGACTAACAGACAGGAACTCTTTACATAACATTATATAAATAATAAATATGGCTTTCAAGAAAGATTCAAAGATAAAGAGTAATTTTACGAAGATTACCATCAGCCTTGCGTCACCTGAGGAAATCCTCGAAAGTTCATACGGTGAGGTAACGAAGCCTGAAACCATAAATTACCGTACATATAAGCCTGAACGCGACGGCCTTTTCTGCGAACGCATATTCGGTCCTACCAAGGATTACGAATGCGCTTGTGGTAAGTACAAGCGTATTAGATATAAAGGTATAGTCTGCGACCGTTGCGGTGTAGAAGTTACAGAGAAGAAAGTGCGTCGTGAGCGTACAGGACATATCGAACTTGTAGTGCCTGTGGCTCATATCTGGTATTTCCGTTCATTGCCTAACAAGATAGGTTATCTTCTCGGACTTCCTACCAAGAAGCTCGACGCCGTGATTTATTACGAGAAATACATCGTGATACAGCCGGGTGTGATGGCCGGCAGAAAAGATGCCGAGGACGTAGAGGTGAACGGTTCGCATAAGATGGATTTGCTCACAGAAGACGAATACATCGACATCATGGATAATCTTCCCGACGGCAATGAATATCTTGACGACAGCGATCCCAACAAGTTCATCGCAAAGATGGGCGCAGAGGCCGTATATGATTTGCTCACTGGGCTTGATCTCGATGCACTTTCATACGAGCTTCGCGACCGTGCCAACAGCGATTCTTCCCAGCAGCGTAAGACCGAGGCGTTGAAGCGCCTTCAGGTGGTAGAGGCATTCCGTGCGAGTCGTAACATAAACAAACCGGAGTGGATGATAATGAAAATCATCCCTGTTACGCCTCCTGAACTTCGTCCGCTCGTGCCGCTGGATGGTGGCCGCTTTGCCACGTCAGACCTCAACGACCTTTATCGTCGTGTCATCATACGTAACAACCGCCTCAAGAGGCTTATGGAAATTAAGGCTCCCGAAGTCATCCTGCGCAATGAGAAGCGTATGTTGCAAGAGGCGGTTGACAGCCTTTTTGACAATTCACGCAAGAGCAGTGCGGTAAAGAGTGAGTCAAACCGCCCGTTGAAGTCACTTTCTGACTCGTTAAAAGGAAAGCAGGGACGCTTCCGCCAGAACCTTCTCGGTAAGCGTGTAGATTATTCGGCACGTTCCGTTATCGTCGTAGGTCCTGAGCTGAAGATGGGCGAGTGCGGTCTGCCTAAGCTGATGGCTGCCGAGCTTTACAAGCCCTTTATCATCCGCAAGCTCATCGAGCGCGGTATCGTCAAGACCGTAAAGAGCGCTAAGAAGATAGTAGACCGTCGCGAACCCGTCATCTGGGACATTCTTGAGAATGTGATGAAGGGACATCCTGTCCTTCTTAACCGTGCGCCGACGCTTCACCGTCTCGGAATCCAGGCTTTCCAGCCCAAGCTCATTGAAGGTAAGGCCATACAGCTTCACCCGTTGGCTTGTACTGCGTTCAACGCCGACTTCGACGGCGACCAGATGGCCGTTCACCTTCCGTTGAGCAACGAGGCCGTGCTTGAGGCGCAAATCCTGATGCTCCAGAGTCACAATATCCTTAACCCTGCCAACGGCGCACCTATCACGGTGCCGTCACAGGATATGGTACTCGGACTTTATTATATCACCAAGATACGTCCGGGAGCCAAGGGTGAAGGCCTTACGTTCTATGGTCCGGAGGAGGCTATTATTGCCCACAATGAGGGTAAGTGCGACCTTCATGCCCAGGTAAAGGTCGTAGTTAAGGACGTTGACGCTTCCGGCAATTTCTACAACCACATGGTTGAGACTTCGGTCGGCCGCGTAATCGTGAATGGTATAGTCCCGGACGAGATTGGTTTTGTCAACAAGATTATCTCGAAAAAAAGCTTGCGCGACATCATTGCTGACGTAATCAAGGCCGTGGGCTTTGCCCGCGCTTGCGAGTTCCTCGACGGAATAAAGAACCTCGGTTATCGTATGGCTTACGTTGCCGGACTTTCGTTCAACCTCGACGACATCATCATTCCGAAAGAGAAGGCGGAGCTCGTAGAGCGTGGTAATGAAGAAATCCGTCAGATTACCGACAACTACAATATGGGTTTCATCACGGATACGGAGCGTTACAATCAGGTTATCGACGCATGGACCCACGTCAACAACGAGCTTGGCGATGTCCTCATGAAAGAAATGACAGAGGCCGACCAAGGCTTCAACGCCGTCTACATGATGCTCGACTCCGGTGCCCGTGGTTCTAAAGACCAGATACGCCAGCTTGCCGGTATGCGTGGACTTATGGCAAAGCCGCAGAAGGCTGGAGCCGAGGGCGCGCAGATTATCGAGAACCCAATTCTTTCAAACTTCAAGGAAGGCATGAGCGTGCTTGAGTACTTCATCTCGACCCACGGTGCCCGTAAGGGTCTTGCCGACACCGCGATGAAGACAGCCGATGCCGGTTACCTGACCCGTCGTCTCGTTGACGTTTCGCATGATGTCATTATCACCGAGGAGGATTGCGGTACGCTGCGCGGGCTCGTCTGCACGGCCTTGAAGAATGGAGATGAGGTAATATCTTCTCTCTACGAACGTATCCTTGGCCGTGTTTCGGTACACGACATAATCCATCCTACCACGGGTGAACTCATCGTTGCCGCAGGTGAGGAAATCACCGAACCGATAGCCCAGATTATTGAGGACAGCCCGATAGAAAGTGTCGAGATTCGTTCGGTGCTCACTTGCGAAAGTAAGAAGGGCGTCTGCATGAAGTGTTACGGACGCAACTTGGCTACCAGTCGCATGGTGCAGAAGGGCGAGGCAGTCGGCGTCATTGCGGCGCAGGCTATCGGTGAGCCGGGTACGCAGCTCACGCTCCGTACGTTCCACGCTGGTGGTGTGGCCGCCAACGCCGCCGCCAACGCATCAATCGTGGCTAAGAACGACAGCCGTATCGAGTTCGACGAGCTTCGTACGGTTCCGTTCGAGGAAGAAGGCGATAACGGTCCCGTTGTCTGCGAGATGGTTGTCAGTCGTCTGGCTGAAATCCGTTTCGTTGATCCGAACACCAACATCGTGCTCTCTACGCTCAACGTGCCTTACGGTAGTTCGCTCTACTTCAAGGGTGGCTCTGTTGTCAAGAAGGGCGAGGTTATCGCCCGTTGGGACCCGTTCAATGCAGTCATCGTAACAGAATACGCAGGTAAGCTGAAATTCCGCGACGTTATCGACGGCGTGACATTCCATTCTGAAACCGACGATACCACAGGACTTACCGAGAAGATTATCACCGAGTCGAAAGACAAGAGCAAGGTGCCTACCTGTGACATCCTTGACGAAAACGGCGACGTCATCGGTACTTACAACTTCCCTGTGGGCGGTCACGTAGTCGTAGAGGACGGTCAGGTTGTAAAGACCGGTGCTACGCTCGTAAAGATACCGCGTACCGTTGGTAAAGCGGGCGATATCACCGGAGGTCTTCCACGTGTCACCGAGCTGTTCGAGGCTCGCAACCCGTCCAATCCTGCCGTTGTCAGCGAAATCGACGGTGAGGTCACAATGGGTAAGGTTAAGCGTGGTAATCGTGAAATCATCGTTACCTCGAAGACCGGTGAGCAGCGCAAGTATCTCGTTTCACTGTCTAAGCAGATCCTCGTGCAGGAGCACGACGCCGTTCGTGCCGGCACGCCGCTGTCTGACGGCGTAATAACCCCGAACGACATTCTGGCCATCAAGGGTCCTACCGCCGTTCAGGAATATATCGTCAACGAGGTGCAGGACGTTTACCGTCTGCAAGGCGTTAAGATTAACGATAAGCACTTCGAGATTATCGTGCGCCAGATGATGCGCAAGGTGCAAATCAACGACCCCGGAGACACTACGTTCCTTGAGCAGGAGATTGTTGACAAGCTCGACTTCGCCGAGGAGAACGACCGCATCTGGGGCAAGAAGGTTGTCACCGATGCCGGCGACAGCGAGAACTTGCAGAAAGGCCAGATTGTTACGGCCCGTAAGCTGCGTGACGAGAACTCCATGCTGAAGCGCCGCGACTTGAAGACGGTGCAGGTGCGCGACGCCGTGCCGGCCACTTCTACACAGATACTCCAAGGTATCACGCGCGCCGCTCTCCAGACAAAGAGCTTCATGTCGGCCGCATCGTTCCAGGAGACTACCAAGGTGCTCAACGAGGCAGCTATCCGCGGCAAGGTTGACTATCTTGAGGGAATGAAGGAGAACGTCATCTGCGGTCACCTCATCCCGGCAGGTACGGGCCTCCGCGAGTTCGATAAGATCATTGTCGGTTCTAAGGAAGATTACGACCGTATGCAGGCCAACCGCAAGAACGTGATAGATTACAGCGAGAAGGAAACCGTGGAGGCTGAATAATCTGAATAAACATAGCATGAAACGGGCGGTGACAATCATGTCACCGCCCGTTTATTTTTGTATTCCAAAGCATGTATCCGCACCGGTGTCCGTGTGTGTCATCCATGTGTTTAGTTATGGCTTTGTAAAAGGTGGCCTTTTGTGTTGTAAAAGGATGCTTTTTACACTATAAAAGGTAACCTTTCATAATGCGAAAGGTTACCTTTTATAGTGTAGCGGCATGCATATTGTTAAACAGCTGACCACCAGACAATTACAGAGATATCTGTTTACGCAGTACATCTGACTCCTTAATATTTACCCACAAATGACATGAATAACATCGACAGAACCCTGTTTTTGAAAGTAAAACACACAGAAAGTCAGACTAAATATAAAAATTTTAATTAAAAACAGCGACAAAAAGTAATTTATTGTAAATAAAATATTATCTTTGCAAAAAACAAATCAATGTTTTTTTTATTATTAACTTAATAAAATTAATGCGTATGAAAAGTATTACAAGATGTATTGCTTTGTTGTCATTGGCATTTGCCACTGTGTCCGCAACAACGGTCACGGCACAAGAAAACAAAGTAAAGAGTCCCATTTTACAAAAATTAACGGGTGGGGGTAAACCTGTAGCCTTTGCCGCTCCACGGTCGGCAAAACCACTTGTTCCGGTGTTCGGAGCTGACAAATTCCGTGATGCACGATACATTGCGCCTCGAAATGAGTCCATAGACCCGTCGGTCACAATCGGTCCGACTACAAGTTGGGGCGTCATCAACGGTCCGGACAATTCTGAATGGTTGTTCAAGCAGTCGAACACCATTGAGGGATTTTCGAGCATCAGGACATCGGAGATAACGATTTACAATAATGATTATCAAGAGGTTGGCACGTTTACAATCAACATTCCCGCGGAAAGAAAAGTGAACGACATACAGGTGTTCGGTACGGTTACCAACAGGTTTTTCGATCTTGACGCCAACACATATGAGCTTACGGTATATCTCCATGAGATAGGAGCAGACTACTCACAAATAGGAACGATTGATGTATATTCGATAACTGACGGTACGCTCGTAACGTCATATTCAGCCTCAAACGCCCTTTACTACAGCACTACAGAGAATTTCACCACCTACCAGCGTTACATTTTCGTCAATGAAGAACTACAAGACGACGGTTACTATCTCAACGCAAGCGTGTACGCCCCGGTATCTTACGCCTCAGACAAACCCGTGCTTGAGCATACGTTCATGATTCCGTCTGACAATCTTCAATACAGTGACGGTCCTTACCTTAATTATTACAACATCGACGGCGAGCCTTACTTCGTTGTTTCGCAATACGAGAAGCCTTACGTATCGGACTACGACGAAAACTGGAACCCTATCGCCACCGAAGACAACAATTACCTCATAACCGTATATGACAGGAACTTCGACCAGGTAAGCCAGCTGAAGCTGCCCGTTGAACAGCAGGACGGTGCACTGTACACATTCTACACGTTCGGCTTCTTCTCGTATAACGACCTTTGCCGTGGCGACTACACCGGCGACGACCAGTTCAATTTCATCGTTACACGTTACGATTACACGGTAGGCAACGATGAAGACTACAAATACGACATTCTTGTTTATGACGAATCGGCCAATCTCGTCAACACCATCGGTTCTGACCTTACCACATGGATGCAGCTCAGCGACATCGAGGGTCAGCCCAGGCAGTACGCACTCGTTCATATCGACGAAGCAAGCGAGTCAATACAAATGGTCAACGTGCCGAGTTGTGAAACAGTAGTCACATTCCCAGGCGAACTCAACGGTGACCTGCTGTCAACCAATCTCGACCGCTATCCGAAGGGTGACAGCTATCAGTATGTCATTGCTCTCGGCAACGGATACGATGACGGCAACGGCAATACGATTACGAAGATTGGCTGGTATAACCCCGATCTCACGCTTGACCACTTCGCAAACATCAATCTTGGCAGCAACGGAATCTTCGCCCAGCACTATTTCGTTACAGGTTCACTCAACCCCTATCTGTTCAACACTGACGACCAGCATGAATACATACTGATAGGAACATTTGAGAATGCTGCCGGCTCCAACGACAACATACTCTGCATAGCTAACGACAATGGCGAACTGAAATACCAGTTTGCTGGCGACGACACTAAGGGTGCCTACAATTTCGGTTATCTGAGCGGGGCTACAACTGACAATCCGAAACTGCTTGTAGGATTCATGAACGACGAGAGCGAGTTCACGCTTGATGCATACAACCTGCCGTTTAGCATGTTTGCCAGCGGAAGTGGCCAAGAAGATGACCCGTATATCATCGAAACCCCAGGCGACCTTAACCAAATGCGTAAATCACCTTCGGCATATTACGCACTGGCCAACGACCTCGATATGAGTAAATTCTACGGAAAATTCAAGCCGGTAGACGCTTTTAGCGGAGGATTTGACGGCCGTGGCAACTCTATTGACAATCTTGTCATTGACGGAAGCCAGTCAAGCACCGGTATGTTCGGAAACGCTACGGAATGCGGCGAAATAAAGAACGTAACGTTCAACAGTCCCGTAATAGATGTAGAGTCAAACAGTTTCTATGCAGGAATTGTAGCCGGTATGCTGTCGGGTGAAGCTGCTGCGATAAGCAACGTACAAGTAAACAACGCCTTGATCACAGGCGACGAGACATACTCAGGCTACATTGGCGGCCTCGTGGGTCAAATAACCAGCAATTCTTCAGTGTCGCTGTGTAAAGTCAATAATATTACTATAAACGCTCCCGAAGCAAAAGGCGTAGGCGGCCTTGCTGGTGATTCGCGTACAGGCACGTCGTTTACTGTTTCGTCTGCAAGCGGAAGCATAACCGCAGCCAGCAATATTGGAGGTATCGTCGGATCTGCCGGTAACGACGTTACGGTAACCAACTGCCATGCTGACATGACCCTTAAGGGCAAAAACACGATAGGTGGTATTGCAGGTGAATCGTCAAGAGGCCTGATAAGCAATAACTACAGCCGAGGCAGCATAACAGCGACTGAGGCTGACCGATGGAGCGGTAACTATAACGTAGGCGGCATAATAGGCGACCTGGGAACCGACTGGAGCGGCTCAACGACTATTGTTGCGACCGGCAACCTTGCCGCAATAGAGTCTGTAACCCTTCCCGAGAATGCGGAGGCAAAGGCCGTACACCGTATCGTAGGCCGCAGCATTGCCGACGAAGAGTGGATGGAAGGCGAGGAACCGCGCACGGAAGTAGGTCTGGCCAACAACTATGCAATAGCAGAAATGACGATAAACGGCGCTACGACGACATCACAGGACGCTACCACTGTTGAAGGCGCAGATGTTGCAGGTGCCGATCTGAGCGACGACTTCTTTACAGGAACGCTAGGCTTTGCATACGGCACTACTGCCGAAGAGCCTTGGAAGGCAACGGAAACAGCGTTCCCGATACTGTTCTTCGAAAACGTGGCAACAGACATAACACTTGACAAGACTACGGCCGAGATGGTTGCGGATGACGAGATTAGTCTCACTGCCACCGTTGAGGGCTCGTCAGCCGAGAGGGTCGAGTTCACTTCGAGCAACCCTGCTGTAGCACAAATAGTATCTGTTGAAGCTGAAGGCAATACTGCCGTTGCCGTAATACGCTGCATGGCAGAGGGAACAGCCACCATTACAGCTTCGATAGACGGGCTGAGTGCCACCTGCCAGATAACAGCCACATCAACAGGTATAGAGGACGTAACGGCAACACGCGATACGGGCATACATGTAGCAGGTGGTGTCGTTACTGCTGACAACGCCGTACGCATTGAAGTATTCGGCATTAACGGCAACAAGGTTGCTTCCGCTGGAGGCAGTCGTGCCGAGGTAGGTTCACTGCCTGCAGGTGTCTATGTTGTTGTGGCAACTGACGCAGCCGGGAAGCGTTCTACCGTAAAGGTTGTATTGAGATGACAAACAACTGTTTATAGCTGATAATACAATACATGGCCTTTTGCTTCATGAAAGGCCATGTATTACACGCTAAAATGCCGCCTTTTGGAATACAAAAGGCGGCATTTTGTCTTTTCCTGAAATAGGTTGACAGTTTTTGTTTAAATAAACGTGAGTTCGGCATAAGAAAAGCATAAAAAAGTTGTGGGAATGGAATATTTTTAGTACCTTTATAGTTGACAATCAATAAGTTACATTAAAATACCCATTCCCATGACAAATGCAAATATAATAGAAATTTTCTGTATTCTCGATGAATTCTGCAAGTATTTCACTCCCGAATTGAAAAAACACACGTTGGACACCGGCGATAAACGCCGCCGCAACAGGCCATGCCGCATGTCCGACAGCGAAGTTATGACCATCCTCGTCCTCTACCATACAATGCAACACCGTAATTTCAAGTCGTTCTACCTCGGCTACGTATGCAACCATATGCGCAAGGAATTTCCCAACCGCCTGTCCTACAACCGCTTCGTCGAGAGGCAGGCTACGGTCGGGCTTCACCTGCTGCTATTCCTCCAAACATGCGCATTGGGCAAATGCACGGGCATATCCATCATCGATTCCACGCCGCTGGTGTCGTGCCACATCAAGCGCGCACACAACCATAAGACGATGAAGGGATGGGCGGCAAAGGGGAAATCTACGATGGGGTGGTTCTACGGCTTCAAGCTGCACATCGTCATAAACGACCGCGGGGAGATAATACAATGGACGCTCACGCCGGGGAACGTGGACGACCGTGAACCCTTGAAGGACAAGGACTTCACTAACAGGCTCTTCGGAAAGATATTCGCCGACAGGGGATACATAAGCCAAGAGCTTTTCGAGGAACTGTTCGTTGACGACATTCACCTCGTCACCAAGCTCAAGAAGAACATGAAGAACTCGCTAATGAACCTGTACGACAAGATACTGCTCAGGAAAAGGGCGCTCATAGAGACAGTCAATGACGAACTCAAGAACGTCTGCAACATAGAGCACACAAGGCACCGCTCTATCGACAACTTCGCCTCAAACCTGATTGCAGGCCTTATTGCGTACAACCTTTTGCCGAAAAAGCCGTCTATGAATATCGACATCATTGACAAAAGCAGGCTTATTGCGTAAGGTTCTTATATCGAACTCACGT
>DGYMR06203__coassemble_1795_pt1 | contig 12105 bp, 8 predicted proteins | sample DGYMR06203__metabat2_low_PE_044 | metagenome-assembled genome bin DGYMR06203
CTCCAATTATATATTTATATGTATTCTCAAAATCCCCTGTTATAATATCTACATGCTGTAAAAGCTCACTATCCGCAAGAATAGTTTCAGGATCACATATTGTCGGTTTGGCATAACGCCCAAATGGGACATTAAACTTTCCAGACTTATTCACCCTATACAAACCATTAAAACAGGTTCTATTAAGAAAAATGAAGATTGACGTCTTTTCTATTGGACTCAATATAGTCCCATTAAAGACATTTCGCATGCGAAGATAAAAATCCTTCCTGTCTTCCTCTTCATACATTTTGTAATAATCGTCCTGAATGGATGCAAGCAAAAGAATCAATTCTTCCGGATTGTCACGTACTGTTTTATAACAAGTAATCAAATCCTTGTTTATGTCATTAATAACCGCACGTTTAATATTTTTATGAGCCTGCAGCATGTAAAAAAGCATGGCTCCGCCACCCACAAACGGTTCTATGTAGGTAAGATCCTTCCTTGTATCGAAGTCCTTGGGGAGCAATGCCTCAAGTTGTCCGACGAGTTGGCTTTTTCCACCCGCCCATTTTATGAATGGCTTAGCTTTGAACATAAAATACAATAACAGTCGAATTAAGGTACAAAGATAATAATTAATGGTTATTTTTATACCACAAGCACGTTATTTTAACGTCAATCAAATAAGTGTTAATCACTTTTTCTACTAATTATCTTCAATATCATTCATTCTTCATGTTAACGTATCCACCATAAAAACAGAAAACGTGACTATAATAATATCCTGCTAAAGAATGTCCACCCGACAAAAAAACACCTACCGCCCCGGCATTTTTCATTAATGCAAGCTGTATGCATGGATGAATAAAAACGACAGGACGGCAGAGGCATACAGATATTACAACGCCGCACCGGCATCAGTCCGGTGCGGCGTAAGGGTTAATCCAGTTTTCCCTATTCCTCGTCGGTCACTGGCTCGAGCCATTCGTTGGAGGCTCCCGGCTCGGCGACGGTGAACGTTACGTGCTGGAACCAGCTGTCCTTAGTGGCTCCGTGCCAGTGCTTCACGCCTTCAGGAATCTCGACAACATCGCCCGGAGCGAGCCTGCGCGCGGGCTTGCCCCACTCCTGGTACCAGCCGGTGCCGCCTACGCAGACAAGCACCTGTATGCCTTGGTGGTGTATGTGCCAGTTGTTGCGGCAGCCCGGCTCGAACGTAACGTTGGACACGGGCACCTTGCCTGAACTTAGTGGAGCGAGGAAACTTTCGCCGATGAAGTATTTTGCGTATGCCGTATTAGGCTCGCCCTTTGGGAACATGGGGTCGTTTACAGGGCGCCCCTCACTGAAGCCGGTGCCGTAAACCTCGGCTATGGCTTTACGTGCGCGCCATGCCTCGACGTCGCCCACCCTTGCGGCAAGCACGGCCGGGATAGAGTGTATCTCTGCGTCGGAGAGTCCCATGTTGCGCGCGCCGCTAACGTGCGACTTAAGCTGCGGCTCGCACCCTTCGAGACCGGCTAGCGCGCTGACCGTAACCAGCTCGCGCTGGGCGTGGGTGAGGTTGTCGCGGGCGAAGATGTCGCCGAAGAGATGGGCCTTAAGATAATAATCGGTGACAGGGGCGAAGGCGTAGTTGAACGGCTGTCCCGACAGCTGCGTCTGCACCGCGGTGCCCTGCTCGAGGGCGTCGTAACCTTCGGGCAGCGGGGATGCGTCCTTCCCCTCGGGGTCGTTTATGCCGCGGGCCTTGCGCTCGTCGAGCACGCCCTGCAGCGTGCCAAGCGCGTTAAGGCTGCGCGGAAAGCCGGTGTAGGCATAGAGTTGCGACAGCGCTTCCTTTACCTGACTTACGGTCAGGCCGGCGTCGAGACCGCTGTTTATGGCTCCGGCCAGAGCCTTCACGTCACCTTTGGCTTCAAGGCATGAAATGGCAACCATGCACTGTTGCCTTTCGTTAAGTACGTTTTCCATATTTGTTTGTGCTTTAACAGGGCTGCATGCAAGCACGACTGATGCCGCAACAGCCAGGGTTTTACATATTGACATCATGACTGGTATTTGTTTTTTGCAAAGGTAGCCATTATCACGGCTCCGCACAATACCCAATTTACCGATAATTATACCTATTTTACATTTTGACGACCGCCGCGGCCGGATGCATCACAATGCTTACCGGGCAGGCACGAATGAACGGGCGTAACACCTGCTGACACCGGACACGTGACGGCCGTAATACAGGCGGAATGCAAAAGGTAACCTTTCACGTTGCAATAGGTAACCTTTCACAGGGTAAAATGCAGCCTTTTGCAGCGCAATATGCCGTCTTTTGCAAAGCGGCACGTATCATATTGATTTACAAGCACTTGCAACACGCCTGGCCAATCGTATATTGGCATGGTAAAAATGGCAGGCAGCTACGCTACGGCTGACGGCCGCACGGAAGAAAAGACACGGGGCATGGCAATAAAAATGGCGCAGGGATAACTTCTCAGCAGCCCTACGCCTAAAAAACTTAAACAACCAATAAATTCAAAAAATATACGTCAGCATCAGCGCTGACACTAACACGCCCGCCGCATACTGCCGTGTGCGGCGGACAATGTGATTATCTGATGAAGAGCAGTTCGCGGTACTTCGGCAGCGTCCACAACTCGTCGGCCACGACAAGCTCGAGCTTGTCTATCTGGTAACGTATCTCCTCCATCTTCGGAGCTACGGTGTCGTGGTATGCTATCGCCTTCTCGCGCTCGCTCTCAATCTTGTTAGCCACCTTGCGCGCGTTGGTCAGTTCCTCAACGCCCGTCTCTATGGCCTGCGTGCGTTCGGCTATCTCCTCGATTAGCTTCATGTTGCGTGCGCAGAGCTTGTCAGCCTTTTCGGTCGGGAATATCTGGCGCATGTTCTGCACGTTCTTTGCCAGCTGGCTCTGGTAGTGTGTGGCAACGGGCACGATGTGGTTCATCGTGATGTCGCCCATGACGCGCGCTTCAATCTGTATGCGCTTGGTGTAAGTGTCCCATTTAACCTCGTTGCGGGCCTCAAGCTCCTTGCGGTTCATGACGTTCATGGCCTCGAACATGCCCACGGTATCGTCAGTAAGGTAGTTGTCGAAGATGACCGGACAGCTCGTCTCGCAGTCGAGACCGCGGCGGCGTGCCTCCTCGACCCACTCGTCAGAGTATCCGTTGCCGTCGAAGCGTATCGGCTTGCAGGTCTTAATGTCTTCGCGCAGTATGTCGATGATGGCGTCTGTCTGGTCGTGTCCCTGGCTTATGAGCGCGTCAACGCGCTGCTTGAAGCTCGTAAGGGCCTCGGCCACGGCCGTGTTGAGCGCTATCATGGCCGACGCGCAGTTGGCCTCGCTGCCCACGGCGCGGAACTCGAAGCGGTTGCCGGTAAAGGCGAACGGGCTTGTACGGTTGCGGTCGGTGTTGTCGATGAGCAGCTCGGGTATCTCTGGTATGTCGAGCTTCATGCCCTGCTTGCCTGCCATGTTGAACAGGTCGTCCTTGTCTGACTTCTCGATATGGTCGAGCAACTCTGACAACTGCTTGCCCAGGAACGACGAAATGATGGCAGGAGGAGCCTCGTTTGCGCCCAGACGGTGTGCGTTAGTGGCGCTCATTATGCTCGCCTTAATAAGTCCGTTGTGGCGGTAGACGCCCATCAGGGTCTCAACTATGAACGTAACGAAGCGCAGGTTGTCCTCCGGAGTCTTGCCGGGAGCATGGAGCAGCACGCCCGTATCGGTTGAAAGGCTCCAGTTGTTGTGCTTGCCCGAACCGTTGATGCCGGCGAAAGGCTTCTCGTGAAGCAGCACGCGGAAGCCGTGCTTGCGTGCAACCTTCTTCATGAGCGACATCAAGAGCATGTTGTGGTCGTTGGCTATGTTGGTCTCCTCGAATATAGGAGCTATCTCGAACTGGTTGGGTGCCACCTCGTTGTGGCGCGTCTTGCAGGGTATTGCCAACTCGAGGGCCTGTATCTCAAGGTCTTTCATGAAGGCCTGGACGCGGTCTGGGATTGTTCCGAAGTAGTGGTCGTCCATCTGCTGGTTCTTGGCCGAGTCGTGACCCATGAGCGTGCGGCCTGTAAGCATGAGGTCGGGACGTGCGCTGTACAGTCCCTCGTCAACGAGGAAGTACTCCTGCTCCCATCCGAGGTTGCAAGTTACCTTCTTCACTTTCGGGTCGAAATAATGGCATACGTCGGTGGCGGCGACGTTGACGGCGTGTAGCGCACGCAGCAACGGTGCCTTATAGTCGAGCGCCTCGCCAGTGTATGAGATGAAGATTGTGGGGATACAGAGCGTGTCGTCCATGATGAACACAGGCGAAGTGGGGTCCCATGCCGAATATCCGCGCGCCTCGAAGGTGTTGCGTATTCCGCCGTTGGGGAACGAGCTGGCGTCAGGCTCCTGCTGTACGAGCAGCTTGCCCGAGAACTCCTCTATCATGCCTCCCTTGCCGTCATGCTCTATGAAGGCGTCGTGCTTCTCGGCAGTGCCTTCCGTCAGCGGCTGGAACCAGTGCGTGTAGTGTGTCACACCGTTCTCCTCGGCCCACCGCTTCATGCCTGCGGCAACGGCGTCGGCTATCGAACGGTCGAGGCGCGAGCCGTTGTCGATGACGTCGATGAGGGCGTCATAGACTGTCGAAGGCAGATACTTGTACATCTTGGCACGGTTGAACACATACTTGCCGAAATACTCCGACGGACGCTCTACCGGCGCAATAACTTCCAACGGCTTTTTCTTGAAAGCCTCTTCAACAACTTGGAATCTTAAGTTTGTCATCATCTTTATTGTTTTATGGCAAGTGGCGGTAATCATGGCAACTTGTCTTGCCAAACGGCAAAACCGCTATCACCTTGTCTTCACGCCACCGGCAACTTGACTGCTGTTTATCTTCCGCTGCAAAGATACTCTATAATTTTATTTTTATACACGTTTTATCGTAAAAAATATACATTTTGTTACGTGTTTTATGCAAAACAACGCACGGAGTACACACAAACGGTCATTTGCTCATCCATTCGCCGATGCGGTCGAGCGCCTTCACGCAATCGTCCCTGTCGCCGAACGAAGTGAGGCGCACGAAGCCCTCGCCGCTCGGACCGAAGCCTACGCCCGGCGTGCAAACCACCTGGGCGCCGTACAGCATCTGCTCGAAGAACTTCCACGAAGGCATGTCTCCAGGTGTCTTGACCCACAGGTAAGGGGCGTTCTCGCCGCCGTAGACCTTAAGTCCGAGACCGGCGAGGCGTTCGCGCATGAGCCGTGCGTTTTCCATGTAATAGTCGATTACTGCCTTCACCTGCTCCTTTCCTTCGGGAGTGTAAATGGCCTCGGCGGCACGCTGGCTGATATAGCTTGCGCCGTTGAACTTGGTGCACTGGCGGCGGTTCCACATCTCGTTGAGCGGATAACGCTCCGTGCCGTCCATGCTTACGGCGGACAACTCGTGTGGAACGACGGTGTATCCGCACCTCACGCCGGTAAATCCGGCCGTCTTGGAGTAGCTGCGGAACTCTATCGCCACCTTGCGCGCGCCTTTTATTTCATAAATGGAATGAGGTATGTCGGGGTCTTGTATATAGGCCTCGTAAGCTGCGTCATAAAGTATCAGGGTGTCGTTTTTCAGTGCGTAATTAACCCATTTGCGCAGTTCGTCGCGGCTGATTACCGTACCCGTGGGGTTGTTCGGGTAGCACAGGTATATTATGTCGACGCGGTGGTCGGGTATCTGAGGCACGAAGTTGTTCTCCTCGAGGCAGGGCATGTAGGTCACGTTGCTCCACTTACCGTCCACCAACGTGCCGGCGCGGCCGCACATCACGTTGCTGTCGATGTACACAGGGTAAATAGGGTCGGTCACTCCAAAGTTGTTGTCCCAGCGCACCAGCTCGCCGATGTTGCCCGTGTCGCTCTTCGCCCCGTCGTTGACAAACACCTCGCTCGGGTCTATATGCACTCCACGGGGCAGGAAGTCGTTCTTCACAATGGCCTCCCTAAGGAACATGTAGCCCTGCTCCGGGCCGTAACCGTGGAACGTTTCCCTGGCCGCCATGTCGTCGACCGCCTTGTGCATGGCCTCGATTACGGCCGGACAGAGCGGACGGGTGACGTCGCCGATGCCGAGGCTTACCACGTCGGCCCCGGGATGCGACACCTTGAATGCGTTGACTTTCTTTGCTATGTCGGCAAAGAGATAATTCTTTGTAAGTTTCAGGTAATGTTCGTTTATCAGTGCCATATCATTCTGTTTATTGAAAATAGAAAGCCATAAACCAGCCTGCCTATTAAAGGCAGAATGCGCGGCCGCAAGTATGCGGCCACGCATGATGTATTGACTCTCAAACTCTAAGACTAATCTCTCCTTCGAATACGAACTCGGCTCCGCCCGTCATGTAGACGTGGTTGTCGTCCTTGTCCCACCTGACGTTGAGCGTGCCGCCGTCCATTATTATACTGCTGTTGCGCCCTGCGCGGCCGGTAAGCGCGGCAGCCACCGCCGTTGCGCAGGCACCGGTGCCGCAGGCCTGCGTTATCCCGCTGCCCCGCTCCCACACCCTGGCGCGTATATGTCCATCGGCCACCATTTGGGCGAACTCGATGTTGCACCTTGCAGGAAAGGCCTTGTGGCGTTCAAGCCCGCTGCCGAGACGCCCGACATCGATGCGGGAAACATCGTCCACGAATATGACGAAATGCGGATTACCCATGGAGACGAACGTGCCCTCGAACACCTCGCCGCCTGCAAGAAGACGGCCGGCACCATCATCGCACTTGCCGGGCAGGTATTGTGACGGCAGGTCGAAAACCGGCTCGAGCATGTCGACCGTAACACTCTCCACCTTTCCCTGCGCCACACGCAGCCCCAGGGTCTTGACGCCCGAAAGGGTGTCGAGCCTTATGGTTGTCTTGTCGGTCAGACCTTTATCGTAAAGGTACTTGCCTATGCAGCGCGAGGCATTGCCGCACATCATGGCTTCAGAGCCGTCGGCGTTGAATATGCGCATGGAGAAGTCGGCGGCGCTGTCGGCCGGACGGCCTATCAGCACGAGACCGTCGCCACCTATGCCCTTGTGACGGTCGCTCCACTCCACCGCCGCAGCGGCAGGGTCAGGTATTTCATACAATAAGGTGTTGACGTAAATATAGTCGTTGCCCGCACCGTGCATCTTCGTAAACTTGACAACTGTCGATGCCATTTTGCCTCCTGTTTATCGTTAAACCTTTCTTTTTGCCTTTACTCGCCTGCAAATTTACAACATTTTGACTGCAAACAAGCAAAAACAGGTACAAAAACATACAAGTACACGACTTATACTTACAAAGCAGTAATAAAAAGATACAGAATATAATGAATTATAACAAGAAACAGGCACAAACATTACAGTCTGTTATTCTTCAGGTTTTACACACCGTCGAGCCGCTTGCGTATCGCATCCATCTTGCCTACCCTGTCTATCGAGAACACCCTGCCGTGGCGGTCGACGAAGTCGAACAGCATGAACGCCCGTTCGAGCACTTCCGTGCGCATGGGTTCACTCATGTCGTCGGCCTCGGCGTTGTACAACTCGGCCAGCATTTCGATGCGGCTCAGGCGCTCTTCCTCAGGATATTTCTCAATGGAGCGCATTATGTCGTCGAGCGAAGCGGTGTGGTAAAAGGCGTAGTCGCCGAAATATTGTGCGAACATGCGGCGCACCTCTTCCTGCCTCACCTTTGCCTCTTTCTTCTCCAGCAGCCTTTGCAGGGCTGCCATGAATTCCCTTATAAGTCTCTGTATGTAGTCACGTTGCAGCATGGTTGCAGTATAATTAAGGACAGTCACGCAGCGGCGGAACCTGCCCGTGCGTCTGGTTTTCCATTATAAACTCGTACAGTTTCCTGTAAAACGGGTGGCGCGTCATTGTCGGAACATCGCCCATTATCATGAGTTTCATGCGCGCCCTGGTAATTGCCACGTTCATGCGGCGCAGGTCTGACAGGAAGCCTATCTGCCCGTCGGCGTTGGCACGCACGAGAGATATTACGATAACGTCGCGCTCCTGCCCCTGGAAACCGTCCACCGTGTTGACAGAAATGAGTCCGCGGTAAGGTTTGAAAAACTCCTTTTTGCGTATCAGACGGCGCAACAGCTGCACCTGCGCCCTGTAAGGCGAGATGACGCCGACGTCGATGCGCTCTTCGAGGACGCGCGCCTTGCCTATCCTGGTGAAATATTCCTGAAGCACGTCGAGCGTCATGTCGGCCTCGGCACGGTTGATGCGGCCGAAGCTCTCGCCGACAAACTCCTCCTTGCCCGCCACGGCCGACGTGTCGATCCACGTCATCGGATTGTCCAGGTCGAGTATACCGCGGAACCTTACCTGCGGCGCAGCCTCTATCATTCCGCCGTAGAACCAGTCGCTCGAGAAGCGCATTATCTGTTCGTTCATGCGGTATTGCGTCTTGAGCAGCGTCACTGTTTCGGGCTTCTGCTTCACGATGCGCTCCATCAGGGTGGTGCCCAAACCGCCGCGCAGCGCAGCAATGCTCTTCACCGTGGGCGGAAGCTGGCAGTGGTCGCCGGCCAGTATCACCCTCGAAGCCTTCCTTATGGCTATCCAGCAGGCAGGCTCAAGCGCCTGCGCGGCCTCGTCTATGAACAGCGTGCCGAACTTCTGCCCTGACAGCAGGCGGTTGGCGCTGCCCGTAAGGGTGGAAGCTATGACGCGCGCCTCGCCGAAGAGCTGGGCGTTGATGCGTATTTCAAGCTCCGTGGCACGGCTCTTCAGCCGCTCCACCTTCTGGTGGAAGCCCTCGTCGCGCCGCCTGTTGCGGTTTTGGCGCAGCTTCCTTATGGTCTCGCGTATGCTCCACAGCTGCGGATAGTCGGGATGGTCGGCAAAGCGGCGCTCGTAAGTGAACGACAGCATCTTGTCGTTAACCTTGGTGGGGTTGCCTATGCGCAGCACGTTGACGCCGCGGTCGACGAGCTGTTCGCTAATCCAGTCGACTGCCATGTTGCTCTGCGCGCAGACAAGCACCTGGTTCTCTCGGCGCAGCGTCTCGTATATGGCCTCGACCAGCGTGGTCGTCTTGCCCGTGCCCGGAGGCCCGTGTACTATCGCCACGTCCTTGGCGCGCAGCACCTTGTTGACGGCCTGCTCCTGCACACTGTTGAGCCAGGGAAAGCGTATGGGTTCGAACGAGAGCCAGCCGGCCTTCTGCGTTGATGCGAACAGGTCGCGCAGGTAGGCCAGGCGGTTGCCTTTGGCGCCGATGACACGGTCCAGAGCCTCGAACATAAGCTTGTATGTGGTTTCGTCTAAGAAAAGCTGCACGCCGAGACGTTCGGTGGTCTGCAGCTTGGACAATGGCGCCCCGTCGGGCACGACCACCACCATGCGGTCGCCGTCGACATAGCTCACCGTACCCGTAAACAGGAACGTGGGCTTGGCCGTGCCGCTCGCCGTATCGTCGACTGCCGGACAGGTGAAGAACACCACGGGACGGCCGAACTCGAAGTTGTGTTCTATCTCGTTGTCCTGCGTGCGGTACACCTCGACGGCCAACTGGTTGAGCGAGTTGTAGTAGCTCTTGCCCACGCTTACGGGCAGCCACGCGTCGCCGCGCTTCATCTTGCGCTGAAGACCCAAGGCTTCGGTCTGGCGGCGGAACTCCTCCTTCTCGCAACTATATTCCATCTCGAGCAGCACACGCAGCTGCCTGAGATACTGGATCGGTGATGATGAATATTTGTCCACGGGTGCAAAGTTACTACTTTTCCGGCAGTTAAGCGGCCGGCAGCGGCCAAAGACTTACGCCCTGCCGCCCATTTTATGCGCCGTGGCAACAGCGGCGGCCGTTTTTCAGAGTGCCATCGTGTCGGGCACGGGCGACTTTTCGTCCATCATCTCGCGCAGGTCGTCGGCACCGAAGGTGAACACATGGCCCAGTATGCCGAACGACACGGTCTTCTCCTTGCCGTCATAGCCAATCTTGCCGACCGAGAAAATGAAATAATTGTCGACCGTCATGAACTGCCCCACGACAGCGTCAACTATGCGTGCGGCTATCATGTTGCCGAACATGCCGCCGAGCATACCGGCAAAGTCGCCGTCGCCGGCATTTCCGGAGATGCCGTCTGATATTGCGGATGTCAGCTCGTGCGACACGGCGTCGCAGTGCTTGTCTTTTCCGGGACATGTCATGAACAGCACGAAAAACGCCAACGCGGCTGCCGCCAGCCACACCACGGCGCGGCTGCGGCGCCTGCCGGCAGGCTGACGGACGTCGACGGCGTCGTCAACAGACTCGCCAACAGGTTCTTCATGCGACTCTTCGTCCACCGGCTGACTTGCCGCGGCCTCGTCGTGCAGCCCCTCCTGCGGCGGAACGGGAGGCGGCGCCGCCTCCGGCTTGTAAGTCCCGGCGAGCACGTCCTTAAGCTCGTCCACCCTCCATGCAGGCATCCACTGCTCCATGCCCTCGCGCCATACCAGCGTTTCAGACGATATTCCCATGCCGGCGAGCTGCCCGAGGCTGTACGGGCCCTGCTGCCTGTTATCCTTATATATGAAAAAGTCCATAGCTGTCATTTTAATCCTGTAATAATAAAACTGAACACGCGCACGCTACTTGGCGGCATCAAGGCCGTACTTGCGCGCCCACGACTCGTAGCGCTTAAGCACCTTCATGCCGTCGGAGTTGTACCACCTGTAACCGTTGCGGCGCTCGTAGCCTATCTCTGAGAGGTCGAACCTCATCACACCGTCGCGGTCGCAGAAGAACGGGCGGTTGCCGTCGATGGTATAGAAGCGCGCCCACAGCGGCTGGCATGGCGTGTCGCCCTGCGGACATGGCACCAGGCGTACGTCACTCTTGCCGTCGGCGTTGGTGAACTTCTCCATGCGCATGCCCTTAATCATGCTCTTCTTAAACCACGCCACGGCGTCTTCTACGCCACGGCGCACCTCGGGCGACGGCTTTGAGAGCGACATGAGGAAGAGCACTATGTTGTCAGACTCCTGTCCGCTGAGCGATACCAACTCGTAAGCACGCGCCTTGGCAGGCTTCAGAGTGTTCTCGTCATACTGCGCGCACCACACCGTGGGACGGCCGTCCTGCACCACCTGTGTTTTCAGTATGCAGCTTATGCCCTTGTCGAGTGATGTCTTTGCGGCAGCCTTAATGCTGTCGGGCAGGAAGCCGAAGGGCGCCTTACCCTTCACCGCGTCGCGCATCAGCTTGAGCACGTTGACCATCGCGTCGTCGTTATAAGTTATGTGCGTGTAGTAACCTTCAGACAGAGGATAGAACTGGGGCCAGCCTCCGTTGGCATACTGCGCCTTGAACATGTAGTCAAATCCGCGCACTACGGCGTCAAGATATTTCTTCTCTCCGGTGGCGTTATACAGTCGGGCCAGATATTCTATCTCTGTAGTCGTCGCCTTGTTGTCAATAGTTGCATAGCGTTCCTTCAGCTTCATCTTCCCTATCCGCTTGCGCACATCGTCGGTTAGCTCGTCCTGAAGCTGCATGTTCTTAGGCCATCCGCCCGACTCATGCTGATAAAACAGCAGATTGTCGCCTATGCGTGCGGCCTCGGCAGTGGTGAAGAAGTCATCCTTCAGCTTAGATGCCATGCTCGTCCATCTTACTTTTTTCTTCGATTTCACCACTTTACCTGCGCCCTGTGCAGATGCAGACAACGGCATACATACAACCAACGCCAGCACGGCAACGAGTGTTTTGATGTTCATTTTCATAGATAGTTTTATGTTTAGCAGTTTTCCTTACAGCGTCAATAAGCGCTGCGCAATGTCATGTTCTTAGTTTGATGTTATTAATGGCGTAAGGTTTAGCCGTGAATGTATTTTTTAACAAACAGTCACAACCTGACACATTTAAACAGGAAACAACAGCTTCAATACAGACCTTAACACATTTGAAAAATTAATTTAAGCAGAGAACATTGTTTCTCAGAAAAAACATTACATTCGTAATTAAACATCTTTACAACACAAAACTGTATATTTTTATTCATAAGTTATTAGCAATGTTAGTACAAAAAAAATGCGCAAACATCCACTTTTTTAGTTTTCAACTTAAAATAAATTATACAA
>DGYMR06203__coassemble_2333_pt1 | contig 9669 bp, 10 predicted proteins | sample DGYMR06203__metabat2_low_PE_044 | metagenome-assembled genome bin DGYMR06203
CTCACGAAGGACGCTCAATTTGAACTCATCGCTGTACTTTGTTGGACTCTTTCGCTTTGTTTTACACATTTTTTATTGTTCATAAATGTGTAAACTTTTGCCAGGACAAGACATTTTGCAACAAGGCATGTTTACAGCCTTTTCATGCCCACACGTCATTCAACACCGGTTATCCTTAACAACAGGTACGGAGTGTCGGGCAACACCACCTTGCCATGGTTCTTGTCGTACACACGGTCGCGCACAGGAGCCGTAGTCTCGAATACCGCCGGCACTTCGGTTATGGTCATGTTCCATGTGTCTATTATCTCAACCTTGAAGCGCACACCCTCTTTCAGCCTCGGGTACATGGCGTTTTTCACAGGCAGGTCAAACGTCCACTCGTGCGATATTTCCTTTCCAAGATAGACCATATAATAATTCTCGCCCGCCGACGACGTGTAAGGATCCCAGCTGCTGTCGCAAAGCTGCAACGGACCGGGCATGGCTTCGAGGATTCCACGCATGAATTTTATACGTTTCCACGACTCGCCCTGGAACTCGCCGCCTACCGCGAGGAAGTCGCGCGAGTAGTCGGTAGGCCCGTCCATGTAGCATTCGCCGTGCGTAACGTAAGTACCGGCCATCAAGCCCTGCCACATGCGGTAGAGCAGCTCCTGGCCGCTAAGGCTGCCCCAGCGGTTGTCCATGTTGCCCTCGTAGCACACTTCGTCGAATATTACAGGCTTCTTGTAAATGTTCCTGACCGTGGCGGCGCGGCCGAAGCCCTCCACCGGTGCCTGGTCCTGTATGCTTGCGTGGGTGTATTCAGGCATCCAATACTTGTAATACTTCGCCGTATAGCTGTGGATTGAGCATAGGTGCGAGTACGGGTCGTTGTCGACAACGGCACGCGTAATCTTGTCCCAGTCTGCTATTTCCAAATGGCGGAGGAAGTCGTACTCGTTAGCCAGCGACCACCACACATTGCGGAACGCCCCAAGGCGCGCCACCACGTACTCGACGTAGCGCAGGTTGACGTCCATGGACATCTTGTCGAAATTCCAACGGCCGTCGTCGTAAGGGTGGAACAGCACTACATCAGCCTCAACGCCGATAGCCGCCAGACTGTCGATGCAGCGCTCCACGTGGGCGAAATATTCGGGGTTGAAGCGTGTGTAGTCCCACTCGAACACTGTCTTGCCGTCCTTGTCCCGGCCCTTGCCTTTCAACTCGAACGGATAAAGCGACGGTTCGGGATAACCGAAGTCGAAGTTCTGCACCATGAGCAGCATCCTTATCTTGTTGAAACCAGCCTTTTCGAGCGAGCGGAGCGTGCGCTGCGGATAGTCGCCGACGGCGTGCATCCAGTCGTACGACGTCGTGCCTACGGGATAATAGCGCTTTCCGTCGCCATACTTGAAGCCGTATGCACCGTCGGTTGCCACGGGACCGTGGTTGCCTTCGCCAGCAGGTACGCACTCGAAACCGCCCTTACGTCCGTCGAGCTCTGACACCTTTGAATGCGTAACATACGACCATTTACCGGTCTTGCATGGCATGAACCTCACTTTGAATACACCACGGCCATCGTAAAAACCGCGCACAGTGAACGTAGTGTCAGGCCCCGTGAACACGGCAGACAGCTCCACGTCAAACGGATTGCCCTTGACGTCGGCCTTGATGCTTACCTCATAGCGTCCCCAACGCGCGACCTTGTCGGCTGCGCAAAGTCCTGATGCGACGAATATTGACAACAAAAAGAAAACAAGTCGTTTCATATTATTGATTTGACAATTTAAGATTATGCTTTATTTTTTACTTTAGAACATGCACGACAAGACGAAATCAGTCGAGGTTTCTCAGCTCGAAATCTGTCACTTTCACCTCTCCGCCGCCACTGTAATAAATGCCCGTAACGTCGCGGTACATATCCCCCTCTTCAATTTCACCTTAATTAGGATGTAGGCATGAGGCGCACCGAACTGAAAGTCTTACACGAGACATCAAACAATAAACCGCAATCAAACGGAAAACCGAACGCGTAAAAATATTAAATACCATAAAATATGACTTTTAAAACAATCGCATTAACCAAATGTAACATATTAATCCAATGATTATCACTTGCAAGAAGGGCACAGTGATACAGCAAAAAAAAATAAAGAGTTATCTTAGTTTTAAGATAACTCTTTAGTAAGTTGGGATACCCGGATTCGAACCAGGAATGACAGGACCAGAATCTGTAGTGTTACCATTACACCATATCCCAATGTTCTGCTTAATCAGAAAGTCTTTATTTCTGTTTTGCGAGTGCAAAGGTACGCATTTTTTTTTAACTGACAACATTTTTCCCAACTTTTTTCTAAAAAAACTCAAAATAACCGGCCTTTATCATTGTTTTACAATAAATCAATGTACCTTTGCATAAGAAACGACGCATACAGCAAGCAAGTAATCAAAGCATTACACGAGTCCTGCATGAGTCAAGATTTTTACATTAACAACACTTCATCTTTTTAATGGAACAAGTAAAAAAATTAGTCGAGACAATAACAAAAGGTATTCAAGAAAAAAAAGGCTCTAACATAGTCATAGCCGACTTGAGCGGTATAGAGGGCACTATTTGCCATTATTTTATCATTTGCCAAGGCAACTCCCCGTCGCAAGTCGAAGCAATCACCGACTCAGTAGAAGAAACTACAAGGATTGATACAGGCGAAAAACCTGTACACGTGGTAGGTTTAGGCCATTCACATTGGGTGGCCATGGACTATACGGACGTGATGGTCCACATATTCTTACCTGAAGACAGGGAATACTATAATTTGGAAAATCTGTGGGAAGATGCAAAACTAACCAAACTGCGCGACATCGACTGAGCATCTTAACAAATACACGACAGAAAAGGCCGTAATGCACATTACAGCTTAAAACCAAGATTTATTATGGAACAAGATAAAAACAACAAAAGGCCAAAATTCAGCATGAGCTGGATTTACATGCTCGTGCTGTTCGGCCTTATCGCAATGTACCTGCTGGGAGGCGACTCCGTAGGAAGTGCAAGCAAGAAGATTTCATACGACGAGTTCAAGACTTTCGTCAACAAGGGTTATGCTTCCAAGATAATAATCAACAAGGACGAGAGTACGCTGAAGATGTATGTCAATCCCAAAAACATACGCGACGTGTTCAAGCAAGGAAGCAAGAACACGGGCAACAATCCGTATGTGACGACTGAATTCGGCAGCGTGGACAAAGTAGAGACCTTTATCGAGGCAGAGAAGAAAGCCGGAAAATTCAAAGGCGAACTTAACTACGAGAACAAGCAAGGCAACGACTTGTTCAACATCCTGTTGAGCTTCGGCCCCATATTGCTGCTGTTCTTCCTCTGGATATACCTCATGCGCCGCATGAGCGGAGGCGGAGGTGGAGCCGGCGGAGTGTTCAACGTCGGCAAGAGCAAAGCCAAGATGTACGAGAAAGGTGCCGAAATCAACATAACATTCAAGGATGTAGCTGGACAAGAAGGTGCCAAACAAGAGGTGCAGGAGATTGTTGAATTCCTGAAAAACCCGAAGAAATACACCGACCTGGGCGGCAAGATACCCAAGGGAGCATTGCTTGTAGGTCCTCCGGGAACGGGTAAGACCCTGCTTGCCAAGGCTGTTGCAGGCGAAGCCGGCGTTCCGTTCTTCTCCATGAGCGGCTCGGACTTCGTTGAGATGTTCGTCGGCGTAGGTGCAAGCCGCGTGCGCGACCTGTTCCGACAGGCTAAGGAAAAGTCGCCGTGCATCATATTCATCGACGAGATTGACGCCGTAGGCCGCGCCCGCAGCAAGAATCCGTCAATGGGAGGCAACGATGAACGCGAAAATACGCTCAACGCCCTGCTTACCGAAATGGACGGCTTCGGCACCAACAGCGGCGTAATCATACTGGCAGCCACAAACCGTGCCGACATGCTCGACTCGGCCTTGTTGCGCGCAGGACGCTTTGACAGGCAGATAAATGTCGACCTGCCCGACCTTAACGAGCGCAAGGAAATTTTTGAAGTACACCTGAGACCGGTGAAGATTGACGAAACTGTCGACGTTGACATGCTTGCGCGCCAGACCCCGGGATTCTCAGGGGCCGACATTGCCAACGTGTGCAACGAGGCTGCACTGATAGCCGCACGCCACGACAAGTCGTACGTGGGCAAACAAGACTTCCTCGACGCCGTTGACAGAATCATCGGTGGACTGGAGAAGAAGACTAAAGTGATGACCGAAGGCGAGCGCCGCACGATAGCCCTGCACGAGGCCGGACACGCAACCATATCATGGTTCCTCGAACATGCCAACCCGCTTGTCAAGGTGTCGATAGTACCGCGCGGACGTGCTCTCGGAGCTGCATGGTACATGCCCGAGGAAAGGCAGATAACAACAAAGGAGGAAATGCTTGACGAAATGTGCGCAACACTTGGCGGACGCGCCGCAGAGGAGCTTTTCACCGGACACATTTCAACCGGTGCGATGAACGACCTTGAGCGCGTAACGAAAAGTGCTTACGGCATGATTGCCTACGCCGGAATGAGTGAGAAGTTGCCCAACATCTGCTATTACAACAACAACGAGTACAACTTCCAGAAACCGTACTCTGAAACAACGGCGAAAATAATGGACGACGAGGTGCTGAAAATGATCAACGAACAATACGTCAGGGCCAAAGACCTGCTGACACAGCACAAGGAGGGACACAACAAGCTGGCCGAACTGCTGCTCGAACGTGAGGTTATCTTCGCCGAGGACGTGGAAAAGATTTTCGGCAAACGCCCGTGGGTAAGCCGCTCACAGGAAATAATGGAAAGCGAGAACAACGGCAAGGCCGTAAATGACAGCGAAGCCGAAGCATCTGCCGCAACCGACAACGATGCCGGCAAAGCCGGAGTAAACGCAGGCGACGAAATAGTAGAAGAAAACAAGTAAGACTATTAACAACCACTTGGACCAGTTAAAGCCATTGCCTTGTAAGAATAAGGAAACAAGGCATTTGGCTTTAACTTATATAACATACCTGAATACCCAAAACACAAACAATTATGAAAAACCTTATTGTCAGAAGCATTACAGGCATATTCTTCGTGGCAGCCATAGTGGTATGCTTCATGAAGCCGTTTGCAATGGAATTCCTGTTTGCCCTCATAACAGGGCTCAGCATCTGGGAATACTGCGGACTCGTCAACAACGTAAAAGGCGTACAGGTGAACCGCCTTATCAGCACCATAGCCGGAGTCTACTTTTTCCTTGCCGTGGGCGGTTTCTGCAGCGGCATCGTGCCTACGGCTGCAGTGTTCATCCCATACCTGCTTACGGTAGTCTACCTCTTCATAAGCGAGCTTTACGCCAAAACTGAAAATGCGATAAACGACTGGGCATACACCATGCTCGGACAGATGTATATCGCCCTGCCCTTCTCAACCATCAACGTTCTGGCATTCAACGCCACAGCCGACGGTAACATCGCCTTCAACAATCTGGTTCCGTTGTGCGTGTTCGTATTCCTTTGGGCCAACGATACAGGTGCTTATTGCGCAGGGTCGCTACTTGGCAAGCACAAGCTGTTCCCACGCATCTCGCCGGGTAAAAGCTGGGAAGGCTCGATAGGCGGAGCCATAATAGTGCTTGCCGTGGCTTTCGGCATCGGACAATACGAGAACGGGCTCGACTCGCAAACCGGGCTCACCGTATTACAGTGGATGGGGCTTGGACTCGTTGTCGTAATGTTCGGCACATGGGGCGACCTTGTCGAGTCGCTTTTCAAGCGCACGCTCGGCATAAAGGACAGCGGCAACATATTGCCCGGACACGGAGGCATGCTCGACCGTTTCGACTCGTCGCTAATGGCAATGCCGGCAGCTGTAGTTTATCTTTACTCGTTAACTTTATTTTAACGAGTAAAGATTAATATATCCATCCGTTATTTTATGGCAAATATACCCTATCGGGTATAACATAAAATATTATTTATAAAATTATACCCGAAAAGGTATAAATATTATATTAATTTATTATATTTGTACCCGAAAGGGTATAATTCATTTGCAATCCTTATTTAACAATTCGCAATAATCCACCCTTAAAATAACTGCGGGCATACTAATTATAAGTTTACGCCAGGCAGTTAAACAACAGTCATCCGGCAATGGCGGCTACGGCTGTTACTTGTACGCATAGAATCATAGAACAATGGATACACCGGACTTGGAATTGGCGAACTTCGTAAAGGAGATGAGGAAGAAGTTCAACCTTACACAAATAGACCTGGCCGACAAGTCAGGGGTTGGCTTACGTTTCGTCCGCGACCTGGAGCAAGGGAAACAAACCCTGCGCATGGACAAGATAAACCAAGTGTTGAGCCTGTTCGGCAGACACGTAGGGGCGGTAAAAAAGTAGCCAGATGAATAACAGGCGCACGCAGCCTGCCACAAGCACCACAAAAAAACAAAATAAACCTGCCAGCCATGAAACGAGCATTAGTTTACCTTCACGACAACCTTGCCGGAATACTGACCGAAGACGAAAACGGATTTACGTTCGAATACGACGGCGAGTTTCTCGAGTCTGATCATGCCGAAGCCGTAAGCCTTACGCTTCCGCTAAGCCGCGAGCCCTACCACGACACAGTGCTCTTCCCCTTCTTCGACGGCCTTATACCTGAAGGCTGGCTTCTCGACATAGCCGAGAAAAGCTGGAAAATAAACCAGCGCGACCGCATGTCGCTGCTCCTGGCCTGCTGCAAGGACTGCATCGGTGCGGTAAGCGTAGTGCCATATCCCGAAAATGTCGAGGGGTAAGCGGCATGTACGCCATTATACGCCCGTAACGACAACCACTTTCATAACCTTAAACCCTTATTCCACATGAAATGCTTATTCTGCTATAAAGACCTGGCCGAAGGGCAAAAAGACTTCCACCCGGCATGTGCGCGCAAATTCTTCGGCGTGCGCAACGCCCCCTCACTGCCCTACGTGCGCGCCCAGCTCGGCGACCTGGCACGCAAGGTGGTACGCAGACAGACAACGCTGACAGGCGTGCAGGCAAAGCTCTCGCTCGACATAGACCGCGGAGGACGCAACGAGCCCGACCGCTTCACCATCGTAGGACTGTGGGGACGGTTCATACTGAAACCGCAGACCAACACATACCGCGCCCTGCCTGAGCTTGAAGACCTGACGATGCACATGGCAGAGGCTGCCAAGATAAGCGTGGTGCCGCACAGCCTGATACGCTTCCGTGACGGCGAGCTATGCTACATAACGCGCCGCGTAGACCGCACCGCCGACGGCGGCAAAGTGCCCATGGAAGACATGTGCCAGCTTACCGAGAGGCTTACCGAATACAAATATAAAGGCTCCTACGAGCAGATAGCCAAGGCAATACGCAAATATTCGTCGGCTCCGCAGCTCGACGTGGTCAACTTCTGGGAGGTCGTGGTTTTCTCATGGATAACAGGCAACGCCGACATGCACCTGAAAAACTTCTCTCTATACAACCCCATGCACGGCGGATATACGCTGACGCCTGCCTACGACATGCTCTCAACGGCAATCGCCATGCCCGAGGACACCGAAGAACTGGCACTGACGCTGAACGGCAAGAAGCGCAAGCTGCGCAAGGCAGACTTCATTAAATCAATGACGGCATCAGGCGTTGACGAGAAAGTGATTGACAACATAGAGCGACGCTTCAGCCGCACACTGCCCAAATGGTTTGAACTCATAGACCGTTCGTTCCTGCCTGAAGACATGTGCAGGACATACAAGAACCTTATACTCAGAAGAATGATAATGCTGAAATAAGGTCCACAGCCGCGTCTGCTCTCCACACACTATCTTACTGGCAATCAAGCTGTTGCAGGCTTACGACAGTACAGGTTGTAAAACATGGCCTTTCGTGCCCTAAAAGGTTATCTTTTACGGCACGAAAGGTTATCTATTGAACCCTGAAATGCCACCTTTTACAAACGCCGGCATGCCTCAACGGCAAACATCGGCACGCCACCGCCGGCATGACGGGCAGGCACAGCAATGTGATTACGCCTGACCGGACTTATCCCGCATAAACCTCTAATTTGCTTACTTTTCGTCTTTATCTTGATTTATTAAATAAAAAATCGTATCTTTGCCATGCTTATGACTGTCTGGAATAAATCAAACTGATATGGCACTTAACACGGAAAAGAACCTGAAACTGTATTACTCGATAAAGGAAGTGGCCGAAATGCTCGGAGTATCGGAAAGCATGCTGCGTTTCTGGGAGAAGGAAATACCGTCGCTCAAGCCTAAAACCACGGGCAACAACGTGCGCCAATATACCGAGGCTGACATAGAGAAGGTGAAAGTCGTGTACAACCTCGTCAAGGTGCGCGGCTTCAAACTGGCCGCCGCACGCAAGATGCTGCGCGAAAACAAGCAGGGAGCCGACGACAACGCACGCCTGATAGAAAGCCTAATCAAGGTGCGCGACGAGCTGAAGGAGATAAAAAAGCACCTTGACTATCTGGAATAGAAAGACAAAATATATTTAAAATTAATTCCTAAGAGCAGTTAATTTATAAAAACAGAACAAGAACCTTTATTATCATAATTATGAAAAACGCATCTTTATTCGTCGCCATTGCCGTAATGATGACTTTTTTATCTTGTTCAACAAGTAAATCCGTAATCTCATTTAATACAGATTTATCAAAATACTCATACATTATATTTGGAAACGAATTAACTGGCGATAAAGAATTAGATGATATAGTTCTAACAGTACAAAATGAAATTGCTAATACAAGACTGAAAGTCATTCCCGAACAAGATATTCTTATTCTAACAGCATTAGGAAAAAACATATTATCTCCAACAATTCATGTAATAACAGAAAAATGGGACGGAGGACATACATATATTACTATAACTTTTTATGATTATAATACCAAACAACGCGTTGCTGTTATAAAAAGCAGCGGCATTGGATTAACAATATCTCAAGATCAAAAAATAGCTATTAATGCTATTCGAAAAGAATTAAAAAAGGCATTAGGAAAGAAGCAATAAAATAATTTATGCAAAATAATAAACACTCTGCTAATAGACTTACATATGCTTTAAATGCAACAGGCAAACTCGTTTACATTGATGAAGTTCCAAATGGTAACAAATGTTGCTGTTTCTGCCCAGCATGCAAAGAGCCTTTGATTGCAAAAAATCAAGGTTTTAAACGTATGCACCATTTTTCACACCAATCAGGTACAGAGTGCGATTACGCTATGGAATCAATGCTTCACCTTTTAGCAAAAGAAAAAATACGTGAAGCATTTTTATTAAAGACTGAATTTTGGATAGAATTTGAATATAAATCATTTTGTTCGCAACAAAATGAATGTAAATTTACCAGATATAGTGACTGTTATGAAAGTAAGAGATTAAGATTTGATATAAAACAATATTATGATTCTTGTGAACAAGAAAAACCATACGATTATACAAACAGACAATCCGACCTAAAAATATTTTCTTCAACACACAACAATAGGGAACCCATATATTTAGAATTTACAGTTACACACGCAAGTGATTTAAAAAAATTGCATAGCGGAAACAAAATAATTGAAATAAGAATAAACTCTGAGAAAGATATTATTAATATAGTAGAAAAT
>DGYMR06203__coassemble_2617_pt1 | contig 8866 bp, 8 predicted proteins | sample DGYMR06203__metabat2_low_PE_044 | metagenome-assembled genome bin DGYMR06203
TGGCATAGCTGAATATTATCCAATGATTTGTAATTCCTTAAGGTCATTACGTAAGGTTCGGAATGCTGTAAAAGAGAAATATGATGGAATAGAGCAGAGTAATGCGATAGTTTCTTTGTATCAATCAGAGGATATTGACGATATTTTATTGGTAGCTGAACCTCAAATTGATTAAGAAATAAATTTATTAATAAGTCTGGAATAAGGAAAACCGGCTTGGTAGTGTTTCACTGAGTGTGTCTAAATTAAGTCTGCTTTAGAAGTGGTTAGGAGAGCTGTTGTGGAGATAAAATCATAAAATTGTTAAGTGTCAATTTGAAGACAAAATTACCCGGAATAAAAGGCTTGTCGGAAACAAGTATAGGATATGCCAAAAGATTTTATCTGCTTTATAATGAGTAGTTTACAATTCACCCACAACTTGTGGGTGAATTTCAGGACTGTGCTATTTGACGTATTCCTTGGGTATGTTTGTTGATATGTTGTTCTATAATCTGAATTTGCGCTGCTATGTGGTGGTCAAAATAAAGACAGGAAAATTTGAATCGGAATATATAGGACAACTGGGCACATACGTTGCTGCCGTGAACCATCTGCTGAAAAAAGAAATTGATAATCCTACGTTGGGGCTTCTGATATGTAAGTCTAAAGACAATGTGTTGGCCCAATACGCCTTGGAATCGTCAAATCAGCCCATAGGTATTTCAGAATATGAACTGTCAAAACTCTATCCGACAGATTTTAAAGGAACGTTGCCGAGTATCGAGGATATAGAAAATGAATTGAAGTAATCTGTAAAGATAAGAGAGTAAAGAGGTAGGAAAGTATAAAGGTTTGGAATGCGAGGCGGTTAAAGATTTATTGACGTTATAAAATAAAAGGAAGAACTTATAACTGAATAATGTTTACATTTACGCAAGTGTCTTGGGCTGTGTCGCTTTAAGCTAAAAACTGAAAAAGAGAAGGCCGTATCGTTAATTGGTAGTTACGTTACGGCCTTTTTTCATTTCCGGTTTCTCTTGTATAGCCTGAACTGTCCTATCGGCCGGCCTTTGGTATTGATGAATCCGTGCAGGGTTATTTCCTTGTCGTCGGTCATGCCGAATCCGTCGGAGTCTGCGTAGTAGCTGCCGTCGGGGCGCACGGTCCATTCAACAGCCGCCTTGCTGCCTGTAAACGGGAAGACCCAGAAGCGGTAATGGGCCTTGAAGGCGAGGTATGGACACTGTTGTTTGATGAGCCGCAGGGCTGACGGCTCGATGTCGGCTTCGGTCAGGAATTTCACTTCTCCGTGCTCAACGAGCGTTATCAGCCGCCTGGTGCCGCCGTCGTTACGGCAGAGCCACATACTGCCGTCGCTGCTGTCTATTCTGAGAATCTTGTCGCCGAGCAGCTGCCTTATTTCGTAGCGTGAGGGGTTGGCCTCGATGTCGTCAAGTATCCTTCTGTGCGCGTCTTCCGTGTTGTTCATAATTGTCTGCGTTTTGTGTTATTACGGAGTCTGATTACAAAGATAGTAATTTTATGGGTTCAAAAATATAAAAATATTCCATAAAAGTTATAATGATGCAACCTTTTTATGAGGTTGTTCTTTTACTTTTAAATAAGATAGGATGCGGCTCGGCAATAAACATACGGCAAGAAATAAAGATAATCATGAAAGCAAGAAATGCGGTAATGACGCTCCTCACGGCGGGGCTTATGTTAGGCAGCTGCACTTCCACTGTGAAAGTGCCTGAAGCCAAGTATCTGATAAGAGGAACTTTGGAGAATGTGGCTGACGGTACGGTGGTGGAGTTGTTGAAGGAAGACGGCAGGACGTTTAAGACCGTGTGCAAGGACACGGTGGCTGACGGCAGGTTTCTGTTTAGCGACTCGATCAGCGGCGAGGTTCCACAGAAGCTGATGCTGTTTTCTGGCGATAAAGGTTTTTCGGGCGCGTGGCTGGACGTATGGGTGCAGTCGGGTAAGTGTGTCAAGGTGACCGGCAAAGACCGTTTGTTGCCGTTGTGGAGTGTAGACAGCGATATCGCCGAACAGAAGGCTGCCGCCGGTTTCATGGCCCTGTGTCGTGCAGAAAGGGAAAAATCGATGCGGTGGAAGGCCGAGGAGGCTGACCTGTTTCGCGCCGAAAAGGAGCAGGGGCTTGATTGGGGTAAAATAGACTCGCTGCGCGCGCTGTGCGCCCCGGCAGACAGCCTGATATACTTGGCTGAGCTTGATTATATGAAGGAGGCTCCTGTTACGGCCGTGTGGCTGGATAAGTATAAGTTGTACAGCTCATTCTTGCAATGGAACCATGAGTTCGGACACCGTGACTTGATACGTTCGCTATCGGCGCGCATGTCTGACGAGGACAGGGCGACTGAGGCCGGACAGGAGATAACAGCCTATCTGAACCTGCCTGAAACGGTGGGAGTGGGCGACAGTATGGTAGACGGGGATTTGTACGACCTGGACGGAAACATACGCCACCTGGCGGAGTTTAAGGGTAAATACATACTGCTCGATTTCTGGAGCCAGGGCTGCGGCCCTTGCGTGAAGTCGCTTCCTGAAATGGAGGAAATAACCGCACAATACAAGGACAGGATGGAAGTAGTCAGCATAAACCAGAATCCCAAAGACAGCTGGAAGGAGTTCATTGCCCGGAAAGGCCTGAAGGGCAACCAGTGGAACGAGCTGCGCAAGGGTAACACGGGGCTTGCCGCCGTCTACCGGGTAAAAGGCATCCCCCATTACGTGCTGATATCGACTGACGGAAAGGTGGTGCGCATGTGGAGCGGTTACGGCAAAGGCTCGCTGAAAGCAAAGATGGAGGAACTTGTCAAGTAGGAATGGATTTAATATCGGAAAGCTTTTTTATGCTTCTGAGTGACGAATTCAGATATAGCAGTGGCGCCGTGCAAGCCTTAACCATTGTCCGGCTGGCAAGACATTAAGGCCGGCTGTTGGTTCAGGCAAATATGAAATAAATGAAAAATCACAAATAACTTATTGTGATCAGCTTCATAATTTATAGTTTTGCAGAGTAACAAACATCAAACAACGGAAGAGACTGTAAAGCAAGTGAGTTGTGATTTGCTTTAAAATTCTTATCTTTGCAGAGTAACAAACATCCATCTGTACCGCTTATGTAATTTTAGCACTGCAAATATAAATATTTCCCTCAAACCTGCAAATTTTCCGCAAATATTTTTCATTCATTAAATAAAAAGCTAACTTTGCAAACAAAACCTAAAAACTATCATAAAATGAAAAAGATTTTAATTGGAATAATGCTAATGTTATTAAGCATTAGTGCAAAGGCTCAGATTCTTGAGGAGCTTAATTCTATCTCAATTCTCGGTAAATGGAAAGTAACAAACATTACAGGAAATGAAGCATCTTTCTTTAATAGATTTGGCTTTGATGTAATCTGTACAAGACCCAAAATAATAGAATTTAAGTACCCTGACAACGGAGGCTCAAATACTTACTGCAAAGTAACTTTTACCGGCGGAGGTGAAACAGCAGAATGTTATTATAATGGTTATTGGATTGAAGGTGGCAATGTATTAGGAGATAAAGTATACATTTTACATATATGGGATTCGTATGAACAGGAAATATACAATCTTAAAGTTGATTATTACAATGGTACCGAGATAGAATTAAGTACATATAATGGTAATAATGTTATACGTTTCACAAGAATAGGTTATGCCGGTGTGGAAAGTGTTGAAACTGATAATGAGCCGGAAGATGATAAAATATTTTCCACAAACGGTATGCAACTTAAAGAGCCAATGAAAGGTGTCATTATTAAAGGGGGTAAAAAATATATATCAAAATAAAGTTTGAGATACAGCTTGTCAGATTGACAAGCCTCAAATAATAAAAACAAAAACAAGCGCACCGATTAGTGCGCCTGTTTCGCCCCTCCACCTGCAAAAAAGCGTTAAAAACGGAACAAAACACGAATAAAAACCGGTTGTGATTTGCTTTAAAATTCTTATCTTTGCAGAGTAACAAACATCCTTCGTATTTTTCTATACTGTTGTTTGTTGGTTGTGATTTGCTTTAAAATTCCTATCTTTGCAGAGTAACAAACATCGGATGTTCCGTCCATCACGGCGATAAGTTTGTTATTTTTACATTACTATAATATGATAAAAATCCGGAAAAGAGTTTGAGTTCTTATTTATTATGTGTATCTTTGCCGTCAGAATTTTAAGCAAATCACAATAAGGATTATTCCGTTGTGAAAACATTTAGGTTGCCCCGTCGTCCTTTAACGGCGGGGATTTTTTGATTATGGTAGGAGCGGTGGCCGTAGGCCCCGTGGTTAAATAGGTTAATGCGAATGATGAAAGAGAGAATCGACGAATTTGAGATAATGGCGCCCGTGGGCAGCCGCGAGAGCCTTCAGGCTGCGCTCCAGGCAGGTGCCGACTCTATTTATTTCGGCATCGAGAAGCTGAACATGAGGGCGCACTCGGCCAGCACGTTCACCGTTGACGACCTGCGCGAGATTGCCGCGACGTGCGGCGAGCGGGGCGTCAAGACTTACCTGACGGTGAACACGATAATCTATGACGACGACATTGAGCTGATGCACCAGATAATAGACGCCGCCAGGGAGGCCGGCATCTCGGCGGTGATAGCGAGTGACGTTGCCGTGATGACGTACTGCCGCGAGGTGGAGCAGGAGGTGCACCTGTCAACGCAGCTCAACATAAGCAACATCGAGGCGCTGAAGTTCTATGCGCAGTTTGCCGACGTGGTGGTGCTGGCGCGCGAGCTTAACATGGAGCAGGTGGCACGCATACACGAGCAGGCGGAGCAGATGAACATCTGCGGCCCGTCGGGCAGGAAGATACGCATAGAGATGTTCTGCCACGGGGCGCTGTGCATGGCGATAAGCGGCAAGTGCTACCTGAGCCTGGACAACGCGGCGCGCTCGGCCAACAGGGGCGAGTGCATGCAGCTGTGCCGGCGCTCGTACATCGTGACCGACAAGGAGACGGGCACGGAGCTTGAGATTGACAACAAGTACATAATGAGCCCGAAGGACCTGAAGACGGTGCGCTTCATCGACCGCATGATGCGGGCCGGCGTGCGCGTGTTCAAGATAGAGGGCCGTGCGCGCGGACCTGAGTATGTGTACACGGTGGTGAAATGCTACAAGGAAGCCATACGGAGCGTACTGGACGGCACGTTCACCGAGGAGAAGAAGGACGAGTGGGACGAGCGCCTGGCTACGGTGTTCAACCGCGGCTTCTGGGACGGATACTACCAGGGTCAGCGCCTTGGCGAGTGGAACAAGAACTATGGTTCTAACGCTACGGAGCGCAAGGTGTACGTGGGCAAGGGTGTCAAGTATTTCTCCAAGCTGGGCGTGGCGGAGTTCTCGTGCGAGGCTTGCGAGTTCTCGGTAGGCGACAAGATGCTGATAACGGGTCCTACGACGGGCGTGATGTACGTAACCGTCGAGGAGATACACGACGACACGCACGCCGTGGAGACGGCGCAGAAGGGCACGCGCGTGGCATTCAAGGTGCCCGGCAAGGTGCGCCCGAGCGACAAGCTGTTCAAGATAGTGAAGGAGAAACCGAAGTATTAAGTTTTACGTGTCAGGTTAGTTAAAGGAGATAAGCTGTATGACGTTGCTTTTCAGGAGCTGAAAGGTTGCTTTTGATCTTGCAAAATGTATCTTCTTGGATGCTGGCGGATAATTGACGAATATATAAATAAATAAAGATTATGACAATAAACGAAGCACAGGACGAGGTAATAGAGGAGTTTGCTGACTTTACCGACTGGATGGACAAGTACCAGTTGCTGATTGACTTGGGCAATGACTTGCAGCAGCTCGACGACAAGTATAAGACCGAGGACAACCTCATTGACGGCTGCCAGAGCCGCGTGTGGCTGCAGGCGGACTACGTGGACGGCAAGATAAACTTCACGGCGGAGAGCGACGCGCTCATAGTTAAGGGCATAATAGCGCTGCTGATACGCGTGCTGAGCGGGCATACGCCGCAGGAAATCCTTGACGCCGACCTTTATTTTATCGAGCGCATCGGCCTTAAGGACCATCTGTCGCCTACGCGCTCAAATGGTCTGCTGGCAATGGTCAAGCAGATTAAGGTGTACGCTTTGGCGTTTAATTCGTAATTCGTAATTTATAATTCACAATTCATAATTCGCAATTGGCTTGCGCCTAACTCCGTTTCATGAAGTTGTGATTCGTGGGTTTGTGTTTTCTGGTTTTCAATTAAATTAAGTGCCATGCGTAAATTGAAGGTTACGGAGATGAACCGTCTCACGGTAGACGAGTTCAAGAGTTCGGAGAAGATGCCGCTGACCGTGGTTCTTGACGACGTCAGGAGCATGTACAACGTAGGGTCGGTGCTGCGCTCGTGCGACGCCTTCCTCGTCGAGGCCGTGTGGCTGTGCGGCATTACGGCCGTGCCGCCCCATCCCGAGATACACAAGACGGCGCTGGGCGCCGAGGACAGCGTGGAGTGGCGCTACTTCGCTTCGGCGCTCGACGCCGTAAGGGAGCTGCAGGGGCGCGGCGTAAGGGTCATGGCCGTCGAGCAGTGCGAGGGCAGCATGATGCTCGACAGGTTTGAGCCTGAGGGCGGACAGGGCTATGCCGTCGTGCTGGGCAACGAGGTCAAGGGCGTGCGCCAGGACGTCGTCGACGCCTGCGACGGCTGCCTCGAGATACCCCAGTTCGGCACGAAGCATTCGCTTAACGTGTCGGTCACGGCAGGCATCGTAGTCTGGCACTTCGCCCAGGCTTATATCAAGGCTTCAGGCAGCCGTTAGGTGCCACAAGCGGCTCCGGGCTGAGGCTTGTGGCCGGTGGCTGTCCGGATATGGAATCAGGATATAAAAATGATGTCCGCAGACGGTATCCATTACATGTAATGGTACGTCTGCGGACGTTGGTTTTTTATTTATGAGAGGGTATTTATTTCTTCCATACCTTGACCGAGCCGCGGCCTGTCGCTATTATGTAGGCTCCTGCGGGCAGGCTGCTCATGTCGATGCCGTCTTTTGCGTTGTAGCGCTTCATGTTCATCATCAGGCCCGATGTGCTGTACACTCGTACCTGCTCGTTGTCCTTTACTCCGGTAAGGCGTACCGTGCCGTTTTCATAGCTTGCCTGAACCATGTCGGTTGTGGTAGTGCGCATGGTGCCGATGCCGGTCGACGTCACGGGCGTGTATTTCAGTTCAAATACGTCGTAGACTCCCAGTTCGCCCGTAAACCAGTCGCTTGAGTAGATGGTGTCGGTAAGTACGGCGTTGGTCGAGTTCAGGTACACGGTGCCGTCCCATTCGTTTTCTACGGGGTAGAGCGTCTTTGCCGACTCGATGGCTGTGTCGAAGGTGTAAAGCTCGCGCTGTGTCACGTCGTCTTTCGACTCGTTGTACTTGTACCATTCCTCTATGTTGCCGTTGGCGTCATATTCGAACACCTCGCCGCCTGCTTCAACTGTTTCGTATGTCATAAGGTCGAGCATGGTGCCCAGCTTTTCCACCACCCTGTCCTTGTCGTCGTATACGTACTTGTATCCGTTCGAGAATTCCATCTCCCCGCCGAAGAACGCCGAGTAGTATTTCTCCTCGTCTAGCCTTCCCTTCTCGTCGTAGGTGTACCTTATCTGTGTGGAGTATGTGTAGAAGTCGTCGCCGCTGAACTTCTGGTAGCCCTTCTCGAGCACCTCGTTGCCCTGCTCGTCGTAGACATACTTGTTGCCGGTGTCGTAAACGTAGCCGTCGAGTTCGTAGTAGTGTGCCGTGCTGTCAAGGCGGCCGTTGTCCTCGTCGTACATGTACTTATAGTATTCAGGCGTATACTTTGAGTTCATTTCAGACAGCTTGTATTCATACTGCTGTGCGAATGATGCTGAAGAGAGCATGAGTGCGGCGATGAAAGTGAAGTAAGTTTTTTCTCATAAGGCTTTAATTTTTAATGTTGGACGTCTGTTTGATAATGAAATGTTATCTATCACACCGTAAAAGTAAACATTATTTTAATAACTGCAAAATATTTTTATGAAAAATAGTGTATTTGTATATAAAAACTGAACTTTGCCGGAAAAATGTCAGTGTGTAAGCCTTGTTTTGTTAAAATATGAAAGAATATTCCCATATTTTGCTTGCTTACGATTTTTAGAACCGTTTTTTGCCGCCGGAAGCAGAGTGTAGCACCACTTCGTGTGCATGACGGTGGGCGTAGTTGTCCGTGGGCTTGCCAAACCTACGGTTACGTAAAGTCCAGACCTCCGGGCTGTGATATATGGTGGTTTTGCAAGATAATTAAATTTGTACGATGGATAAATCTGTAAGATGATTTAATCAGTGGGATGATTAAACTTGGGAAATGGTGAAATCTGTAAGATGGAAACAGTGTGCTGTTTCCATAAAAAAGCCAGCCGCTGGCGTTTTATCCGTCAGTGGCTGGCTTTTATCGTGGTGTATGTTAAATGGTATTATTTTACCAACACCTTCTTCACGCTACTTGTGCCGTCATTGTATTTGGTCTTCATTATGTACATGCCGGCTGCAGGTCTGGTGGTCTTTACTCCGGATAGGTTGAAGTATTCGGTGCTTACGGCCTGTTTGCCGCCATCGATGTTGCTTACACCTGTGTCAAGTATTTTTTCTGTAATGAGGTCTGACGCGTATTTTGTGCCGTCCTCGTCGACGTAGAACGACTGGAGTCCTACCGTTTCATTTACGCTTTGCTTGAGGTAGATGACGCGTACGGTTCCGAAGAAGTCAATGTCGTAATAGTTTACCGCTTCGTATGGCACGTGGCAAAAAGGCACCATCGAAAACGAGAACAAGCTCGTAAGGCAATACATACC
>DGYMR06203__coassemble_2671_pt1 | contig 8717 bp, 6 predicted proteins | sample DGYMR06203__metabat2_low_PE_044 | metagenome-assembled genome bin DGYMR06203
ATCAATGCTGATATATATAAACTTGGTTTTAAATAAATCATCAGATCTAAAGTACAAACATTATATACAAAATTCTTCAACATATTTAAGATAAGTAAGTTATTTCTATAAACTTGTCAATAAACAATAGAATATTATTCCTGTAATCCTGATTTGACTCTTAAATTTTAAGAGTTATTGGTCGTTGCATAATCAACAATAACAAAACAAGTTCATGAAGAATATTAAATACACACCAAATCAATTCTGTGAACTTGTATTCATGGCAAAAATAGGACATTATCCACAACAAACCGTCAAGGTAAAAATATATGACAAAAGGATTTTTCAAAACAGAAGTCCTATTATTAATTAAAGTTAATATAAGAGCTGTTTACAGTCTATTAATTTAACTTTCATTATAAGATATTCGTCTATTTGCATCTCAAAACAGTGCAAAACAGCTTCTAAAACATGGCTGAACGGAAAGTGAAAGAGCATATTTGACGCTGAAAAAGGTGCTGTTTTGCATTATTTAAGGCGTTTTTTCGTTCTGTAGAATATTCCCATAAAACGTAACACATTGACTATCAGTGTATTTAACAAAAATACTATTTTCTGTAGAAATTACGGTCTACTGACAATCAGCGAAGAATGAGCCTGTTCTCAGAGCGTTAACTGAAACGATTATGCCGGACTCTATTTAGCTTAGGGGAACACGCTTATAGAGATTTAGAACATTCAACAAGGCATTATAGGACATAAGCCTGATAAGTCCAATAAATCATGTACAACCAACGGACATGACTGACGCGCAAAGCACGTAAAACCGTAAAAAAGCCTGACATTGAATTTACATAAATCAAAAAATACGGTGTTTAACGCAAAAAACAATGTCCACAGGCCAACGGTAAGAGCAAAAGGCTGTAACTTTGCCGATGTCTTAGTCAATATATATATATTTTCAATCAACATTAACTAAAAAACGTAGAATGAGTCTTAACATCGAAAAAGGCGACAAAAAGCGCGTCGTAATCGTAGGAGGAGGCTTCAGCGGATTACAGGTAGCAAACAGACTGAAGCACTCAGGCATGCAGGTTGTACTCATCGACAAAAACAACTATCACCAGTTTCCACCGCTGATTTATCAGGTGGCATCGGCTGGAATGGAGCCCAGCTCCATATCGTTCCCGTTCCGAAAGATTTTCCAACACAGCAAGAACGTGTACTTCCGCATGGCCGAACTGCGTGCGATTTATCCTGAAAAGAAGATTATCCAGACTTCTATCGGAAAAGTAGACTACGATTATCTTGTACTCGCCGCCGGCACAACCACCAACTTCTACGGCAACAAGAACGTTGAAGCTGAGGCAATGCCGATGAAGACCGTATCAGAGGCGATGGGCTTGCAGAACGCCATTCTGGCAAACATCGAGCGCGCCATAACCTGCGCCACCAAACTGGAACAGCAGGAGCTGCTCAACGTTGTCATAGTAGGCGGAGGCGCAACTGGCGTCGAGGTGTCGGGCGTACTGTCTGAAATGAAGCGCACCGTGCTGCCTCACGACTACCCTGACCTGGACGCAAGCCTGATGAACATCTATCTCATAGAGGCCGGCAACCGTCTGTTGTCGGGCATGTCGCCCGAATCGTCGGCAGCAGTAGAGAAGTTTCTCCGCCACATGGGCGTAAACGTGCTGCTCAACAAGATGGTAACCGACTATAAAGACCATAAAGTAATCCTCGCCGACGGCAGTTCGATAGCCACACGTACATTCATCTGGGTGAGCGGAGTGGCCGGCAACCATGTGGACAACATTGGCAAGGAGCACCTCGGCCGCGGACAGAGAATAAAGGTAGACGTCTACAACCGCGTTGAAGGTATGGACTCAGTATTCTGCATCGGCGACCAATGTATAGTTACAGGCGACGAGGAATACCCCAACGGACACCCGCAGCTGGCTCAGGTGGCGATACAACAGGGCAAGAATCTTGCACGCAACATCAAGCGCATGGAGAAAGGAAAAGAGCTTAAACCGTTCAAATACAAGAACCTGGGCTCCATGGCTACGGTAGGCAGAAACAAGGCAGTGGCAGAGTTTTCAAATATAAAGATGAGCGGATTCATTGCCTGGCTGATGTGGCTTGTAGTCCACTTGCGCTCTATTCTCGGCGTAAGAAACAAGATGGTGGTAATGCTTAACTGGATGTGGAACTACTTCAACTACAACCAGTCGCTCCGAATGATATTCTATCCGCAGAAGGCCAAAGAGATACAGGAGCGTGAGGCACGCGAGGCTGTGACACACTGGGGCGAGGACCTTAAGGCCGACAACAAGGAGAAATGACATAGCTTGAATATAAATGAAGCGGACCCGACGGACCGTGCGTGGCAGTAAGCAGCGATTGCAGTTGCGTTTGCCATAGGCACGGTCCGCCGGGTCCGCAGTTTTCAGTGGCGCCAGCCTTTCTATATAATTATCTGTCGGCCGGCTTCATGTTAGAATTCAGCTGGTAAATGCCTGGCAGAAGTATGAACAGAGAGAACACTATCGAGAGTATTATGTTGTTGCGGCTGCCGCCAAATATCTCGACAAGGCCCATGTCGGCAGTCTGTGGCATAAGCACGTAGATGGCGTATGCCACGGTATTGTTGACCCAATGAACGATAACTCCGGGCAGGATGCTGCCCGTGCGGTAGTACATCCAGCCGAGCAACAGGCCCACGAGGAACGCATGGGGCATCTGCGCGGGGTTGGCGTGTACAAGGGCGAAGATGGCGGCGGATATGGCTATGGCCACCCAGTGACGGCTGAAGGCTCCGAGCAGCACGCGCAACACGGCTCCGCGGAACACCAGCTCCTCTACGAACGGTGTGAGCAGGCACAGCACGAAGTAGCCGTACTCGTTTGACAACACCATCTTCAGGGTGTCGCCGCTGCGGTCTGCCATGTCAGGCAGCAGCTCCTGTATCCACAACGAGGGTACGAGCATGCCCAAAGCTACTACCGCACACCAGAAGAACACGCCCCAGGGACGGGTGCGCAGGTATGTGGGCGACACGACGGAGAACTTGCGCCAAACGAACAGGGCTATCACCGCCGCACCCGAAAGGGCTGAAGCCGTGACAAGCATTGGCGCCGTGACGGCGGCGGCATCGCCTCCGCCGAATGCACGCAACACGTCGTCGGCCGTGCTGCCGGTGGCAAACATCCACACGGCATATACTATCCAAGACAGGAAAAACTGGACAAGCACGAACCAGAAGAAATATAATAATGCTTTTTTCATCGTATGTTGTTTTTTAAAGAGTTATCATTTTGTCGCCGCCACGGCGGCTGCAGGTCATCCGGCCAATATCCTTTCGGCCTCGGCCCTGTCGCGGCAAAGCTGGTCGACAAGCTTGTTGACCGAGCTGAACTTGCGCTCCTCACGCAGGCGGCGGTAGAACGTTACGCACACGTCGCTCCCGTAAAGGTCGCCGCTGAAGTTGAATATGTTGACCTCGAGCGTTGTTTCCGTGCCGTCGAAGGTGGGGCGCGTGCCTATGTTCATCATGCCGTCGTGCAGCTCGTGCGAGTCTCCGATGCTCACCTTTACGGCGTAAACGCCCGCCTCGGGCACCAGCTTGAGCTTGTCGGCAACGTCGATGTTGGCGGTGGGGAAACCCAACTTGCGGCCTTCATGGTATCCGCCGACGACCGTTCCGCCAAGACGGTAGTGGTAGCCGAGGCACATCGCGGCCATGTCCACCTCGCCCGCCGACAGGAACGAACGCACTACCGACGAGCTTACGTTGACCCCGTTTAACACGAACGCTTCGGCGCGCTCGACCTCGATGCCGAGTTCGCGGCCGTATCGCACGTAGTCGTCGAAGCCTTCGGCACGGTTGTGGCCGAAGCGGTTGTCGTAACCCGTTATCAGGCGGCGCACATTAAGGCGGTCGCGCAGCACGTCCTTCATGAAGTCGTATGCCGAGAGCGAAGCCATCTGCCCGTCGAAGTGGAGCATCTCGCAGCGGTTAACGCCCGTGGCGGCTATCAGCCGGCGCTTCTCTTCGCTGGTGGTGAGCAGGCGCGGCTGGAACTCCTTGTTCAGCACAAGGCGCGGATGAGTGTCGAAGGTGACTACCGCCGACTGCAGTCCAAGCTCCGCGGCACGGTCGATTACGCTCTTTATGAGGAACTTGTGCCCACGGTGTACACCGTCGAAAAAGCCTATCGTGGCTACGCACGGGGCTGCGCTATGCGGTGTGTCCATGTCGGTTGTGGCTGGTATCATGACTGATTGTAATGTTTTTAGTAAATTCCGAACTGCCCGGGAATGCCACGGCGGGCGCAAACCTGCATGCAACCATGCCGGACGAGGCCGCCTAAAGCTGCCATACCGGAACGCATGCGCCGCCGGTTGCACCGTCTGCCGGCAGGCAGGTGCAGCCATCCTTGCGGCCGAGGTCTATGTGCATGGCGTTTATGCCGAGGCTCCGTGCGCCCTCGCAGTTTGCCGCCGAGTCGTCGATGAACAGGGTTTCGCCGGCCTTCATGCCCGAGTCTTCAAGCACCTTGCGGAAGATGCAGGCGTCAGGCTTGAGCATGTGCATCTCGTAAGACAGGTAGGTCTTCTCGAAATAGTCGCCTACGGTAAGCCCGCACTGCGTGAAATAGTCGCTGGCGGCCTTGTGCCAGTGTATAGGGTTGGTGTTGCTGAGCAGCACCAGGCGGTATTCTGAGCGCAGGGCGGCAAGCCGTTCGAGCCTGTGGCGCGGTATGCCGGCAAGCAGGGCGTTCCATGCGGCGCAGATGTCGGCGTCTGTCGCGGTGCAGCCGGGACACGCCTTGCGCACCTCACGGCAGAATCCGGCAACGTCGGTGTCGCCGACTTCGAGGTCGTGGAACAGGTCTTCCTGGCGGCACTCGTCAACGTAACCGGCGATGGCCCCGGCCCCTATCCGCACGAAAGCGTCGATACACTTCCTGCGGTCAAGGTCGACGAGGACACCGCCGAAATCGAATATTATGTTCTTTATTGTTTGCATTTAAGACGTTTTACGGCACGCCATATCTCACCAATCCAAAGAACGAGCGACGTAGAGGCTATGATCGTAGCCCACTCTGTCAGCGACAGGGGGTCGGTACGGAACATCTTGCCGCCGAAGGTGACGATTATCCACTGGCCGCCGAGTATTATCAGCAGCACGAGCAGCAGCCCGTTGTCGTGGGTGAAGGCGTGGAAGGCCGAATGGTTGGAGCCGAACGCCTTGGCGTTGAACAGGTTCCAGAACTGGAGCATGACGAACGTTGTGAAGAAGAGCGACAGCTCATGCACGTGCAGGTTGCCTGAACTCTGGTTGCAATGTATCAGGAACGCGAACAATACCGCAAAGAAGGCGACGCCTATGAAGACTATTCCCTTGGCCATGCCCTTGGTTATTATGAAGTCGGTCTGCTTGCGGGGCTTGTCCTTCATCACCTCGCGCGACGGCGGAAGCGAAGCCAGCGCCAGTGCGGCGAAGGTGTCCATGATGAGGTTGACCCAAAGTATCTGGGTGACGGTGAGCGGAAGTTCGGTGCCGATGACCGAGCCGCCGAGCACGAGCAGCAGAGCGGTGACGTTGACCACGAGCTGGAAGAAGAGGAAGCGCTGTATGTTCTTGTAGAGCGAGCGTCCCCACATTACGGCGTTGACGATGCTGCGGAACGAGTCGTCGATAAGCGTCATGTCGCTCGCCTCCTTGGCAACCGACGTGCCCGAACCGAGCGAAAGGCCTACGTGGGCATGGTGGAGAGCCGGTGCGTCATTGGTTCCGTCGCCCGTCACGGCCACTACGGCGTTGTGCTTCTGCAGCAGGTTGACAAGGCGCTGCTTGTCGGTAGGCCTTGCGCGGCTCATAACGCGCAGCTTGACAACGCGCTGGAAAGCCTCATCGTCGCTCAATGCGGCGAAGTCGGGGCCGGTTATCTGTGCCTCGGCAGGCGTGTCCTTGTCCCATATTCCAATCTGGCGGGCTATCTCGATGGCCGTGGCCGACGTGTCGCCCGTTACTATCTTGACCTGTATTCCGGCGTCGATACACTGCTTAACGGCATCGGGCACGTCTGCACGTATCGGGTCGCTGATGGCCGCTACGGCCTGGAACGTCAGCTTGACGCCGCCGGATATGGCGCCCATGTCGGGCTGTTCGCCGTCGGCAAGCACACGGTAGGCGAATGCCAGGGTACGCATGGCCTGGTTCTGGTAGCCGTGCAGGCGGTCGGCAATCTCCTTGCGTGCGTCAGGCGCGATGTCGCAGAACGACGCTATTATCTCAGGCGCGCCCTTGACGAAGAGCACACGGCGGCCGCCAACGTTGCCGACGGTAGCCATATACTTGCGCTCCGTGGAGAACGGAAGCTGCGCCTCGATGTGTTCGTCTTTCCTAAGTGCCTTATAGTCGATGCCGTTCTTCTCAAGCCACAGCAGCAGGGCTATCTCCGTAGGGTTGCCTATGCCCTTGCCGCCCTCGGCGTCGAGGTGTGCGGTAGTGTTGAGGGCGATGGCCGAGTTGAACAGTTCTGTATCGGCATCGTACGCCTTCATGTCTGCCACCTGCATCTTGTTCTGCGTCAGCGTGCCGGTCTTGTCGGTGCAGATTACCGTTACGGCGCCCATCGTCTCGCAGGCGTGGAGCTTGCGCACAAGGTTATTGTTCTTCAGCATACGGCGCATGTTAAGCGCAAGACTCAGCGTAACGGCCATAGGCATGCCCTCGGGCACGGCCATGACGATAAGCGTTACGGCCATCATGAAATACTGCAATACGGTCTCTGCCATGCGAAGGTAGTCGGTAGAGGCCCAGATGCCATGCGCGTCGACAACGATGTCGCGCGTAAGGAAGATGACGAAGGCGGCTATCGATATGCCTATGCCGAACTTGCTTATCAGCTTGGCCAGCTTGTCGAGCTGTATGTTGAGCGGAGTCTTCACGGAAGTTATCTCGGTGCTCGAGCGCGCCACCTTGCCTATCTCTGTGGCATCGCCAACTTCGGTCACCTGGTACGTGCCGCGTCCGTTCATCACCATCGTGCTGCGCAGCACCTTGGACGACGGATAAGTGGCCTCCTTGTCGTTCTTGTCGGGGTCGGCGTGCTTGGTGATGATGGGCTCACCGGTGAGCGACGACTCGTCAATCTGGAGGTCGGTCGACTCTATCAGGGTACCGTCGGCCGGAATTTCGTCGCCGACTTCGATAATAACGACGTCGCCGACGACAATGTCCTTACGCGCCACCTCGACCACCTTGCCGTCGCGGCGCACCTTGACGGGCGACTCCTCGCCCAGCGCCGTAAGCACGTTGAACTTCTTTGCGGCGTCCATCTCGAACCAGAAGCCTATCGTTGTGGCAAGCACGATGGCAAGGATGATGCCGATAGTCTCGACAAAATCACCGTGGATGGCTGCCAGTGCGAGCGAAACGACAGCTGCGACAAGCAAGATTTTAATGATAGGGTCCTTGTATTTCTCAAGATAGAGTTTCCAAAGGGGAGTCCTCTTGGGAGGAGTAAGCGTGTTCTCGCCATGCTGCTGGCGGCTCTTAACTACTTCGTTATCCGTCAATCCGCGCGGATTACTGAATAACGGATTAATCTCGTTGCTCATTTACCAGAAAATAATAAGAAATTGTTAAGTTAATACGTGCCTGCAAAATTAACACAAATAGCCGAATTTAGCCATCTTAAACACACTATATCACGCATTTTTTAACGTATCTTTCCATTTTCATGCACCACTGAAGCATGCGCCGGCATGAAAGCACCATGCAATGAAACACCTTTGTAACATATTTTACAATGCGTCAATAAAATAACACCCGCCGGGCACGCCAGCCGCTCCACTGCCGGCAGGCTGCCGCCATGCGCAAGTCAGCACTGCAGCAGGTGGAAAACGGCAAACAAACGTACAGATTCCAATATGCCACCTTTTAGCGTGCAAAAGGCCACCTTTCGCACGCTAAAAGGCCATCTTTTGCAATGCGATTTGCCGCCTTTTACAACTCGTTGGCTATCAATACATTACATCGCCCATATTTTTCACCACCTATATTGGCTACCTGGAAAAGCCCCGCCCGCAAACCCCGCCAAACAATTTTTTTAACATTTCAGCATCATATTTTCCCGAAAAAATTTGGCGGTTTGCCCAAACTTCCGTACCTTTGCACCCACAATGACCGGACAACGGTCTGAGTAGGGCTTTTAGCTCAGTTGGTTAGAGCAACAGACTCATAATCTGGAGGTCCCAGGTTCAAGCCCTGGATGGCCCACGTTGAAAATCAGGCACTTACGAGAAATCGCAAGTGCTTTTTTCTTTGTCTGCGTAAACAATGCGTAAACAAACGGTTTGAGTTGGCTCTGTTTACACATAGAATTTCTATGAAAACCCATGCCATTCTATAACATAATTCATTGAAATATTCTGTTAATGTGACAATACTTGGCGGTTAAATAAACTCAAATATATTCTATTTACACCTTGATTTATAGAATAATATCGTACTTTTGTATCGCGTAATGCATTTGTGGCAAGCCATGACCTTGGTGGTGCTCTTTCTTGAAAAAGAAAAGTGAGTTTGCCTAACCGCCGTGGGAGGGTTATCCCATTCCGATGGATCAATGCGTAGAGGGAGTGCCAGTCGGAGGGTACTCTATGACAAACGAAACGCGAGAGTTGCTTCAGGGGTTGAGACCGATTAGCATAAGCCCGGT